>Ga0180007_10001550_pt1 | contig 30784 bp, 22 predicted proteins | sample MM_PC_MetaG_FD_121122 | JGI IMG/M metagenome (GOLD analysis project Ga0180007, IMG submission 121122) | Groundwater microbial communities from the Aspo Hard Rock Laboratory (HRL) deep subsurface site, Sweden - MM_PC_MetaG | ecosystem: Environmental > Aquatic > Deep subsurface > Groundwater... | reverse complement strand
TCCAAGAACAACATCTACGGTTTGCATCCGGAATCACCTCGTTTGACAAGTGGTTCCGATGCGAACTACTATTTAATACTGCCCACCCTATCTATAAAACATATTATCTGTCATTGAGTAACTCGCTCCGTCATACCTTATTAAAAAACCTGAAACATACTTGTGCAAAGTCCTGCATAATGCCTCTACATCAGACTTGCTATTTACGCCACGCTCTAAGATGGGCTTTGTATCCGCTGAAATCTTTTCGGCCAGTGAAGGATTAAAGGCCTTTGCCCCCAGAATGTATCTTCTGACCTGTTCATCCACCGAGTCTGGACCTTGCCGGAATTCAAATCCCTCCAATTCTTTCATCTCTTCCCCGGAAAGATGTCCAGAATCCCTCCATTGTCGTCTAAAATGACGGATTGACTCTCTTCTACTAGTTTCATGCTTGTCTCCAGCTGCACCATTTTGCTTCCATCTCTTCCAGAATCTCGGATCCATGCATTGGCTTGGGTTGACCATCTTGATTTACCTCGCTACCTGAAATAAATGCTCATTTATAAACCTTTCTATTTATTTACCACTTTTAAGATACGACGCAGAAGGGGGGATTTTCGAAGGTTAGTCCAGCTCTATAAGGTCTTCTTCTGTAGAATAGTGTATCCCGGCAGTCTCGAGCACAGACCTTATCTCCCTAAAAAGCTTACGCCCCTCCAGTCGAGGATGGAACTCCTTTCCTGCCAATGAGTCGAGTCTTGCCTCGAGTTCATCTCTTGAGACCGGTTTAACGTCCACGCCGGTGCACCTCGCTGCCCACTCATCTTCAGGTGTTGTCACTTCAGGAATACCATCAGCGGCCTGGAAATCATAGAATACACCCAAGCTGCCCCATCTTCCGACCTTGAATATGGCCCCTTTGTCTGTTTTGATATATATCTCTCCGACCCTGTAGGAAGAATTCGGATGGCTCTTGGCGCCGGGTATGCTCTCATATGCTTCTCTTGCCGGCTGCTTAAAATATGCATGGTGTATTTCCATTGTTTCAGTGGGTAATCAGGGGTGGTTTAAATCGTTTATCCCAAACCTTTTTATACCTCTCTGCCATCCTGGTTTTCATGAGGGTGCGTACGCTTGAGATATTGATCCTGGCAATAGTCTACCTCGGAGCCTTGTGGCTCTGGACCCTGCCGTTCCAGGAGAACACTCTTCCTTATGGCGAGGGCGACGCAACTTCCCACTTCGTGGTTGCCGACACCCAGTCCCAGACTGACAAGCCGATAACTACGCTGCCTTATTACATCGACGTGCGCTATGGCTGGGACAACAAGTTCAGGATGCACACATTGTGGTACCATCCTCCTTATCACATGAACTTCGCCCTGCTGCAGATCCTCGGCGGCCACCGCTTCCTCCCTGTATTCTTTTTCAACGCAATCCTCTGCACCTCGATGCTCTTCACGGTCTACTTCCTGGTCAGGAGGCTGTTCGGTTTCATGCCGGCCATCCTCTCAGCCATCTTGCTCATTTTCTCCGGCAGGGATTACATGGTCTACCTTTGGGGGCAATGGCCGGAACGGATATCTTATGCCTTGATCCCTCTCATCCTCTACTGTTACTTCATCTACACTGAAAGCATACTTGAGAACAAACAAAAACCGCGCTACCTCTATGTCCTGGCTTTCCTGCTCGGCGTGAACTTCTACGTCCATCCTGTAGGCCTGTTCCACACCATAGCCGCTATCGGCCTCTATTCTGTCGTCCTATTAATCAAAGAGCGCCGCCTCATGTTCAAGTGGAAGCATGCAGGCATTGCCGTATTCATCTTCCTCGTCATGGCAGCCATGTTCCCGTTGCAGACTGCCAGCGTGGGCATCGCCACAGTGAAGGAGAAGGCCTTCGAGGGCAACTTCATGAACCTGGGAAGGCTTTTCGAGTGGTATCCTGATGCAGAGCAGTTCGTGGGCGGTGTTCCCGTAACCTATTTCTCCTACGCATTCAACAACGGCACATGGACCATCCCCTTCCTATTGGTAGGCATCCTGGCCTTAGCCCTCAGGCGGAAGCGCAAGGACTGGCTTATGCTCACCTGGCTGATAAGCTTCTACGTCATGACCCATCTTGACGTGATAGGCAAGGGTCGTGTCCATAGGTCGATGGCGGCCGAGGCCCACATACTATACCCCTTGATAGCGATAGGCTTCACCTGGCTTGTCAGCCTGATAAGGCTTAAGCGGCCGTTGCGCACTTACCTCAAGGTCGGAGCCTCGATAGCTTTCATAATCGTCGCCATCATGATAAATGGCAAGGTGGCCTATAGTAACCTACACAACGCTTACGGCGGCATCTCGAGGCTTACAGAGCCCCAGCTCAACGTCGCTTTATGGCTTAAGGACAACCTCGGTGAGTTCGACAAGATAGAGGATTTCGGGACATTGACAATCTCTAAGAAACGCTTCATCCAATACATCGGGAACAGGCACATTATCAAGTCCAACTTCAAGGACGACTTTGACATTCCTACGCATGTCATGCTGGATTATTCTGACCTGGCTGTGCTGCAGCAGATACCTGAGTACAGGCAGCAGATAGAGGGCATGCTGCAGATTGAGGCTCAGCTCGAGAACATGACCCTACAATACGATAAGGAGAACATAAAGGTGTACAAGCTTGAAGCATCTTAGACTTGCGTTAGGGATACTCATTGTGGCAGCAGCCTACGTCTTCATGATACTCAGCTTGCCAGGTCTGCGCACCTTCCTCGCAGCCATGCTGCTCTTCATGCTCCCCACATACCTGATACTCGACCGGTATGATTTCACCGACGGTGAGAAATTGATGTTCTCTTTCTTCATCGGCATTGGAGTATTCTCAGCCTTGGTCTACAACCTCAGCCTCCTCATCGGCTCGATAAGGATATCCATGGCCTTGGTCTTCGTCGTTCTTGTGGGGCTTGGTATATACCTTAAGCTGAAGCGCTGACCCGCATAACCTTTAAATACTTACTTCACTTCCCCGTAGTCATTGGGGGTGTTTTTTATGGAAATGAAGGCGGAACAACCTAAACCAGTGCTTTATATCGGACAGGATGATACAGGATTGGTTCTTAGCCCAGACCAGGTCTATTCCAGGACCATCAAGATAGGCGGCAGGGAAGACCCGGACAATGAGTACGTCTATTTCGGCGAAAATACACCATTAGTCATGGGTGATATCAGGATGCGGATTGCAGAGAAGCTTGGCGAAGGGGCAGGTGGCACCCGGGAGAATATTTTTTCGCTGAAACAGTCACAAAAGGTCGAAGACGGGGAGGTCGAGGACCTTTACAGGTCTGACTCGGCTTACAGGATAGATATCATGACTGTTGTGGCCAGAGAGTATACGGTCAAACCCGCATTAGAGGAGCGCATCCCCCATCACATGGAGCTCGTGGTATCCTGCCTGTTGTCAGGAGCGCCTGAAAACCAGTACCAAATGGACGAACGGCTTAATGATATCGTCGATAGCATCAAGGGTATTCCTGCAGTAGGCAACAAGTTCTACCACAAGGGCAGGCCAAGCCCTTAGACTTTTTCTTTTACTATTTTCGCTGCCTCTAGAAGGTCCTCTACGACATAATCAGGCTCGACTTCTGTAAAGCCTTCCTCCTTGCCTGCATACCCTGTCTTTACCAGTATAGTCTTGACGCCTGCGTTCATTCCCATCTGGATGTCGATTGATTTGTCGCCGATGAGATAGCTCTTGGCAAGGTCGATATCAAGCTCCTGCTGAGCCTGCTCTATCATGCCGGTGTCAGGCTTCCTGCACCTGCACTTCTTCTTATATTTCCCCTTCCCATGCACGGGATGGTGCGGGCAGTAGTATATCCTGTCAATCTCGATACCATGCTTCTTGAGCTCAGCCAGCAAATGCTCATTCAGTTTGTGCAGGTCTTCCTCGGTGAAATAGCCTCTGGCTATGCCTGACTGGGTTGTGATTATCACCAGCTTCAGCCCCAATGAGGCAAGCATCTTCAGCCCTCCTATGCTGTTGGGAAGGAACATTATCTCTTCCTTTTTGGACAGGAATCCTTTATCTTCAATGATCGTCCCGTCCCGGTCCAGGAAGACTGTCGGATTCATCTTTTCCTTATCCTCTTTATCAGGTCAGTGGTCGAGTAGCCCTCTATCAAGGGGACTATCTTTACCTCTCCGCCAGTCCTCTGCATCAGCTTGTGGCCCACGACTTCCTTCACCGTGTAATCCCCGCCTTTTGTTATGACATCAGGCACCAGGGCCTTCAATGCTTTTTCAGGGGTGTCTTCTCCGAAGAACACGATGTAATCGACTGAGCTCAATGAGGACAGCACCTCTGCCCGTTCCTTCTCAGGCAGGATGGGCCTGCCTTTTCCTTTCAGCCTCTTCACAGACGCGTCGGTGTTGAGCCCGAGTATGAGTATGTCTCCGCATTTCCTGCTGTCGTTCAGGTAACGCGTATGGCCGACGTGGAGGATGTCGAAGCATCCGTTGGTCCAGACTATCCTCTTCCCCTTGTTCTTCAGGTCCCCAACTATCTCTTTCATCTCTTCCAGGGTCTTGACCTTTGTGGATTCCTCCTCTAGTACGTTCAGGAGCTCTTCCATCTTGGTGGAGGACGTGCCGAGCTTGCCTACGACTATCCCTGCTGCGTGGTTGGCTATTATCGCTGCCTCGCGGAGCTCTGCCCTGGCTGCCATGCCCAGGCACATCACGGCAGCGACGGTATCGCCTGCGCCGCTCACGTCATAGACCTCTTTTGCCTGAGTGGGTATTGCGGTCTGCCCCCCTTGCCTCTCGAACAGGGTCATGCCTTTCTCTCCCTGTGTCAGCAGGATGTTGCTGCCTGTGAGCTCGATGAGCTTCTTGCCAGCCTGTTCGATCTCGCGTTCGCCCTTCAGCGGGAAGCCGCACATCTTCTCCGCTTCCAAAAGGTTGGGTGTTATGAGGGTGGCCCCCTTGTAAGCCTTGATATTGTCCGGCTTGGGATCTATGACCAGGGGTATCTTGTTCTGGCTGCATGTCCTGATGACCTGCTGTATCAGCTTCGGCGTGAGCGTGCCCTTGGTGTAGTCAGAGATTATCACTCCGTCCATCTCAAGTATTAGCTCCTTAGCCCTGGATGCGAGCTCAGCCTCGACAGTCCTGCTGATGTTTCCGGTCTGCTCGTGGTCTATCCTCATCATCTGCTGCTGTTTGGTTACGACGCGGATCTTCTTTATGGTCGTCCTGTTCTTGTCTATGACAACATTGCGGGCATTGATGCCCTTCTTCTTCAGGATGTCTTTCAGTGCTTTTCCGGCCGTGTCATCTCCGACAACACCCATGAGCCAGACCTTGGCCTTCATCCTTGCGCAGTTCACTGCGGTGTTCGCGACGCCGCCGAGCACATATCTCTCTCTAGACACCTTCAGGACAGGCACAGGCGCTTCTGGTGAGATCCTCGACACCTCGCCTTCGAGGTAGGTATCCAGCATGATATCTCCGATGGCGAGTATCTTCTTCCCCTTGAATTTTCTGACAATCCTGCTTAGCTCGGACATTTTGGTTCCTCCTGGATAGTATGTATTAGTACTACTATTATGCAATCATATCATGTTATGATATTTAAATTTTTCTATTTTAGAGGGAAAAGAAAGCTTTAAATAGTATTACTATTTCATACTTTAATATGAAAGAGAAGATAGCCATCTCGCTTGACAAGGACCTATTGGCAGAGCTTGAGCAGGCCGTGGACGGCTCTCTGCTGAGGTCGCGGAGCCAGGCCATCGAATACTTCCTGAGGAAAGGCTTGCAGGATAAAGATGTCACAACAGCCGTGATAATGCTCCACCGCCACCATCATGCCATCGCCTTGAAGATGGTGCAGGGCCACGAGCTGCTCAGGAACCAGCTGGAGTGGTTCTCCAGCCACGGCATCACCAAGGTCTTCATCATCACGCAGCATTCCCCCCTTCTCACAAAGATCCTGCTCATGACTTCAGCTGCTCCCGTCGCTGTGGAGATCGTCGAAGTGGATGCAAAAGGCAATGGCGAGGCCCTAAAGTCCCTAAAGGAGAATATCGGAGGCCCCTTTGTGGCCATGTCAGGCGACACCCTGAACAGGTTCGACCTGAGGAGGATGATCAGGTTCCACCTCCGGAGCAACGTTGTGGCCACCATGGGCCTGATGGACAGGAGAGAGCCCTCGAAGTACGGCTCTGCAGTCCTCTCCGGCAACAGGATAATCAAGTTCGCTGAGAAGCCGAAGAAGGCAACATCCCATGTTGTCAACGCTGGCATCTACATCTTCAGCAGCAAGGTCTTCCCCCACCTGCATTCTGTCGTCTCGTTGGAGCGTGACCTCTTCCCCAAGCTGGCCAGGCAGAACGAGCTCATCGGCTACTTCACACATGGTGAGTATATGCACATTACATAATTTTTATATACGGGCGATGATTCTTTTCTCCAATGAAGAGAGGGGATTTCGCTAAGCTGCTTAGGGAACTGGTTCTCGTACTTGATGGCGCAATGGGCACCCGGCTCATGCGGAAGTGCAACGAAGCGCTTAACCTCAGCAAACCTGAAACCATCGCTTCCATTCACAAGGGTTATGCAGACGCGGGAGCTGGCATAATCCTGACCAACACCTACGGCGCCAGCAGGCTCAAGCTCGGTCAGCATGGACTCGGGGAAAAAACCATAGAAATCAATAAAGCTGCTGTCACGTTGGCGAGGCAGGCAGCTCCCAAAGCGTTGATAGCCGGTGACATCGGTCCGTTGGGCAGGTTCATCGAGCCGTTGGGTGAGCTCACCTTCGACCAGGCCTACGAGGCATTCTCAGAGCAGGCCAAGGCTCTCAAGGAAGCCGATATGCTGATGATCGAGACCATCTCTGACATCAAGATACTGAAGGCAGCTATCATTGCAGCGCGAGATAACTTCCCTGGCCCCATCCTGGTCAGCATGACCTTCCAGGAAGGCAGGACATCCACCGGAACAGACATAGAGACATATGTGGCCATTGCTGAAGCGTTTGACATCGACGCCATAGGAATAAACTGTTCCGATGGCCCGGAGGGCATGTTGAAAGATGCAGCGACCTTAGCGAAGAGCACTTCCAAGCCGATATTCGTCAAGCCCAACGCAGGCCTTCCAAAGATTGTCGACGGCAAGACGGTCTACACCCTCAGCCCGGAAGACTTCGCCGCATATGCAGAAAAGTTCCACAGCCTCGGCATAAACATAATGGGTGGCTGCTGCGGCACCGACCAGAAACACATCAAGGCACTGGCAGATGCGCTCAAGCACAAAAAGCCTGTGGAAAGGACAATCAAACCAGTCACAAAGCTCTGCTCCAGGCTCAAGACGGTTGAGATCAAGTCCCCGACGCTGATTGTGGGCGAGAGGATAAATCCCACGAACAAGAAAGCCTTCCAGGACGAGCTGAAGACCAACAAAACTGGTTTCATCAGGGAGCAGGCCCTTGCCCAGGTCTCTCAGGGCGCAGCCTTGCTAGACATCAACGTGAGCGTCCCCGGACTTGACGAGACGGCAAACCTGAGGATGGCAATGAAGACTGTCCAGTCCTTGGTAGATGCCCCATTATTGATAGATTCATCAGACGAGAAAGCGGTAGAGGCAGCCCTGAAGGAGAGCGACGGCAGGCCAATGATCAACTCAGTGAATGCCAAGAACCTTGACATGCTCAAGTTGGCCAAACGCTACGGTGCAAGTGTAGTTGTCCTGCCTCTCGATAAAGACGTCCCCGAAAGCTTAAGGGCCCGGATAGAAATTGTGGGGAAAATAATCAACGAGGCACTTGCCAAAGGCTTGAGGAAGGAAGACATCATACTCGACCCGCTCGTCATGACCCTCGCTACCCACCCAGGGATCGATCAGGTCTTGCTCGACGCTGTGAAGGAGTTCAGGAGGATGGGTTTCAAGACCATAATGGGGGTATCGAACATCTCCCACGGCCTCCCGGAGCGTCCTGGGATCAATTCAAAGTTCCTGACCAAAGCCATTGAAGCAGGGCTTGACCTTGCAATAATAGACCCGTCTGACAACATCGTCCAGGAGAACACTGACATCGAGCTCTTCAAGGTCGCCATCCCCAGGAAGAGGGCAGACACCGTCGAGGGAAAGCTGATAGAAGCGATCCTTTTCGGAGACGAAGGGATAACAGGACTTGTGGAATCGGCATTGGAGCAGATGACCGCGCTCAAGGTCAACGACATACTCATCGAGGCTATGCATGAGGTTGGCAAGCGTTTTAAACGCAAGGAATATTACCTCCCTCAAGTGCTTGCCAGCGCAAAGGCGATGAAGAAGGCCTTCTCTGTACTGAAGCCCAGACTTAAGTCGGAAGGCAGCAGGGACAAGGGCACTGTCGTCTTCGCCACCGTAGAGAATGACATCCATGACATCGGCAAGAACATCGTGATCGCCCTGCTCGAGTCACACTCTTACAAGGTCATCGACCTGGGCACGAGCGTCCCAAAACAAGATATAATTGATGCTGTCATGAAGAATCGGCCGGACATATTATGCCTCTCAGCTTTGATGACGACGACGGCCTTGGAGATGGAGAAAGTGATCTCTGAGCTGAGGAATAAGAATGTAAAAATCCCTGTGCTGGTCGGCGGTGCTGTGATAACAGAAGAATACTCCCATAAGATCCACGCGAACTACTCCAAGGATGCACTGTCAGCTGTCAAGAAGGTGAATGAGCTGTGCACAAGATAACAGAACTGCTGAAGGAAAAGAAATTCCTGATCTCGTTAGAGCTCGTGCCGCCGAGGAACGGCATTGACCACCAAAAGCTGTATGACAAGATCTCCCAGTTGAAAGGCCTCGTGGACTTCATCAGCATAACCAAGGGAGCTGGAGGCAGCCTCAGGGGAGGCTCACTGCCGGTATCATATTTTGCGCAGCAGAAGTTCGGAATTACCGTGCTCTCCCATTTCGTCTGCCGCGAGCGGACAAAGTACCAGCTCGAGAACGAGTTAGTGGACCTGCACAATTTCGGGATAAGGAACCTGTTGGTGCTCAGGGGCGACCCCCCTTCAGGCTCCAAGGACGGCTGGGACGGCGATTACATGTACGCATACCTTCTCGTGAACCAGATCAGTGACATGAACAATGGCCTTTACCTGCCGCGCAGCACGGACGAGGACAGGAAGCAGGGCCTGAAGACGGATTTCTGCATGGTCATTGCAGGCCACCCCGAAGACCCGTTATGGCAAGAGGCCAGGCACATGAAGGCAAAGGTCGATGCTGGCGCAGAGGTCATAATCACGCAGATGATATTTTCCTTCGAGGATTATAAGGCTTACGTTGAGGGACTACGCAGCGCAGGAATTGATGTGCCGGTGATCCCCGGCATCAGGCCACTGATATCGATAGAACAGGCAGAGTCAACAGAGACCTTTTTCAAGATAAAGATTGACGATGGACTCAAGCACGGCCTGAAGAAGCACGGCAGGAAATTCGGCATCAAGTATTTCTCAGATATGATAAAGAAGCTGAAGGATTACAAGGCCCCAGGTGTCCACCTCTTCACGCTGAATGATGTAGAGATCGTCGAGGAGCTGATGAATTGTGTTAAGAAGTAGACCATCTCAAATTCCTTATTTGTGACTACTTATAAATAGTGATATAACCGAAAAGTTTATATATTAGCTATGCCAATTAATGTTCATGGGTGTATACAAATGCCATTGCAGGACAGAATAGATGATTTGAAGCGATCAATGGAATCCACGGGCTCCGGACGTGCATTAAGAGTAATGCCTCTAAAGGAAACGCCAATAGGAATAAATTTTTCTATTGAAGATTTTTTATCGAATACCCAGTTGCGTGGCAGGGAACTGGAGGATTCGCTCGTCCAGATGAGACTTTATGCTGCATTGCGCAACATGCCGATAACTGATGGGCTGACCTTCGGATTGGCGAATAATGGTATAGGACCCTTCGAGGTCTATGCTGACCAAGACATGTCAGGAATTTGGATGGTCGACTTGGGTCCCTACAGATATGTGGTGTATCATCCGCGCCAGCATCCAGAAGGAATAAGTGACATGTAAGACTGGGGATTTTATTTAAGCATCTTCCTCGCTGCCTTCACCACTTCCTCGACATTGATCTTCTTCATGCACTTGTTGTCGTCGTTGAACTTGCACTTTGGGAACTCTCCTTTGTGGGAGTTTATGCACGGGCTGCACTCATGGCCCTTGTAGATCGCTGTGCTCTTCTTGTTGTACGGCCTCCACCTCTCTGGCAGGTTTGGGCCGAACAGCCCTATGGTCGGCACGTCCATTGCAGCTGCGACGTGCATCAGGCCGGAATCATTCGATATGAATAGCTTGCTCCGTTTCACCAGGGCGAAGCTCTGCCTCAGGCTGAGCTTGCCGGCAGCGATGAAGGATTCCTTCTTCATCTGTTTCCTCACGTCCTCGATGAGTCCGGTCTCATCCGGCCCGCCGAAGAACACGACAGGATGATCCAACGAATCAGCCACCTTGGCGAACCTGTCCAGCGGCCATATCCTCTGCCTTGAAGACTCTGCAGCTCCAGGAGCGATGCCGATGAACCTATTCAGCTTGTGCTCCTGCATGAACCTCAGCGCTGCCTGATCATCTGCATCAGATACCTTCAGCGCCACCAACTTTTCGACCTCACCCTTCACCCCTAGAGCTCTCACCAGGTCGAAGAAAGTCTCAGAAGTATGTTTCATGTCATCATAAGGGATGGCGTTGTCCAAGGCATGCTTCCTCACCCCGGTGTCGAAGCCGATGCAGTGCTTTCCAGCCATCCTAGCCACCAGCGCAGAGCTATTCAGGTATTCCTCGAAGTCAACAACGAGGTCGTACTTGTTGTTCAGGACAAAGCTCAGCAGCGAGAACGGGTTCAGGGCAACGACCCTCAGCTTGAAAGGCTGTTTGTAATAGATCTCCTCGTTCCTCTTTGTTGCCAGCACTTCTATCTTGGCCTCGGGAAATCTCTTCTTCAGGGCATACAAGGCAGGCAGGGTGAGCGTGCTCTCTCCCAGGCCCCAGAGCTGTATTGCCAGTATCCTTTTCGGCTGGATGAACCTCCGCTTCGGGAATAGGCCGAAAGCTAAGCATTTCAGGCCGCCTATGTACTTGTCCAGCCACCTTATCAGTCCGATGAGCATTGCTTATAGAAATGGAACAATCTTTTTAAACCTAGCGCTTGCGCATGGCCATCTTCCTGACTATCTCTTCTGAGCGCTTCTGCACCCGCCTCATGATGGTATAGATATGGAAGATCATGCCCATTATCAGCATGAAGCCTAATATCATGAACAGGTCTATCGGCCTCTTCACGTTCAGCACGCCCTTGACGAACGGGTCGAGGGCTGTCGGGAACAGGGCGAGCAGCACAAAGACCAGCCACAGGCCGACCCAGAACAGGTATTCCTTGACCGTGAACTCCTTCCTCTTCTGATGGAGGAATGTAAGATAGAGCATGAATATGGCGAAAAGCACCCCCGCAATCTGTATGCCGGCAATCATGCCACGATGCAGAGGAGGGATATATTTAAAGCTTTTTACTGAGAGGCCGCGTAGAAATCCGATAGAATGAGATTCTTTTTGATCCGGTTAAGCGGCTGATTTCTATATGAGCGTGACCATGTTGACTTTCGCGAGGATCAAAAAGAACCAGGATTTCTACGCAGCCTGCTGAGACGCTCTGTCTTCAGTCTCGCTCGGAGAGCGGGTCGCCGCCTCAGATTCATCGCTGTGCCTCCTTCCTGGCGACGCCCCACCTATTGATGAAGAAGGACAGCAGGATAGGCACGATGAGGGTGAATGCGACTGTGGCGCCGACCAGTACAGAATACAGCTCAGGCTGTATGAGGCCTTTTTCAGACAGCAGCTTCAATATCACGATGCTGGTGCTGAGCTTCACGGTGAGGCCTAGGCCGAGTATTATCGAATTTTTCTTGCCCAGTTCCCTCCTGCCCATGATGTAGCTGCTTCCTATCTTGGCGATGCCGGTCATGGCTACAACCATGAGAATGAGAAGAGGGTGTTTAAGGATGAATCCTATGTCCGTGCTGCTTCCGACCCAGAGGAAGAAGATTGGGGCGAAGAACCCATAGGCCATGGTCTTGATTTCTGAGTCGATGATTTTCAGTATCTTGTCCGGGATGATGTTCCTCAACGATATGCCTGCCAGCAACGCCCCCAATGCAGCCGACTCGACGTATTTCCCTATACCCACGAATAGGAAGATGGAGAATATCACGAAAAGGAAGAAGGATGGGATGTCCTTGTATTTGAAGTGGGTTATGTATTTCCGTAGCTTCACTACGACGATGGCGAGCCCGAAGAGCGAGAAGAGGATGATGAGGTTTATGCCTATGCTGAAATGCGTATAGCCGACTGAACGTCCTATCAATATAGAGAATATGATGATTGTGAGGACTTCGATGATGTCATCAAGGATGCCGATGCCCAGGATGGTCTGTCCGAGTTTTGTCTTGACGAGGCCGAACTCATCCAGTATCGGCAGGAGGACGGCTTCTCCGACCGTGGCGAAGGAGGATGCGACCAGGGCGGAGATCAGCCAGGAGACACCAAAGACATAATGCACCAGGAAAGTGCCGAAAAGGGTCTCTGAAAGTATGATGGCCGCTGTGGTCTTGAATATGAAAGCTCTACTCTTGAATATTTTCACAATGTCCAATTCGAAACCGATGATGAAAAGGAGGAAGAACATGCCCAGCTCGGCCAGGAAGAGGAATGAGTTCGAAGAGGTTATCTCGGTGAACGGATTGAAGGATGCGAGGCACAGGCCGATCAACAGGGCTGAGAATATCCAGGGGATCCTAACCCTCTCCAGCAGCCTTCCGATGATGAACGTTGCCAGGAATACCAATGCCAAAAACAGTATCAGTTCCAATTTATAGGCCTCTGTTTTTCGGCTTGATTGAGCCATTTATGTGATGGGGAAGTTCATTTAAAAATATTACCCTTGATGGCATTCCAGTAAGTCTGATTCCGCCGCAGGCCATCATTGTATGCAAATAAAGCATTTAGTCGGCATCCTTGTCGGAGACGCGCAGCTCCTCGAACCTGACCTTCTTCCCGTCCACCAGGGCCTTTATCTCCTTCTGCCTGGCAGTCATCCTGGACTTGCCGACCTTGAACTCCATGAAGATGATCTCGTCGTCGTTGAACTGCACGCCGTCGATGGGGCTGCCCAGGAACCTGAACCTCTGGCTGTCGTATGGATAGGATTCGACAAGGGCCATGAACTGCTCTGTCATCTTGCCGTACTTCACGCTCTGCGATTGCTTGCTGGCAACAGTCTCTTTCAGAACGCTCTTCAGCGCTCTCAGCCTGTACCGTTGGATAAGCACCCAGGCCAACAGGATGATGACAGCCACTACAAGCAGCAGCACTTCTATCATAATCTGACCCGGCCGCGTTTCATCCGCCACATGACCATGTTTATCACGATCTTCATCCCGTCCATGACAGTCGTGCCCTTGTACTTATCAGAATATATGGTGGCTATCGATATGGTGGAATACTTGAGCTTGGCCCTGCCTGCGTTGGCGATCATCTCTGACTCGAGGCTGTAATCAGATGCCCTCCACCTGATCTTCCGATAGGCCCTGGCAGTGAAAGCCCTATACCCGCACTGCGTGTCCTGCAGGTCGATGCCGTAAAGCATCTTTATCATGAAGTCGATGAACCTGTTGCCCCATTTCAGGATGAGGGGCATGTTCTTGTCGAACCTTCTCTGGCCGAACACGATGTCATGGCTGCGCAGCTTCCAAGCAAACTTGGGTATCTCCTTCGGGTCGTGCTGGCCGTCTGAGTCTATCACGATGAAGCCAGTAGCCTTCTTCCGAAGGGCGTAATCACAGCCTGTCTTCAGCGCAGCACCCTTGCCGAGATTCACGATATGGCGCAACACCTCGACCTTCTGTTTCTGAGCGGCCTCGAATGTCTTGTCCTTAGAGCCGTCGTCTACGACGATTATGCGTTTGGTGTACTTCTTGACACCCTTGATCACTTCCTTTATCCTCCGGGCCTCGTTGTAGGCCGGTATCACCACCCAGAGCATGCTCTCAGAAAAAGCGCGTGCATTTATAAATTTAATGTTCACTTGATCCGGATTACCTTGATCCTGAAATGCAGGGTCTCGTTCTGCAGCGGATGCCCTTCCACGCTGCCGTAGCCATCCTCTGGAGGTATGATCAGCGCCTTCTCCTCTCCTGGCACCATGCCGATTATCCCCTCGTCAAAGCCCTTTATGACCTCTCCCTGGCCGGCTGTGAAGATGGATTCCCTGTGTTCGTAGTCGTCGAAGTCTGCATCAGAAGGGGGATGGGTCTCGTTCAGTATGGACGAGTCGAAGACTGTGCCGTTCTCGAAGTATCCGACGTATTGCATCGTCACCCTGTCGCCGGAGCTGACCTCAAACTTCTCTATGAACTCGTCTATGACGTTGATGCCCTTGCCTTCCCAGTCGACCTTGTACACGAACACCCTTGTGCCGGTGAAGCCCTGCCGGTAGTCGAAGAAGTCGAAGTAAAGCAGTCCGTGGCCCCTGTAAAAGTACATGACGGTGTACATCGATGCAGTGAGCTCAGGTACCATGTATAATGCGGCGTAGTTGTCTCCCTGCGGTATGAATGCGACCCCGAAGGGGAAGTCTGATTCGTAAGTCTTCTTGTGCACGCCTTCCTTGTCTGCGTACGCAAAGGCTTTCGGCTTGGCCGGGCCCTGTGGTGATAAGATGGATGGTTCCATGGTCGTGAGGTTGACTGTCAGGCCGTTGCCGCAGTCAGCCAGGTCACCGACCACATTGCACCCGTTCAGCTCAGAGGCGTAGCTCGGCCAGGGCGCTATCCAGTCATTCCCTTCCTTGTCGGTGGTGAGGCTCTGCACCTCATAGTAGAGCTGTTCAGCGTAATCTGTCTCAAACCCGAACTTCTGCATGTAACTGACCGCTTCGTCCATGTCCATGTACCTGGTGTTCTTGTATATGTCTGCCCGGCTGAAGTTCCAGCTCCCGAAGTGGCTCCACACGCCAGACTTGCCGATCATGTCGTCGCTGGCGATGAAGTAGTTCACCGGAGGGTCACAGTGCGTGAGCTGTATTATCTTGATGGCGTTGAGCTCGCCGTATTTCTCCGTGAGGTAGAGCAGGGCAGTGTCCCTGTCCTTCTCGAAGATGTCATACAATGTCTGGACCGATTCGTGGTGGTCGCCTGTTATCTCGAATAGGACATCAAACGCCGTGTTAGCTCCGCAGTCCAGCATCCTGAGTATGCCCATGGCCTGTTCCTCGTTATCAGTCAACAGTACCTTGCCTATCCAGTGTGCCTGCGGCATGCCCTGCGTTGTCCCGTCAAAGGTGACGGGTCTGTCTGCTATGGCCTTGAAGTGGTGTCCGAAGTCCCACCACGAGTTTATGACCGTGTTGTCAGGGTCAGAGTCTTCTTTTATGGCCGTCAGTGAGTCATACCATGCGTCGTTGACGATGGGGATGTCCTGGCCTGCCATTGCGTATCCTGCTTTTGCAGGCCCGATGAGCAGCACGCCGAACAAGGCGACGAGCACAGGTACTACGAATAACCTTTTGACCTTCAGTTCCCTCGAGAGGAATTTGGAGGTTTCGTTGGTCAATATGCCGATGCAGGTGCCGAACGCGATGCTGAAGGCGGGTGCCAATAGCAGGGTGAACCTGACGCCTTTTATCGTTGCGTATATCGTTGCCACGAACCATATGGTGAGCAGGATGATGTACTTGGGGTCTGTGGTGGTCTCCTCGAACCTCAGCATGAGGTAGAGCCCGATGATCATGGGCAGGGAGAGCATGATGAGGTAGGTGACCGGCTGTATCCTCTGTATGCTGTCTGAGGCCATGAACAGGAACCATAAGGCTGAGAAGGCGATGAAGAGCCATTTGACGTTGCGACGCCTTATGCCAGGGCTTATCGATAGCACCACCCCGAGCAGGGCCATGAAATAGATGAGCTTGCCGCCGAACTGCGACACTACTGTACCGACGCTGCCAGGGTTGAGCTCAGCGACCGTTGTGAGGACATTAGGCCATAATGAGCCTGCCTTGACAGGTGCCTTGAACGCGGTTATCCTCAGCACGTTCCCCGGGAACTTGAGGAAGGTCTGCGGGCTGCTGGCCAAGGATACACCGATGCCTGAAGCGATTATGAAGATTGCGAGGACGATGATGCTGTTCCATATGGCTGGTGTGCGGAAGAACTTGATGCCTTTCTTGAGCTCTCTCCTGTGCAGGAGAGTGTAGAATCCGAGGTATATGACTGTTGAGCCTGTCAAGAAGCCGAATATGTTCCACCATCCGCCCCATGCCCAGGCGTAGAGACCGATCATGCCTCCTGCTATCACTGCCAGGCTCAGCCTCTTCCAGAGGACTTTTGAGTCGATGGCTGCGAGGTAGAACCAGGTTACAGCTACTGAGAAGAACACCACCCACGCATCCGAGTCTGCATGCCCCAATAATGTCCTGCTGACGAAAGGTGTGGTTATTGCAGCAAAAGTGGCTGCGAACAGGCCGCCGACATTTCCGGCCAGTTTCCTTCCGATGAAGAAGATGAATATGACGCTGAGCGCTGAGATGAAGACAGGATAATAGATTATCGAATGCAGTATGTCGATGTCCTTGTTGAATATGGTCTGGAACTTGTAGAATCCTGCGAGGAAGTATGCGTGGAACATGTCTGGCGGCACCTCCCTTCCTATGGGTGCCATCATGTGGTTGTCCCAGGGCTTCCCGTCCCTTATCTCGTCTCCTGGGTGGCCGTTCTCCACTATATTCTTGGCATGCCTGTACCAGAAGTAAGGGTCGATGTCAGGGACGTAGAACTTCCCTTCAGGGTCCTTGTATCCTTCCTTGAAGAATGCGGATGTCTGTTCTACCTGAGCGTCGTATTGGGTGGTCTCGCGCTCTTTCATGCGCTGGAACTCGGCGCTGATCAAGGCGTTCTTGTTGGCCGGGGCCATGTTGGGGTATTGGCTGTCTATCTGCGCCCTTACCTGCCCCATGAGGTAGTTGTCGACGCTGCTCCTCGCCCACTGATCAGTGGCAGGGATGTCTGCGTTCTCGCTGCGTATGGATATGCTTAAGAACACGGGTATCAGCAGCAGGAGCAGTATCCCGTACCTGGTGAGGAAGCCTTTGGCTGCTTTCCAGTCTATGTTTATGTCCTCCTCATCAGCCTCTTCTTTCTTGGGCTTGAACCATGACTTGACCTTCTTGAAGTCGAACGAGATGTCGTCCGGCTCGTCCTCAGGATCTTCGAATATATTTTCCTTCTTGTGCTCCTTCTTCGGTTCTAGGAGGGTCACGTTCGGAGAGTGTGTCTTATGTGATTCCGGTTTCTTGTCCTTCTTCCCTTTGAAGATGTTCTTTATCTTGCCCAGGTCCAGGGATATGTCTTCGTCCTCGAAATCATCATCCATCTTATCATCATTATCAGGCATTAAGTTCCCTCTTGTGGCAGGACTAGGAGCTATTATATAAAGATTGTGGGAAGGAAGGCTCAGTAGAAAGTCGATAATGGGAAATTCTTTTTGATCCGTCGCCAGATTCTATGTTAGATTGGACAGAAAAAGGTTACCTCTGATGGTAATGGCTCAAAACCCAAAAAAAATCAAAGATTCCACAGAGAGCTTAGCTCTCTGGGACCCAGAAATGAAATTTCTGTGGTTTTTGGGCACAAGGAATGTTAGACATTTCTTTGTGAGAACAAGACTTTATACTGAGCCTGGGAAGGAATCTCAGCAGACGCGGCTCTGCCAACACTACCCTTAACAAATCTCCAAGCGGCCTGTCCCTGTCCATGCGCTCTACAGCCGGCTTAGCCCGCCTGGCATATCTAACGAGGAGCTCATGATCATGCTGCCTGAACCTGCTCATGGCCCGATGGATCAAGTGATGCGTCCAGAGCTGCTTTCCGATCCTCTTATGCCACAGCCTCTCATAACTCATATTCTTCGATACGGCTTCAGCCAGGCACTGTGCAGCAGTCATGCCTGTGAACAGGCCGCCGCCGGTGGAGTTCTTGACCTGGGCCGCAGCGTCACCCACCAAATAGATTCTGCCTCTCTGTGTCCTGACACTGCTCCTGTACATCGGTATCGGGCCTCCTGTCTCCTTGACGACCTTGGCTTCAGGGAAATGCTCCAACAGGCCTTTCATCATGCTGTGCGCCTTCCACCTGGCCATGACCCCTATCCTGGCCCTGCTTCTCGATTCGGGCACGAGCCAGCCGAAGGATCCGTATCTCTTGCCCAGGAAGACCTTGTACTCATAAGGGTCGCATTTCAGCCTGCATATGGCCTGCGCCCCGATCATCAGCGGATGTTTCTGCCTGAACGCCTTCTCTGACAGCTGGCTCAATGCTCCGTCAGCCCCGATCACATGATCATGCCTGGCTATCCTGCCTGCTTGCTTCAGCTCTTCCAGGTCTATCTTCTTCCCCAGGTGGAAGCTGGCACCTTCTTTCTCAGCCAGCTTAGCTATATGTTTGTCAAAGGATTCCCTGTCCAGCACCAGCTCTGGCTGCTTCAGGTTGAACGAAGCAGACTCGTATCCGCTGAACACCTTCACCTTGCTCAGTCTGTTGACGATACACTTGGATGGGATATCCACAAGGTCCTTGAGATTATGTGTCACGATGCCTGTACACTGCACTGGCCTGCCTATTGCTTCGTGTTCTTCATACACATCTACCTGAAGGCCTTGCCTGGCCAGCAGCATGGCTGCATAGCTGCCCACAGGCCCTGCCCCGATGATCACTGCCGTTTTCATAGGATCCATCCCATTAGGTATCTATCTTCAGGGGTGAAAATAAAAACATTTATATAAAGGTTAGTATTCTTGAGTAACACTTTACAGTTACCATTATATAATGAGGGGGGTATCAAATGAACCTGAGCTTAAACCGAACAATCTCAAATCTGACTTCTAGGCTATACAGTAACTGGAGCAAGTTAGCGTTGGCTGGGGGAGTGGCCGCTTTCGCGCTGAACGCCTTTGCAGGGCCTGCGAACGCCGAACTATTCGCTGACGGCAAGGATACGTACGACAAGAGCGCAAAGACAGAAGAGGTCGCGCCTGCCGACTCGCTCGGCGCAGGCCCAGAGCCTCCAACCATCGAAGACCTTCTCCTGAATGATTTCATAGAGAAATACGGCATACAGAATCCTTCAAGGGACCACTTGCACATCTACAATGTTGGGGATATCGATGAAGTGAATGATTTCTTCAGCTGGCATCAATACACCCAGGATGAGATAGACCAGGTAATGGCCCAGGCCACAGACGATACACGATATTGCGTCTTCGGTGAAGACAAGGACCGCAACATTAAGTTCATGGCGCTCTACAGCGACGGTGGGAAGTACATGAGGAACGTCCATCTCCCGAAGTTCGGCGCAGGCGAGCTGCGTGAAGGCCGCGTCCTGGTCGACTCGGAAGGCAAGATTCCAACAATCACCATCGGAGAGCCTTATGTGAAGACGCTGGCGTCGCAGATGAATCTCACGCCCGGCGAGGGCGAATATGTCGCCATAGGCGGCCTGGCAGACGTGCTCAAGCAGATCCTTACAGACGGCGACTCGACAGGAGTTCTTACATCACAGCTGGAGCCAGGACAGCAGAGAGGCTATGCAGGCATAAAGACCCCTGACAAGTGGCTCGCTTCTGATCCATTGCTCTACAATGTCATTGAGGCGGCCATCGACAACCTCGAGCATGACGCTAGGGTCCTCGAGGACCAGGTCAAGTCCATACCATACGATAACTTAGCTTGGCTGATGTTCCAGGAATTGGGAGTGACAGTCGAGCAGCCTTTCGACAGCGAGTGTGCTGTGGAGAAGGAGTTCGCGGATTATTTCAAGCTGCTCCAGGATTGCCGCAGGGATCTCTGGGATGCAAAGGGGCATAAGAAGATCGATGACAAGACCATCGCAGAGATCACAGAAACGCTTGGATTTGCGAACGAGCATAAGGCTGCGATAAGGCAGGCTTATACCGAAATCACAGAGAGATTGGGCGACTGGAGCGCAGTCTCTGAGGCAAACTATCAGGAGGGCAATCATTTCGGCCTTCTTTCAGTATTGATTCCCCACCTCTATGAAGGCGTGGGTGTGCACAAGCTTCATCTTACAGGCAAGGGCGTCGCCAACAGCCACGGAAGGGCAAGGGTGGCATACAAGCACGTTGACTTTTCAGAAGGTACTGAAGGATGGGATTGGCGCCTGAGAGAGCTTATAGCAATAGAGGTCGAGGGAGGCAGCCTGAATTCCGAAGGCAGGAAGGTCAGCAACTTCGCCGCTACCAGGGGCAACAAGTCCAATTATCAGCAGATCATCGAGGACGCGAACATGACCGGCTCCATAGGCATTGCCCAGGCTTATCTCAACCTATTGGGTCCTGTTACGGTTTTCGGCCAGTACGGCAGGATCGAGAATGCCACCGAAGGCAAGCAGGTCGATCTCATAGACATGCTTTATCGCAACGGCACCCTTATCTCCAAGACTGAGCAGAGGGACCATACCAATCCGAGCGCAGAAGAGATCATCTCGGGCGGAGGCATAAGCCTGACGCCTATCGAAGGGACTCCCACAGTCGACGCGTTCTATCTCTTCCGAGCATATACTGAATCCGAAGATGGTGTCAGGACCGCAACAAAGACGAGCAATGACATCGTCGAGCTGCACGACATGACCTCCGGTGGAGAGGAGGAGAGGCATCATGCAGGCATCGGAACAGAGGTTAAGAACGGCCATATACTCGTCGGCCTGGATGCATCTTATGCCTGGGGAGACGGCTCAGGCTGGAGACAGTACTTCTCAAGGGCCGGCCATGAAGAGTCTTTGGAAAACTTTCTGTCCACTTATTCGTCTTGGCTCAGTGCCGGAGTCATCGCAGTCCAATCACCTTTGGACGGAAGGGTGAGCTTTTCGTATAATTGGAAAGGGAAGGACATTGATTTTGACACTAAGATCATGGATTGGACTGAGAACCGTGACACCAGGGACTGGAATCTTGTGGCAGGGCTTTACGTCCAAGCTGACAATGTCATGCAAGCAGCCTCCCAGGCACATGAAAACAACCGGTTAAGGCTCAGGGAGTCGCAGGACATAGCTTCGGCCAACCATGGCCTTCTTTACACACCTCCTGTCATCGGTACAGGAGTGGAGGGCGGTTACAGGGAATGGTCAAGCGCTGAGGTTTCTCCTCTTTTCAGGATGGATGATCATGAGATTGAGAGGTTTGCCAAGGGCCTTGTGAGAGCCACTGAACGGCTTGCATTTGAAGTGGGCTACCTGACAAAGGACACTCAGCATACCAGCCGGTTGCCTGGCATGACCAGCATGCAGGATGGCCAAGAGAGGGTGGAATACCTGCAGCTCGGAGTGATTACGGATTTGAAATTAGGCACCCTCCCGGTCAATCTAAGGGTCACTTACAGCGATGCGCGCAATGATAAGGCTCACGACCAGATAAATGTTCAAGTCGGGGCAGGGCACATCGGGATTGGAGGTTTCTAAAATGAGGTCGATATATCTTTTTGGGCTCGTGATGATTTTTATGGTCATGCCTGCTTCAGCGCTTGAGCTGGTAGTTGACATATACGGTTTTGACACTAATCCCACTGTAGGGGATACTATATTGATAAACGTGGATGTCAGGGGTTCATATAATTTTGTGCCGCACCATTTCTTATTGCTTGAGGATGGAGCTGTGCTCACTCAAGTTGATTGCGATACAAGTGATCCGCTCTATTGGTGCGACCTGGTCGATTTCCCGGTCACGAGAAACACTCCTGGAGTGAGGAGATACAAGGTGAAGGCAGTAGCCATGAACGGCAACACCAACGAACAGCATTACGTTGACGTCATATGGTGGCCGATCATCACAAACCTTGCGCCTAACATGCCTAATACACCGATCCCGGCGGACGGCGCGACCGATGTCCCGGTCTCCACCTCGATGCTGGAATGGGCAGGCGGAGACCCTGACAGCGATACGGTGTTCTATGATGTCTATTTCGATGATTATTTCCCTCCATTGCAGGCCATAGAGCTTGGCACGATCCTCGAAGAGGCGGCAATACCTACCGCTTTGGATTATGATACCACATATTATTGGGCCATAATTGCGGATGACGGCCTGGAGTCCACAGTCGGCCCTGTATGGTCATTCACAACAGAGGAGGAGCCGAACCTCCCTCCCACAGCTGACTTCACCTGGCAGCCAGTAACGCCAGAGATAGGCGAGCTGACCACATTCACATCAAATTCCAGTGATCAGGAGGACGACGAATTGACGTATGAGTGGAGCTTTGACGGCATTCCAGGAGGGGATGAATTAGAATTAACTCACGTTTTCAGCACAGCAGGAAATCATGACGTCAAGCTGTCTGTCTCAGATGGCATTAACGCCCCTGTCAGCATCACCAAGACCATAGAAGTGGTCGTTCCTCAGCTAGTGGTCACAGAGCTCATGTGCTTCCCGCGCGTCATTGTGGACAACAACCAGAGCTGCTCAGTCCAAGTAAGAACAGAACACGGACAGGTGCCTGGAGGCGTGACAGTTGATATATTCATGGATAACATAATGCTTTTTGGTACATGCACAACAAATGACATATCAGGCAGCTGCGAGGTCAAGAGCATCCAGCTTACGGTGGGGAACCACACTGTGCACGCTACAGCAGAGAGAGATGGCTATATATCAGATATGGACCAGGAACCCAGTTACACCTACTCTGTGGAGGACCATATATTTGATTTAATCAACCTTGAGGTCTTCGGCTCGGTCAACGACATGGATGCCGGAATTGCTGATTATGAATATTACAGGGGAGAGGACCTATACCTGAAGTTCCAGGTGGTCGACCTGAATGATAACGATAATCTCGTCGAGGATGCCATAACCTCTGCGTGGTTGACCAGCCCGCCAGGAGGAATGGCAAGTCTGGATTCGTTCGAACACAACGGTGACTATTGGTACTTCTTCAGGCTGGACCAGATACCTCTCTCGCACGAGTTCCTGGGCGATTCAGTGATATTTGCTTTTGCCTTCGAGAACCTCAAGGGAGGCGGCCAGCGCGAGATACCGGTAAAGATACTCAACAACCTGCCACAGATAGCAGAATCATTGCCTGACTTAGTGGTTGCCGAAGGCGACTCTTTGACAGCAGACCTATCATCCTTCAAGTCAGACCTGGAGGATTCAGGAGATAACTTGACATGGGCATTTGAGAACAACAATCCTGAGCTATTTTCAGCAGAGCTCGACGGAGACGAACTGACCGTTACTGGACTTTCGCATGGCACAGGCGACATCGACCTCGTGCTATCAGACCTTGACGGCGATAGCGACGAGGAAGTCATGCAGGTCATTGTCAGCGATAACATTCCTGTGATAGAAGAGACGGTGGCAGACCCAGGCTTGTTCTGCGCTCCTGAAGAAGTGGCTTTCTCAGCCACTATAGATGGCGGAAACCTGCCTTTCAGCTATGCTTGGTATTACGGCGATGGCTCATCCACGACCGGCATGAGCGACGGCTATACTATTACGGCAGCCCACACCTTCCAGGACAGGATCAACTACAACGTCTACTTCAATATAACAGACGCCGATGGCGACGGATCGGAATCCTCCATCATGATATATGGCAACGCGACCTGTGAGCCTGAGAACTATCCTCCGTACAATCCGCACACGCCGAGCCCGGCAAACGGAGCAGTCGATGTGCCTATAACTACAGGTTTGAGCTGGCATGGCGGCGACCCTGACGGCGACACTGTATATTACACTGTGAAGCTCGGCACGAATCCTGACAATCTCGACTTGATAGCAGAGGACATCACAGCAACAAGTGTTGATTTAAGCACTTATGACTTGGATTACTCTGAGACATACTACTGGAAGGTCAGGGCCTGCGATACCGGAAGTGGAATATGCAAGCAATCAGATGCCTGGCAGTTCACCACAGAAGAAGAGAACCATCATCCGTACAATCCGCACACGCCGAGCCCGGCAAACGGATCGATTAACGTTCCGATTGACACAGGCCTAAGCTGGCACGGCGGCGACCCTGATCAAGGTAATACAGTGACGTATGATGTTTATTTAGGCACAGACAATTCAAGTGGAATGGTCAATAACCATCCATCTACCACTTTGGATCCAGGTACTCTTGAATATGATACGGTCTATTATTGGCAGGTCACAGCGAAAGATAATCATGGAGCTGAGACAGAAGGTCCGGTTTGGACCTTCACCACAGAAGAAGAGGGCAACCAGCCTCCGGTAGCGGACTTCACTTGGTCTCCAGAAGAGGTCTTTGTCGGCGACGAAATAGAGTTCAACTCTACATCATCTGACCCTGAAAATGACCCGCTCACATATGTGTGGGACCTCGACGATGACGGTACCACAGATGCAACTGCCCAAGCGGCCTCATGGACCTTCTACACGGACGGCCCACACGACGTGACCTTGACAGTATCAGACAGCATAAACGACCCTGTGAGCATCAAGAAGACGGTCCAGGTCATCACTCCGGTGCTTGAGATAATCGACATCGAATGCTTCGACAGGGTCATAAACGGCAGTTCCCAGAGCTGCAGCGTGCAGGTGAGGCGCATCAACAGCGATATCCCGCCTGTCGCAGACGTGACAATATATTATGCTGACGGCACAGTGTTCGGAGAGTGCACCACAGACCATATCAGCGGCGGCTGCGAAGCGCAGGACATCCAGACACAGCTGGGAGATATCACGGTCTATGCAGAAGCAGAGGCACAATACCATACCCCTGACAACGATCATGAACCGACATATACTTATGAAGTGGTCGAGCACGTGTACAACATCTTGGGCCTGGCAGCCTACGACTCCCTTGCTGACATGGATGCCGGCTATCAGAACACTATATATTATAGGGGCGAAGACGTCTATATCAAGTTCCAGGTAGAGGACTTCCAGGGCAACTTCATGGACGAGGCCATCACCTCTGCCGAGCTCATAAGCGAAGCAGGGGGCAGGATAGCGCTCGAATCCTTCGACCACGACGGCCAGGACTGGTACTTCTTCAAGCTGGAGCCCATCCCGCTGAGCCATGACTTCATAGGAGACTCATGGATATTCAGCTTTGCTTTCGATAATGCGAAGGGCGGCGGACAGGCATCCATAGACCTGACCATACTCAACAACCTGCCTGTGATCACCGGCCTTCCAGTTGTCTTAGAGCTGGCATTGGACCAGGAACTCACCTTGCAGCTGTCCTTATACGGATATGACCTGGAGGATTCAGATGAGAATCTCAGCTGGACCAGTGAATATCTGGCTACTGCGCCTTTCAGCGCGACTCTGAGCGGTGATGAGCTCACCTTGACACCTTTACATGAAGGCCAGGGAGACATCGTGCTCACTTTGCATGACCTTGACAATGATTTTGACTCCAAAACCATACTGATAGACGTGGTCGATACCAATCTTGCTCCGATTGCCGATCCAAACGGCCCATACGCGGGCAGGCCTGGCGAACTGATCCAGTTCAGCAGCGAGGGCAGTAATGACCCCGACGGCGAGATAGTCTTATATGAGTGGGATTTCGGCGACGGCGCGACCTCAGACGAACAGGATCCGACCCATGCATATGCAGGGGAGGATACCTATGCAGTCACCCTTACAGTCACGGACAACGCCAGCAAGAGCACCACAGCAGGCACGACCGCAGTGATTGCTAATGTGCCGTTCGACGTGGTGTTGTATGCCGAGCCGACCTCAGGACCGGCACCCTTGACAGTAACATTCCAGGCCCGCACAGAATACGAAGATGGCGTGAAATATTATTGGAACTTCGGCGACGGCAACGGCGGCATGGGCAGGACAGTGCAGCACACCTACAAGGACGAAGGCGATTACACAGCGACGATGTACGCGGTAACGGACCTGGGAGATGTCATCTCAGGCACGGTTGATATCGATGTGGGGGAGAGCATTACCAAGGACGGGGTGCCCAGACGCAGGTTAGAGCTCTCGCACTTCAACATGCCTGACACCGTCGAGGCAGGCTCTGAACTGCCCATCTTGGTGAACGTCGATAACAATGGCAAGAAGATGAAGGACTTAAAGATCGTTGCCATGGTGAGGGACATCGACGCCAGATATGTGGCTGGCCCCATGACGGTGAAGGCAGGGGACGAAGTGCATAAGAGGATCATGCTGTACATCCCGGACTGGGTCGAGCCAGGGGTGTATGACGTCATGCTCTACGTCGGAAATGACCTTGTGAATAGGGTAAAATACCGTGAAATCGAGATAGTCAGGGGAAAATGATAAAAATGACCCCATTTTCACTGACTGAACAGAAATATTTAAATATAAGTTGTGCTTACTGACCGATGGTTAGTAAATATGACCACTCTTAAAAAACTACAATGAGGGGGTATATAAAGATGGGAATGAACAAACTTTTGCTGACATTTTTGCTGGTGGCTGTGATGTGCACTGGCATTGTTGCTGCAGCGGATAACACGCCAGAGATCGTCTGGGTCAAGCTTGACGGCGATGAACTCAGCGAGACAGGCGGAAACGCGGTCGATCTTGTCCGAGGAGAGGAATTCGAGGTCAAGGTCAAGGTCGAGGCTGCAGAGCTCGTTCCATGGAACGATGCCCAGATCGAAGTCACGATCAAGGGTTCACACAACGACGACATAAGGGACATAACCAACACCTTCGACCTGAAGGAAGGGGACCATACCAAGACGAAGACTCTGACCCTTACATTGCCTGACGACTTGGACACCGACAAGGGCAAGGGAGAGGAGTACAAGCTCAGGGTCCGAATCGAGAACAGGAACGGAGACACCATATCAAAGACATACGACCTCTTCGTCGAATCAGAGGATTATGACACCATCATAAAGGACATCATCTTCAACCCGGCTGACAGGGTCATGGCAGGCAGGAGCCTCCTGACGATTGTCAGGCTAAAGAACATGGGTTACGAGAATGAGGAAGGCATCAAGGTCATGGTCGAGATACCCGAGCTGGGCATCTCAGCCGCTGACTATGTCGATGAGCTGGACGCTGACTCATCCACGACCTCAGAGGAGCTTTACATGAGGATCCCCTCATGCGTGGACGCCGGCGAATACGACGTAAAGGTCACAGTCTCATATGACGACGGTGATGCCAAGGTTACGAAGATGGAGAGCATAATCGTCACCCAAGACGAGGCATGCGACTTCCCAATAACTGACGGGCCATCCATGGCGACCGAGACAGTGCTTTCAGTGCCGCGAGTGCAGAGCATCTCCGCGGGAGCGGGCGTGGTCTATCCGGTCACCATAAGCAACCAGGGCGGAGCATCAAGGACATACACCCTTGCTGTCTCAGGCATCGATGCCTGGGGTTCATACAGGGTCGATCCTAGCAACGTCGTGGTCGTGCCTTCAAAGGGCTCTAAGACGGCTTATGTGTACGTCAACGCCAATGACAACGCGCCCCAGGGCAGCTATACCTTCGCCTTGAACCTGGTATCAGGCTCTGAGTCAAAGGACGTGAGCATGGAAGCGGTCGTTACCGCTGGTACAGGGGGAGCAGCTTGGTTCAACGTCAAGAAGGGACTTGAGATCGCGCTTGTCGTGCTTGTGGTCGTACTGGTGATTCTCGGACTCATAATCGGCTTCAACAAGCTGAGAGGAGACGAGTCTGAGGAAGAGGAAGACACCAAAGGCCAGACCTATTATTGATTTTTTTTACTTACCTTATTCTTCTTTTTCGAGCATGCTAGCCATTAAGCTTTTATCACCATTGAAAGCCCATATGATGTATGCAATATCGAAAGGCTTAAATATAAGTTCTTCTTCAAGAGTGACAACAGGGGGGATTAAATTATGAGTGGTAAATATTTAATAATCTTTGTGATGATTGTGGCATTGATGCCCGTAGCAGAGTCGCTGACGCATGATTTCAGGGCGTTCTCCGGCTTGGCAGAGTTCTCAGCATGCCAGTGTTCATTTACCTCAGACAAGATAGTGGTCCAGAACACGGGGGATCTCTCGCTCACCTTCAAGGTGACAAAGACAGGTACGGCCGCGAGCTTCATAACGATATATCCGGACACCTTCAGCCTCCCTGCCGGGAAAGCTGTAGAGCTCAAGTCCTACATCAACGTGCCATGCACAGCCCTTCCAGGAGAGTATGACCTGGACATCTACTTCTCCACCAACATGGCCACCAGGAAGATGCTCAAGCAGAAGATAACAGTTGAGCGCTGCCCCAACCTTGAGATAGTCCCTATCAATTACACGAAGTCTGTCAAGCCATGCGAGAAGGCCTCTTACCGTATCGATATAAGGAACACAGGGCCCTATCCGGAGATATATGACTTTGCCATATCACCTCTTACAGAGCACATCAGCACGAGCTTCAACGCTGTCCAGATAAATCCCAACGGCACAGCGCCGTTGTTCATAGAGGTGAATGCTCCCTGTGAGATAAGCGGCGACTTCAACCTCACGCTGACGACGAAGACCAGGCAGTCGGGCTTCATTGCAGAGACCCCGTTCTACCTGCACATCCTGCCTTATTATAATTACACCATATCAGTCGATGAAGACATCACAGTGTGCGAGGACTCAGGCCTGATCATGCCCGTAAGGGTGAGGAACCTGGCAGACTTCTCGAACACCTTCAACCTGACTTATTCAGGCTCAGCATGGGCTCCCAAACCCATGGGCTTTGAGGTCTCAGCAGGCAGCTCGAAGAGGAAGAACGCTACCATGGACATACCCAAGGGCAGCGAAGGCGAATATCATCTATTGATCGACGCAATATCTGGCAAAGGCCAGGCAGGGCTCGAAGAGAACGTCACGATAACAGTGGAGAGATGCTACGGGACAGAGATCAGCTTTGAAGAGCTGTCAAGGACTATCTGCGTAGGTGAGGAAGGCGGAACCAAGTACAAGATAAAGAACACAGGCACACAAGAGCAGGAGCTTGTGATCAATGTAACGGCTCCTGAAGGCTTCACGACACAGGGTGAACTGACCCTGCCAGCAGGCGAAGAGAAAGAGCTGATGCTGAACATGGTGCCCCTGGACTGGCAGGCAGGCAAGAACTACAGGATCAAGGTCAGGGTCACTAATAAGGACCACCCGGATTACTGGGCAGAGGCCTCTATCCCTGTGACGGTCGTTGGCAGCTGGCAATGCGAGCTGCTGGTATTAGAGCCGAAGAGCAAGCGCATACACCCTGAACCCACCACATTCACCCTGAAGGCCAAGAACAGGGGTGTCCAGCAGGGTACATACAAGATATCTTACCTGGGGCCGGACTGGGTCTCGCTGAACATCGACGAGTTCGTCATCGACTCCAGGATGGAGTCATACATCGACGTGATTGCTAACCCGCCGAACATCACAGGCACGTTCCCCATCAACATGACCTTCAAGGTCGTGGGCAAGGACACAGCCTACAACATCCCGTTCAACCTGAAGGTTGCAAGGCCCAACCAGATCGCATTGATGCTCGCAGGATTCTGGAGCACATACTGGCTTTTCATCGTACTCGGACTGATACTGCTGATAATCATAATCATATTGCTCATCATCCTGGCTTATAACAGCAAGAAGAAGCAGGCCCTGAAGTCAGCGGAAGAGCGCAACGAGGAGTCAGCCCAGAAAGCCTTGGAGCTCGCAGAGGGCCAGGAGAGGCGCAGGAAATATTACAACGCCCTGGTGGCCTATGAAGAGGTCTCGACCAGGTATCGCAGGACAAGGTCTGCAAAGGAAGCGAGGAAGCGCATGACCGTCCTGAACAGGATGCTCAAGGAAGAGGCCAAGCCTCAGCCTGTGAGGGCGCAGCAGCCCGCGAGAGCAGAGAAGAAGAGACCGAAGAAGGAGGAAGAGCCATCATTGGCCTTCAACATCATACTCACAGCAATCATACTGATCTTGCTCATCGTCGCTTTCGTGGCGCTATACCATACCACGTTCAAGCCTGCAGGCAATGAGACCGTCAACGACACATTCACGCAGGTCCCTGACTCTGGGAAGACCCGTTGGGTCTGGGAGCAGGACACGACCTATACTGTTGACCTCTCTGACATGTTCGCTGACCCTGACATGGACGCCCTCAAGTTCACTTTCACTGAGCCGGACCACATCGAGGTGGAGAAGGTCGAGAGCACCATCATGCTCACGCCTGAAGAGGGCTGGAGCGGCGAGGACACCATCGTCTTCACAGCAGACGACCTGAAAGGAGGCAAGGTGAAATCACCTGAGATAGAGCTCATAGTCGTGCCTGCAGTGATGAACGAGGCAGAGGAGCAGTCATCCCTCGGCAGGTTCTGGGGCTGGATCGGCGCCTACGTCAACTACATCATCCTCGGCCTGGTCATACTCATAATCCTCATCGGGCTAATTCGGATTCTAGAGAAGGAAAAGAAATAACGCTATCTGTTATTCTGACTTCGCCAAGGGCGAGGCAGCACCACTGGCGCGCTGGGAAGACTGAAATTTTGAGGTTCGGTTGATGATTGGACCTGAACCGAACAAATTTCCGGCTGACAGGACGGTCTTTCCGACAATCATGACGAGCAATGGGGAGGAAAGCCGGCCGTGAGCGCTGCCAGCAGTGGTGCTGCCGGCATAAATATGACTATTAGCCTTGTTGTTGCCGAGCTCAATATTATAAAATAGGATAAAGCTGGGGGCGCTGGGATTCGAACCCAGATCAGCTGGTTACCG
>Ga0180007_10001547_pt1 | contig 30824 bp, 30 predicted proteins | sample MM_PC_MetaG_FD_121122 | JGI IMG/M metagenome (GOLD analysis project Ga0180007, IMG submission 121122) | Groundwater microbial communities from the Aspo Hard Rock Laboratory (HRL) deep subsurface site, Sweden - MM_PC_MetaG | ecosystem: Environmental > Aquatic > Deep subsurface > Groundwater... | reverse complement strand
CGGCTTAACGGAGAAAAAAAGGGCAGGATGCCCCATTTTTTTTCTCCGTTCAGAGTGCAGTCCGGAGCCAGGAGGGCGACGGCAAACGTCCGCCTGAATTGCCATTGCGAAACTCCTTCCACGGTGCCTATTGAAAAAAAACCACCGGCTAACGTCCGCCTGAATTACCGATTGCGAAACCCCTTCCACGGTGCCTATTGAAAAGAACAAACGTCCGCTCTGAATTACCGGTTGCGAAAACCTCCCCCTCTATGCTAACATGCAACACCCCACTAAGGACTTTCCCGATATGCGTCTTTCCATCACTGTATATGGTAAACTTGCCATCTTACACATTCTCATTCTTTATAGTCTGCATGCGCAGAATACTCCGATTCAAATGCGGACACTCGCGGTGCAGGATTATGAAATGCTCAGTTACCGCAATATTGTCGCCGGTGAGCATTACCAGAACTTTATTGTGGTTTCCCGACTTCTGAAAAAAGATGAACTGGCTATTTACATCGGCAAATATACGCTCGGCAGCAAAACCCTCATGCCTGTGCACTATACTAATTTCCAGCGTCAGTTCAGCGTTGACCTGAAAAACGGCCGGCTTATCGGCGGATTCGGCGATTACGAAAAAGAATTCCGCAGCGAGAACCGTTACGGAGAAGTGTACTTCACAATCGATATGGATTACATCAAGAACACTGCGGTGTTTCGTTCAAAAATCTGGGATGGGTTTGATACAATGACTAAAACCGTGCGGGTGAAGCTTGTTCCAGGATATCCCTGCTGGGATTTGCTTTCCCTGGTGTGGGTTGGTGCGCGTTTTCTTGATACTCAGAGTAAGGGCGTGTTTTATGGAATTTATCCGAGTGTGGTAAAACAGGCTGTTCCGGTTACGGTGCGGTTTCTCGGTAAAGAGACAGTCACTACCCCGGCCGGAGTCTTTCCAACCATCCGTCTATCGGTCTCGGTGGTAGATCCTTTTCTTGCGAACCTTCTTGATAATTACATAAGGGAAATGTCCATCTGGATCGAAGACAGCCCTCGCGCTCTGGTTATCAAATCCATGTCGCCTGAGGATAATTACCTTCTCGAAAAAATTGACACATGGCGTGACAAGTAAGGTTAATACTGCATTGCATAAATGCTGAAGCTGATTATCAATAATATTAAAAGTCACTTATTGCCCTACGCATTAAGTGCCTCGGTGACTGCGTTTCTCACATTTTATCTCGTTATTTGTTTTAATACACTTCTTTCCATAACCCAGTCGCTCCGTGTAGCCGTAAGCGATAATATGAGCGGACACTTCGTCGTTGTACCGCAGGGTCAGGCCGGAATTGAAATGATAGATACGTCGGCGGAACTGAAAAATACGGCCATACCGGAATGGAAAAAGCTCATGGATTGGCTTGACGCGCATGACCTGGTCGCCGCTGCATCACCGAGGATTACCATGAACGGCAATGTGCGTTCGCGGCATAATCTCGTTGCTGTTCAGATTCATGGCGTTGACTGGACGCGCGAAGCACTCTTACTTCCGGGCCGCACCATTGAAGCAGGCGATGAACCATCCGAAGACGGCAATATTGCAATGTATTACCGTCACGCCGATACTCTGAGCGCAGATATCGATGATCCTCTCGGGCTTGTATGGTTTGATTCAGAAGGGTACCGCAGGTTTTCCCCCGGAGTGCTGCGTACCCGTTTTGAATATGATGCGCTCTCGTATTATCATGAGTATGCCGCGGCGGCATTTGTTCCGGTGAACTGGCTCAAAAACCTTATGCAGTCCGAATCCGGAAAAACGGCTATTAACCGCATTCATATCCGTCTTCATAATCCTGAGCATGCCGGGAAATTTAAAAAAGAGTTCACCCGGAAATGGGGGCATCTCGCTGCGGTACTCATCAGCGCCGAAGACACATCACGTCTTGTCCGGGGAATTGGAATGCTCACTCTGGTACTGGCACTCCTCGTTGCGGGCATACTCATCATTCTCGCTCTGGTGAGCAGCGCCTTCGCGGCTAGTCTCTTGCTTGAATCGCGGCGTGTTGAAATAGGGGTCTACCAGGCCATTGGGGTAAGTCAAAACCGTATTGCCGGGCTTATTGCCGGAGAATTTTTTCTCGCATCTCTTGCCGCAGCGCTCATCGGAGTTGTCGCATCGTTCCCGGTTATGAATATGATATCCTCAACCGGAATCCGTGCGACAATCGCTCCGCTGTATCTCGTATTCGGCCGACCCCTTCTCACCATTTCCTCAAATCCGTGGACGCCGGTATTCACCGTGCTTCTTCTCACTATCACGTTTATGTGTACCGTCGGATATGCGGTCATACGCCTTGGAAAAATTCAGGCTGTTGAAGTGCTTCGGGATATCTGAAAAATGCTGCGGCTTGTACTATTCTCTATTCTGCACCGGTTCAGAAGGATATGGCGGCTCTACCTTACCAATACTGTGGTAATGCTTCTCATTATTGTTTCTCTTGCGTTTCTTGACGGTGCCCGCAGGCAGCTCGACCTGCAGTCAACCGTCTTCGGAGGTGAACTTATTCTCAGACTGCGTATCCCTGTTGAAAACCTAAAAAACACACTTCTGAAAATTAAAAGCGTTGCATATGTATCAGAAAAACTGCGTTCGCCGGCAGTTCTTTTTTCCGCGGGAGTCCGTTCGGGCGCACAGTGTACACTTATCGGATGTGATCCGGCAAATGATGCGCCTCTCCTCGGTTATATTTCCCTGCGTGAAGGCCGCCTGCCTGAAAAAGAAAATGACATTCTTCTGCCTGATAATCTAGCGGATACACTTCTCGCAGGCATCGGCAGTACGGTGCAAATCAGCGGCCGGAACAGCCGCGGTATTTCCGTGTCCGGCATATCCGTAGTATGCGGAATTTATCACGCGCCCGGGTTTACCTTTTTCAAACCGCCTCAGGTGCTGCTCTTTCTTGACTGCATGAAAACTATCTTTGATCCGCTCACGCGCGATATTGAATATGGAATTTTTTTCAGCGGAGAGCCTCCTGAGGACATTAATCGTCAGATCGCCCGCTCGCTCGGCGACAGTAACCGGAATGTGATTGAAAGCCTTGATACCGGACGGGCATCTGTCTGGGATGTCGAAAACATTTCTGTTCAGTTCGGTGTGTTTCTTTTTATAGTAATATCGCTTGTAATCGCCGTAGTTATCACCGTTGCATTTGCGGTTAATTTTTCTATTGGAATGATTATTTTCCGGCAGCAGATACGTGAAACAGGTACGCTCCTCGCGTTCGGAGTAACTCCGGCCCGGGTAACGGTAGTAATGCTGCTTGAATCTCTGCTGCAGACATTTCTTTGCCTTGCCGCAGCTATTATTGTTACCGTGATCCTCCGCTTTATTAGCGCGTTGCCGGTACATGGCGGGTTCGGTGAATTTGTACTGGTGCTCTTTACCGGCACAAGCAGACTGGATCTTTTTTTTCAGCCCTATCAGTATCAATGGGCTTTTCTCATCACAGGCAGTACCGTTGTGCTTTCCAGACTTCCGTATATTATCAGGTTTTTTTTCAGCCGTCCGGTTTCGCTTATTAATCATGCGCGGTAATCAATGAAGATTTTTACTAGTTTTAATAAGATTATTTTCATAAAAAATATTTTTATTAAAGTTATATGCAACGTCGGTACTTTCCTGTGTGTTACCCACTCTGCAAGCGAATATAAACCAGACCAGTTTTTTAAAACCGGCTGGCGGTACGATACTGAAATAAAAATATCTGTACCGTCAGATGACGGAACCGAAAGGTTTTTGATGTATCACGGCGCGTTATATGCCGGAAACGGAGGAACTAATTTTTTTGAAATTCTTCCGCACGGGCCTGGTTCCGGAAATATGGTGATTCAGGCCTGCGGAATCCTCTATTTCAGGTTTGCTAAGTGGATACGGACAGACCGGCTCAGTTCACTTTCTCCCTTCGAAGAAACGCTTCTCATGTGGGACAGTGTACTTCCCCTTTCACTGAACGAATACTACACCAATGTCAGCCGAAGCCTTATAAAAAATCAGCAAGTGCGCAGTGTGTACGCCGCAGCAGAGAAAGGAGTCCCTGGTATTGTCGCGCTTATTCATAATCCTCAAGGCATACTGCAATTCCGGCAAATTCTTGATTTACAGGGGACAATTATTTCAGAAACGGAATATCTCCGAGGCCCCGGCGGCGTACTGACCGCAGTCATTTATGGAAATAACAAAAAAAAAATTGCTGAGATACAATACCAAAACGGCCTGGCACAGGCGATCGATAAAACAAAAACAGATTTATTGCTGAATGTGTATGATGATGATGGAGGAAACAGGTGATAGAAGTCCGAGAAGGTACAAAATTTAAATTTATGCCCTTGTTTTATTTAAAAACCCTGCGGGTTCTGATAGTATATTTCATTTCGGCATGATCAATATTAATCATATCAAGCACATTCCAGCCCAGCAATCCGCTGCTTCTGGAAGGACGATTGGTTTCCTGATAAAGTGTATGAAGCCGGAGCGGGAAGTCCTCTGGAAAGTCAATATTTAAAAAAAAAGTATACTCAGGATTGATAAACTCCGCATAACCCTGAAACGGATGCAGCGCGGCAAAATTGTTTTCCTCAATAGTCTGCTTCTGATCAAGCAGAATCTGGTTTGTGAAGCCGGGAAACCGTATTATTGTTCCTCCTGCGGCATCAGAAAAATCAAATCCCACTCCGCCTGCCACATCACTGACAAATAAATCAACATCAATCGGCACCCTTAGATGCACTTCCGACCTGAATTCCTGTGCGTATCCGGTACTTTCAAGCAGCAGGTCCGGAGTATTAATAATACCGATAATCGGCAGTGCATACTCAGCTGCCCGGATCGCCCGCACCGGACCATCCTTCCAACCCGCGACCCTGCACTCTGCGTCATCCTCATTTCTGCGGATAGTTATTGCGTTAAAAAAAAGTGATACCGCGCCGAAGAACGTTAATTCATTTATGATACTCTTTGCCCTCGCATCATTCCAGGCACCGGCAGCAATACGATAAAATAATTTATTTGAAACTTTTTCAGAAAAACCTATGCTGAAATAGGGACTGGAAAAACAGTCCCCTTCCGGAATATATTGTACATAGTCAATACATGGCGTATGATATGAATCAGGGATCTTGTCGTTTTCAATACTGATAATATAAACCTTGTCTGTTTTTTTTACCGACTGTACATGAGGAAACCATCCTCCTGCATGTGCTGAATATTTAATATCATTAGAATTATTAATAGTCCCGACCGGGTTTGCGTTACTGATAAAAAAATCAACCGGTAATTCAAGAAGTATACCTGCTTTGTTGGTAAGCAGCAGTGCCGTTTTTTCCGTCAATACCGGACAGGAATCCATAACGAATTGATTGTCCGGTTCAATCAGGTCTGAAAGCATAAAAACAAATTCATCATTTGTATCATATCGTGGAATTAGCTTTTCTTTCCTCCCGGATAAAGAACCGGATTTGCTTTTAACTCTAAGTTTTCTATCATCAGGGTCGGAACCGGCAAAAGCCCCCGCAGTATACACATACCGTCCTGATGCCATGCGTTCATCCACCTGCATCGGGACTGCATACCACACCCCATTAATAAAAGATATGGTTATAAAGCTCTGCAGAGTCGCCCCGCTAAAACACATGAACATATCTCCGCTCAGAACAACCGGAACAAAATTATGCCCGGAAGAATTTGATTTAGCACAAAGAAATATCTGACTATTAAGTATTATGCATGTGAGCAGCAATAAACACTTACATATTCTTTGATTCATTTGTTTTTAGTATTTCGATCAGCAGGAATTTTTATACCCTGGATATTGCCATATTTTGCCGGACAGCGCAAGGGGTTTCACAATGGCAATTCAGGCCGCTCTGAATTGCCGATTGCGAAACCCCTTCCACTTGGCTATAGAAAATAACATCACAACAAAACAAGCAATCTGAATTAAGAAATTTCTGACACCTTCACCCGCCTATTAAAAAATTGTGTAAATTTAAGTACATGGGTCTATATTTTTTCATTAAAGCAGGCTTAAGGGGGTACAAAGCTAAAATTCAAAATATCAACAAACCAACAAATTTGTCCTTCTACTGGATAACTATCTGATGAATGAAGACGAAATTGCTGACGTTATTTCACTGTGTACCATAAAAATTCCCGAACCGCTTCAAATTCTACTACACATAGTAAAATACATTTACAATGTTATTGCTGAAGATGTATCATAATGGAGGAAACAGGTGATAGCAGTCCGCGGAGTTACAAAATCATTTAAAGCCGGAACACAGACCATAACCGCACTCAGGGGGATAACGCTGGATATCGCACGCGGATCAATGTGCGCGATTGCAGGTGTATCCGGTTCAGGCAAATCGACGCTTCTCAACATACTTGGCGGCATTGATACACCCACTTCCGGTAATGTGGTAATAGCCGGAACGGATATTTCGTCTTTATCAAGACGCGCGCTTACCGCTTTCCGGGCAAAAACGGTAGGTTTTATTTTCCAGCATTTCAATCTGATACCGGCCCTGAATGTGTATGATAACATAGCTGTACCGCTTAAGTTAAAAGGCCAGCGCGCTGACCGGGTCCGTATTCTTGAGTTAATCAACCGTGTCGGCCTTACGCAGTTCACTGACAGACGACCCGATGAATTATCCGGCGGACAGAAGCAACGCGTGGCAATTGCCCGAAGCCTCGCGCACGATCCTCCGCTTGTTCTCGCTGATGAAATAACCGCAAACCTTGATACCGCCACAAGCGCGCAGATTATTCAGCTTCTTGAACAGATAAACCGGGAAAGCGGAGTGACAATAATCTTTGCCTCGCACGACCACCGGCTTCTTTCCACATTAAAAAGAATAATTATTCTCCGTGACGGTGTGATCGATACCGCGCCTGACGCGCGCCCGTAAAAAATGGCCGTGTGGTATTCTGTTACGCGTTTCTCAGCCGTATATCTCCCCGCTATTCTGCTTCTCTACTTCTGCAAAACCGGGGACTTACACGGCCAGGCCGTTGAACCGGAACGGCCCCGGATACGGCAAAGCCAGATTACCGCGCTATATTTTCCCACCTTCGGCATTATCGATTCCGGGGGTTTATACCTGTATGACACTATCATCGCCTCAGCAAAAATTGAAAACCTCCGCGCACTCGGACCGAATGTGCATATTTACTCGGGCTGGTCGCACCGTATCGGCGAGCGGCCGGTAATTAATCCTGTAGGTACGGCGGTATGGGTACCGCGCGCTGAAGACACAGTGTACCTTGAAACAAAAATTGCCATCACTCCGCTTCTTTCAGCAAATGCCGATGCCTGGTATGATGAACGAGCCGTAGTTCGTATGCAGGATAGAATTGACGGCTGGGATTACACGGGCATTTCCGTACGCGCCGGGGCCGGTATTAATTCCCAGCGCAGTTTTTATGAGCAATGGGAAAGAGGGAAAAAACTTTTATATCCGCAGCGGGGTGTGAGTATTGAAGCATCCGCAGGGCAAACTCTGTATATTCCCGTCGAAGGCCGGCAGCTCTGGATACCCCACGCGATTTGGAGTTTTCAATTACTGAATGCGCCGTCTTCAAAACTACACACATTCACCGATTTCTCCGGCAAATACGTACATTCTGCAACCAGCGGGAAACCGTTCGCCGCCGTAAGTACCGCAAACAGCGCTCTCGCCGTCCGAGGGGATTTGGTTTTAAATTGCCGGACAGGAATTTCCTTTCTCACACCAAGGGGTGTTTTTTGGGAATCTCCGCCTATCTGGTATCTTTCCGGATTTATTTTTAAATTTTCTCCGGGAATTGCCGCAGCGGTATGCGGTGCGCTTGGCGCAGACATCAGCGGCGCACGCATTACTCCGCAATACGGGCTTCTCATAAAACCTTTTATTGCAATCAGGGTTGACGGGGTACTGCGCTCCATAATCGGCCTTGAATATAATGCTGCGCTTCAAAACGGCCGGCACGCATGGGCAATAAGTATCGGCACGCCGCTCAGCGCCGAAGCACTGCCGGTGATTACTAAATGAAACCTATGCTTTGTTTAAATAAATTTATTTTTTCTGTGCTTCCTGGAATATTGTTTTTCACTGCAGGTTTTTCCATTGTTCTTTCGGAAAATCTCCGGGCTGAAAATTCAGCAGATTTCTCATCTGACCTTACCGCAGATCTCACTTCTGATCTCCGCACCTTTTGCGCGGAACAAAACCGCACGGTTACCGGCATATCCACGCTGCTTCTCGCCGCACGCAGATGCGGTTACACCCGGAGCGCGCAGTCAGGTATTTTATGGCAGACGGATATACTCGGATCATCCGCGGTTATGCCCGCGCACGCCCGTTACAACGGCAGTCCGCCTGACATGCTTAAAAGCGCGGGTAGATTATCCCAAATCAGAGAAGAAATCCAGAGTGTAAAAGCCGGTGCACTCATCTCCAGGGGATTATTGACCGGCTCATTCTTTTTCATGGGGTGGCCAGGGCAGAAATGGAACGAACCTGAATCCCGTCATGGAGGAGCGGGCGCATCACTCTACTTCCGCATCCTTACAGAAAAATTTTACCGCTGGACAATACTCGGCGGCGGCGGTTACGGATATTCCGCAGGGCGTATCCGCGGTTCAATGCACATTCCCGCAGGATCCTGGGTTACAGGAAATCCTGGGTTTTCCGGAGATACCGCTTCATCATGGAACACACACGCGGTGTATAACGAAATACTCATCGGAAAAAATGTACTCCTCGTAAATTTTTACGCAGGACTTTCCGGAGGGATTATGCCCTCAGCAGCCGCAACCAGCGTCACAGGTACAAGCCAGGGCATCGCAATGAGCGCATCTGCGCATACACGCAGTATTGAAAATTTTTTTATAATCCGGTGCGGATGGGAACTGATTCTAGGAAAAGCGCAGATCGTCATGGAAGGCGCCAGGGATTGGAAAAGCGGCGCGTTAAGCGCGGTGTGGGGGATTAAGTTTAACGGGTAGAAAGGGGAAATCGGGCGCTTTGAAATGTCAGTTATCTGAAAACAGACAGCAGATATTAAAAATTTTCCATACTGGCCTTGACAATAATTTTATTCATTAAATTTACAACGTTTTGCACATTTCGTTTTTGATTATAATCCGGTTTGAAATGACCGGCAATAGTTTCAAAAAAATATGAATTTTCTAAATGACTTTTAAATTCAGAGGACAAATAATCCAGCAATTCCCTCCCACTTTCGATGATTTTATTTATCTGCGGCGAATAAGAAATTAAAAAAATTATATCTTCATAATCCTTGCTTAATAGGAAATCCCCTTTCCCTCTCGCTTTATAAGCTTCAATCTTTGATGCTATCAAGTAAGGCAGGGAAAAGATTGATATTTTACAACCGGAAGGAAGGATGAAATCAATTGAATTTTCCATTCCTTTTATATTCCAAATGTTGGAGAAACCGAGAATGTCTTCATTGGTCGGCATTATATCCAATAGAATCTCTTTATATCTCCATCTGCAAATAATATTTGACGATGTGTCATTCGAAAATCCTAAGCTCCGTAACTTCCTTTCAAGTTTGTAATAGCTTAACGTGTTTGATATTTCAATAACACAGTCCACGTCTTCGGTAAAACGAAAATCTATTTTTGCGTTCGGCGCATACAATGGTACGATCGCTCCACCGGTAAAGACAACTTTGTTGAGAATGGGCGCTATTCCATTTGCCGCAATTTCAAGCATTGCAAGAGAATGATGGTAATTTTTTTTCATAATTTATAACAATCTATTGCTTATTTCTTCTTTAGCAATTTCCAGTTCCCTGGCTTTACCAATCCTCAGAGCATCGATCAGGGCAAATAATTCATATAATTTTGCATCCTGAAGTGCGACTTGCGGAACGCTTTTATAAATGGGTGTAATTTGCGGGCCTTTAATGAAACTTTTTTTGTAAGGCCAGACTATTATCGGACTATTCGGGTCGATTGTTTTTTTACTTATTGGAGGCGCTGAATATGCTGTTGGAATTCCATTGGTAATTTTTCCCGGAACTGCGGGAAAAACATATTTAACTCCATTAATCAGAAAATTGCTTAAATTTTTTGATTTTACTCTGTTCGTAACAGAATCAAAGAGGTCGGCCTTTTTCATTCTTCTGATTGCATTACTCACTTCTGATTTACTGATAAAAATTGATTCGGCGATTTCGTATATTGTCCATTTGCCGTATGGCCAAAAGAAGATTTTAATCAATACTAGTAAATCCTGGGGTCTCATAGAATAATTATATCATGTTTCGCATAAAATCCATGATTTGTGGATAATTATCTTTATATTGTGGACAAATAACTATGATTTTCACCAGCCGCATGTCTGTTGGGAAAGCATAGTTACGCAGCCCGAAGGTCAACGCTTAGGCTGGACTTACGGATTTCGCTCAAACAACCGGCGAAACCTGTACCAAATGCGGTAAAAGCTGTATGAACCGCGGAACAATAGCCACCATTCATCAAGTTTTAAATTTTTTTTCCTGCTGAATTCATTAACAAAACCGATTAAAAACCCTAATACAAAGTTCACGCCCAGGTACGCGCCGGGGTTCCATGATTTTTTCTTTTTCATGATCGTATCCGGATCGAGTTTGCGGTCAAACAAAATGTACTTGCCGCGCGCAATTTTGGGCGAATTAACTTTTTTAAGCATTTCAAGGTTTCCGGGAGACACCAGATCGGCAGCTTCGCGGTTTGACGGACATTCCATGGGCAGTGCTGCGCCGCAGCGCAGACAATACCGATCAACCTGGTCACGGAATTGCTCCGGAGTTTTTTCCCACCATCCCTGCTCAACAGGATAGCCGCCTGGACCGTTAAATACAATATCCATGGCGGCGGCGACTTCACAAAAAAAAGCGCCTTTATGATTAATTGACGGTGACCATGCCTCCTGTACCCAGCATTTGTCAATCAGACCCCGCATAAGTTTTTTGTCGTCAACCACATCGTCTATGGCAACAAGAACAGGCTGATGCTTCTGTTCAGGGCTTGAGTGATCGTTATAAGAACAGCAGAACTTGAAAGTTTTTTTGATTATTTTTTTATATTCATCCCACTTATGACCGGAAGTCCAGATCCCGAGTTTCCACGGAGAAACTTTTTTCAGGAGCATTTCGCAAATAGCAGGAAAATCAGGATGAAGTGTCGGTTCGCCCCCCATAATTCCTATCGCGCCGTGATAACCGTCAAGTGAATCCACCGCTTTTTCTATTTCGGCAAGACTCATAAAATACGATGACGCGGTATGGCCGACAAAACGGGTACAGTTCGCGCAGCGGTGCGTGCAGTGATTAGTGATTTCTATCTGCACAAGCCATGATTTATAAATCGGTATCACAGATGATTATATCATTATTGTCTCTTTTTACTCCATATTTTTCGCAAGCGAAAATACGAGAAATACCCCTGAAACTATAAGTTTGCGTGTGCCCGTGTGCACTTGTATCATGGAAATTGCACCATGTTATAATAATCCTATGCACTTAAGGAAGTTGCCGATCGGTATTCAGGATTTTGTCAGTATCCGGCAGGAAAATTATCTTTATGTCGATAAAACTGCATTGATGTACCGTTTAGTAAATGAAGGCCGCAGTTATTTTCTTTCCCGCCCGCGCCGGTTCGGGAAAAGCCTTCTCTTGTCTGCAATCGGCGCATATCTTGAAGGTAAAAAAAATCTCTTTACAGGCCTTGCCCTTGAAAACCTCGAGATGGATTGGTTTATATATCCTGTGCTTCGTCTTGATCTCAATGCTGAACTTTATAATTCAAGGGATTCACTCGAAGGTATTCTCGATAGTCATCTTAAAATCTGGGAACAACAGTACGGCCAAAGCGGCGAACGGTCTCTCAGCCGCCGTTTCCTCGCAGTAATAAAACGAGCGCACGAAGCCTCCGGAAAGCGTGTTGCCGTTCTGATTGATGAGTATGATAAACCGCTTCTTCAGACCATGGAAAATAATTCTTTACACGAACAATATAAACTGATTTTAAAAACATTTTACGGAGTGCTGAAATCTGCTGACGCACATCTTAAATTTGCATTCATCACCGGTGTAACCAAGTTCAGTCAGATCAGTGTTTTCAGCGATCTTAATCATCTCATCGACTTAACACTGCATCCTGATTACGCAACAATCTGCGGTATCACAGAGGACGAACTCACCGTTTGTTTTAAACCGGAACTTGAATCTCTTGCACAATCTCAGAATGTCACATTTGAGTCGTGTCTGGAAAAAACAAGATGGTGGTATAACGGTTATAAATTTGAAGAAAATGCAAAAAAAGTTTACAATCCGTTCAGCACGCTCAATCTCTTAAGCAGAAAAAAATATGAATCCTATTGGTTTGCCACCGGCACTCCTTCTTTTCTTGTTGAACTTCTGAAAAATAGTTCGTACGATTTACGTGAGTTGGAAGGTATACAACTCGCTGCTGAGGAATTTTCCGACTACCGGGCTGAAGCCGACCAGCCTATTCCTGTTATTTATCAAAGCGGATACCTTACTATTTCTGATTACAATCCTGCCCGCCGCATCTATACGCTTTGCTATCCTAACGCAGAGGTGCGGTATGGATTTCTGAATTTTATTTCTTCAGCCTATCTTCCCATAAACCCCGTAAAAACAGGATCATACATCGGAAAATTCGCTGATGAAATAGAATCCGGTCAGCCGGAATTATTTCTCGATCGTCTTAAATCCTTTTTTGCCGGTATACCATATGAACTGAACGACAAATCTGAACGCTATTATCAGACTGTATTCTACCTTGTTTTTAAACTTCTCGGGCAATTCGTCGAGACCGAAGTAAGAAGCTGCAAGGGACGGGCTGACGCGGTTGTTTCCTGCAGGGACTATGTGTATGTATTTGAGTTCAAATTATTCGGCAGCGCAGAAGAGGCGGGTAAACAGATCGATGAAAAAGGATACCTTATTCCGTACACCGGCGAAGGAAAGACACTGTTTAAAATAGGTGTTGAGTTCAACCAAACCGAAAGAAACATCGGCAAATGGATCATCGGTAAAGTGCCTCGGTCTTGAAAAACCATACGCAGTCTTTACTTGCGAAATAGATTTTTTCTTTCTCACTCATAACGGAGCGAATCAATGGGATTCATCCCGCCGGCTTTGCGCGCGGGGAAAAATCCGAAGATTATCCCTGTTGCAGCGGCGACACTGAATGAGAGCGCGCATGCCCAGAATGTGACTTTCACGGGCATATCCCACCTTATACTCACTATTCGGCTCAAAAGCAAAGCGAAAATTATACCGATAGCTCCGCCGATTACCGTGATGCATACGGCTTCAAGAAGAAACTGCAGCATAATATGCATTTTTGTCGCACCCAGTGCGCGGCGGAGGCCGATTTCGCGTGTGCGTTCAAGAATTGAGGCAAGCATGATATTCATTATGCCGATGCCGCCCACGAGAAGGCTGATGCCTGCGATGGCGCCGAGCACGGCGTCGAATATCCGCTGAGTTTCCTGATGCTGCCTGAGAAGCTCCTCGGGAATAACAATCTTGAAATCTCTCAGCCCGTTATGCCGGCGAAGCAGCATACGTTCAACTCCTCCTGCAAACCGGGAGACATAGGATTTGTCGGCGGCGTTGAGTATTACCCGGTCAACGGCAGCTTTGTAGGCATCGCGGCCTTTGGAGAGCACCGCGCTGCCGAAAGGTACATAGAGGTTGAAATTAAAATCCTCAAAATCGAGGTTATCGTCTTTTTTTACCGCGGTGCCTTTCATCTGAAGAATGCCTACGACAGTAAACCATTCATCGCGTATTTTAATCCGGGCGGAGAGGACCGTTCCTTCCCGGCGCAGCCGGTTATATAATCCGCCGCCTGCGACACATACACGTTCACGTCCGGTTACATCGCTTTCCATTATATACCGTCCAAGCTGAAGCGGAAGTTTAAGCGCGCGGAAATACGCATCGGTGGTGCCAACTACGGTATGTTCACCGGTGTACCCGTTGAAAAAAACCGGAGCGGACACATCGATTACCGGTGCGGCCGCACCGAGCGCGTTTCCCCAGATATAGCGGATCGAATCAATGTCGGCCGTACTGAGGCCGGTTGACGGAAATTCACCCGCAGATTTCAGTGTCTCCTGACGGACAATTCCCCGGTCATACACATACACGTTGTCGATTCCCATTACCGCGATACGGTTGAGAATTTCCTCCTGAGCGCCTTCTCCGATAGCAAGCATTGAAACAACGGCGGCAACACCGAATATTATACCTAGACCGGTGAGGAAAGAGCGCATTTTATGCGTTGCGATCCCGTCGAGTGCAATTCTGAAACTAAGCAGAAATAATTTAAGATATTTCACTTCGGATTGCGTTCTTTCAGTTCTTTCAGATTAAAACTCCGGCGGGTTCGGTTCCCGGTTTGATTGGTGCGGGGTAATTTCGCTTTGTCAGAATTTTCCGGTGCCGGCGGTGAGGAGGGGACGTCCCGGTTTTTCCCCGCATGGCTTCTGTCAGCGCTTTGTACCGGCACATCAGTTACTTCCGGTAATTTCGTTGTTTTAGAATACTGCGCTGGATAATTTGATGCGCTGCCGGCAGCCGGCTCACTTTGTTTTCCGGTTTGACCGGCAGTGAGATAATTTCCGGATAATAAAAATTCTTCCGTTAAAGCCGGATCAAACATTACGAGCTGTTCACCCGGGGAAAGCGGACTGTCTTTAATACACACATAGTCGGCATTCTGCGGTCCAGCGGCGGCGGCGGCAGGCTGCGCTTTCCCGTCTTTCATCCGGTACACGGTTAAAATATTTGTCTTCCGGCTGAATACCGTATCGATAGGGATGTACAGCGCATCAGGATAACGCTGGATAATAAAATCGACTCTTGCGGTCATTCCCGGTTTCAGTATCTCCACATTTTTATTCAGAATGAGTATTTTTACTGTAAATGCCATAAGGTCAGTATTTGATTTTTTCGCCTGCGCGAGCGCGCTGATCGAATGCACTATACCGCTGAATACTTCGCCGGAATAGGCGTCAAGCACTACTCTTGTGCTCATTCCCTTGCGGATGCGCTGAATATCCCCTTCATTTACTTCAGCTATCACCTGCATCTGTTCAAGATCGGGAATTTCCATAAAGACGTTTCCGCGCCGGAGCGCGTCGCCGAGAGTGACCTTTTCCTTTGTCCAGGGGTTTTTCGGCCTTATTACCACTAATCCTTTTGCCGGCGCCAGGATGACACATTGGGTAATTTTTTTCCTTTCCGTGTCAAGATCGTTTTTTTTTCTTTTTAACTTGTCGTTTTTAAGGGCGAGTGTGCGTCGGTAATTATATCCCGCAGTTTTAATTGCTGCTTCTGCATTCGTTACATCAAATTGTCTCTGGCGGAGCAGTATTTCGCCTTTTTGCTGCTCAATCCGCGGCGCAAACTGCAGCGCGCTGTAATTAGCCTCTTCAATAGTGCATGCGTCAATTTTTTCAAGCAGTTTATTGGATAGGCCGGTTAAATCGTCTTTATACTTTACATGAAAATCATCGATGTCTTCTTCCATACCCAGAATTTCTGTTTCAAATAATGTTTTTCTTGTTTCAAAATCTCCGGGGTCGAATACCGCCACACGATCGCCTGCGTTGACGTATGAACCATCGGGAATTAAATAAATTATAGTAAAGGAGTGATGAAAATCAGGCGCTTTTACCGAGACCGAATTAACCGCTTCAAGACTGCCGCTAACCGAAAGCGATTCTTCAAATACACCGCGCTGCACGGAAGAAACAAGAATCGTTTTCACTTCTTTTTTTGAGCACGAAGCGGCAAAAATTAAAAGACACAGGAGAAAAATGATGTTTTTATAAGAGTAAAACAATGTTTTAGTAATCACGGACGGAGAAACTGTATAAGATCTATTCATTTTTTTCTCCTGCGGCGCGTGTTTTCTTTTGCAGTATCTCCCGAAATAACTCCGTCGCTGAGATGAACGGTGCGGCCGCAATGACGCGCGATATCTTCCTCGTGGGTAATGATTAAGATGGTTTTCCCTTCCCGGTTAAGCTCGTCAAAAATTGCCATTATTTCACCGGTCGTTCCGCTGTCGAGATTTCCTGTGGGTTCATCTGCGAGAATTATTGCAGGTTTATTAATCAGTGCACGGGCAATAGCGACCCGTTGTCTCTGTCCTCCTGAAAGTTCAGAAGGTTTGTGCGCCGTTCTGTCACTGAGGCCCACCCTGGCAATAAGGTCGAATACTGACTTTTTGTCAATGTATGCACCAGCTGAATAGTACAGGGGAAGCGCGACGTTTTCAAAAACGCTTTTCCGGTTGAGCAGGTTGAATGTCTGATAAATAAAACCGATATCCTTATTGCGTACTACACTGAGATCTGAATCACTCAACCCGTCTACACGCCTTCCCGCAAGCCGGTAGCTGCCCGAGGTAGGCGTATCGAGGCAGCCTAAAATATTCATAAGAGTACTTTTACCGGATCCCGAAACGCCGGTAATTGCCGTATACGATCCTTCAGGAATGGATAAATTGATTCCCTTCAGTACCGGAACCTCAATTTCTCCGAGATGGTATGTTTTCGTAATGCTGTCGAGCTCGATTACTGCAGTCATTTATTTATGAATCCTCACGGGATAAAAAGAATATTCCAAACCGGTAACGGCCTTTGCATATTCAACTTTTTTTCTAAGCAGGGAAAGTTGTGCCGCATCAAGAGCTTCCTCTGTTGTAAGCATTACTTCGGATGAAATAAGACCGAGCGAAAACCGCTGATTATCAATTTCAAGGGCGCGTTCCTGGCGAACCAGGTTTTCTTCGAGTATTTCTGTTTCTGCGAGCAGGGCATCGATTGCTGTTATACGGAGAGTAAGCTCAGAAGCTATTTCTCTCAGACGCTGCTCTTTTTGAATATTAATATTTTGCATACGCAGCCGGTGATTTTCATTATTTCTGCGGGCGGCGCCTTTATGAAAAAAATCAGTATTAAGCGTAACCGTGCCCTGAAGTGAATGTGCATCACTGCCGGAAAGATCCGCCGCAAGTTCTGCAGTAATTGTTCCCTGAGGCAGGTATTTTTCAAGTGATTTACGGTATGCGGCCTTTTCCTGTATACGGGTAATTTCGATTTTTTTTAGTATGCTGTCGTTACTGAGAGTGCGCGCAACTGATAAGGGGATATCAAACCGGCGCGGGGTAAACATGAATTCACAGCTGATTTCCGCATTTGTGCCGTGATCAAAACCAATAATGGTGAATACTGCGGCGCGCCGCATATTACGTGTGCGCTCAAGGTCAAGCCGTGATGATTGGGCCTGAAAAAAATTTATCTGTACGCGCAGAAAATCTATCTCACGGATGAGGCCTGCCTCGTATTTCTGCCTGCTCAGAAGATAGTTGCTTTCTGATGTGGCAATACGGCGGGAATTAAGCGCGATCGCCTTTACTGTGCTTATATAATCGTAATATGCATTTTCAACACCGGAGAGGACTGTCCGTTCACGTTCCGCAAAATCAATTAACGCTTCGGCTGCTGTTCTTTCAAGAGTATCGCGTTCATAGGCGCCGGCGTAAGTCACGAACAGCGGCTGAGATATTCCCAGAATTGCTTTTGTGCGCATGCTATCTGCTGAGGAAGACTCTGAAACAGGCGATTCTGCAGTTATAGTTTCTTCTGCTTTTACATAGACAGCCGTGCCCCATGGTAATTCTTCACTGAGGACAAGGCTGCCTGTTAAAGAGGCGGATGGTTCTTCGGCAGAATTCATAACGGCATTCGCCGGAGTTTTTATTCCGGCCCGGAGAGAGGGAATATAATATTTACGGACCGCATCGATATAATTATTTTTACTGATGAGGAGATTGTTCGAACCGGTAATGAGTGAAGCATTTCCAATCAGCGCGAGTGCTTTTACCTCATCAAATGATAAAACTACATTACTTTTTGCCGTGTCTGTATTCGGTGATAGAAGTAAAGCGGGTTCAGGATCTGAAAAAATATACATCGTGCACGTGCAAAATGCAGCTGTTAAGAAGCGTTTCATGATACTCATCATATCAGAAAAACGGATACGTTGCAACAAAATCGAAAAAAAGTAAAATCAAAAAAAAAACGACCCGGCAGCCGCAATAGTGCAGTTTTATCCCGCGCAGCTGCTGCAGCAGCAACTGCATAACTGCGCCATCATCAGCGCTCCGCAGCAATTACCCGCGCCCTGTACCGCTCCGCCGGTGAATTTATTCATGTTGGATTCTTCTTTCGGCCTGTATGCTCTGCCGTAAGGGTTCGGAGTTGTTCCGCCACTTGTGGCAGGACGGCCGCTGGTGCGTGTGCGGGAATCCAGTTTTGCGCCGCAGGAGGGGCAGAAATTGGCAGTATCAGATGTTTCTTTTCCGCAGTTGTTACAAAACATATTTCCTCCGGTATGTGAGAAGGTGATTTTGATATCATATTCTCATTCTCTAAGTCTAACATCATTTGTACTTTGTTGACAATAACCTGATCTGGTTAAGAATATCCAAGAAACCAAAAGCGGAATTATAAAAGCACTTTGCACAAATAGTTATCTTATGCTATTATAGTTTGATTCTAAAATAAATTATTTTAATATACTGTTTTAGGGGGTGGAAAATGAAAGGTGAGGTGAATGCAATTATCGAGCCGGCACCTGAAGGCGGGTACTGGGCAATCTGCCCTGAAGTTCCCGGTGCAAATGGGCAGGGTAACACAATAGAAGAAACAAAAAATAGTTTACGGGAAGCTATTGAATTAATTCTGGAAGATCGCAGAAAGGATATTTTCCGGGGTCTTTCTGAAGATGCGATACAAGAGAAGGTACTGATTGGATGAAACGGCGTGATTTAGAACGAAGATTGAGAATCGCGGGCTGTTATTTGAAACGGGAAGGAGGATCACATTCTCTTTGGATCAATCCGCAAAACGGAGTAATCGAAGCAGTGCCTCGCCATAATGAAATTAAGGAACCGCTCGCGAAAAAAATACTGAAAACTTTAAAAGCTGAATAATAAAACAAATTTCATTGACGAATTATTCAATCGTATTATATTTCATCGCACCGGAGTGTGCGTTTCCGGCTTTTACCGGAAATAAATCCGCTTCGAAGCGATTCGAGTGATTCGGGAATACCTTTTAGAAAAATATTTTCAAGCAGATGCCGTACATACCCGAAGTCAACGCATAAGTCTAACATCATTCGCGCTTTATTTTCAATAATCTGCGATAGCCGGTCATATACTTCTTCTGCGTTATGCAGATTTAACTGCGGTTCATATACAAGGAGAGGATTAAAACATCCCGCGGCCTTGTCACGGTGATAGTCCGCGAGCGCATCATACATATGCATAACGGTACCAAGCTGATACCCGATGCGTTCTGCGGAAGGAGTACACAGGACTTTTTTAAAGATATACCCGGTAAGGCGGCCAAATACTGCGTAGTATGCTTCGGGGAATGCCGGCATTTCTTTTTCCATCGCGGACTGTTCGGAAAGCAGAGCGGTTATTTCTGAAATTTGTATATCCCATTTTGAGCTGAGCGCGTGTTTCATTTTTTTGAAAGCGGGGGCAGATGTTAAAAGAACAAACCTTGCCGCTGCCCTGCCGGAAAAATTACTATCCCGAATTTTATCCTGCAGATAAATATAAAAAGAAAGGAGCGAAATATCCGCTGCATCATCTGCAGCAGGAGTGCCGTCTGGCATCATGTCCACTTTTATAGGAGGAAATACCGTACAACGTTTTTTTTCAATCGGCCGGTTCAGTTCTGCGTATTGCGGTGGACGCCCTTTTTCGGATGCGAGAATACTGAGCAAAACCGCTTCATACGAATTAAATACCGCATAACGCCGCCCGTACGTACGGCTGATCGCCCGGCATACCGAACAGTAATAGCAGGAATAGTGGCGGATATGCCGGAGCTGCATATCCCATTTATGTATACGGAAAACCCCGATCACACGAAAGAAATTATTTTCCGGTATTAAGAATAAGCGGCACTCCCGTTGTTTTTGGATCGGTAGGCATGATTACAAAAGTTGCGTTGCTTGACTTTGCAAGATCGCGGTATGCCTGAATAGCCTCGTGCTGGAGGTACTGAGCGGAAAGTGTATCGTTGATGATTTTCTGCGCATTTGCGATTCCCTTCGCTTCAATCTCCTTAATCCGTGCTTCCTTTTCGGCAACTTCCTGGCGGTACTGCATGGTTTCAGACTGCTGCTGCGCGATGATTTTTACTTCCATTTCAGTTTCTACATCTTCCGGTAAAGAGATATTCCGGATGATGACACTGTCGACGAATACATATTTGCCGGCAAGTACGCTGCGTGTTTCTTCCGTCATTTTTTTCGGGAGTTCTTCTCTCTGGACATACACATTCCGAGCGGTAAACGTAGCCACTGCATCACGTATTTTCATTCTGATATCCGGATAAATTTTTGTCTGAAGGTCGGGAAGATCGCGAGCTATTTCTTTGTATAGAAGACCGATTTGCTGCGGCTCTACGCGGTAAAGCACGGTAAAGTCGAGACCGATGGACATGCCGTCCTGACTGCGTACCTGGATATTTGACGTATACGCTTCAAGCCTTGAAGGGTAGCCATGAACTTCTTCCCATGGCCATTTCCAGTTAATTCCGGATTCGGTTATGGTTCCGCTGATTTTACCGAAACGGGTTTTTACAAATACCATTCCCTCATCGACTTCAAAAAAGGAAATCCGGAAAAAATTAACTCCGCCGCCGATAAGCAGCAGCAGTCCGAATAATGTGATAAACGAGCCGCTTTTTGAAAGCCGGCTCAGTATAATGATGAGAAGACCTGCGAGTATTACGCCAGCAGTGATAAAAAATACATTGTTCATACGTGCTCCCTGAGTAAATGATACTATGAAATTTAAATTGTGTCATAGTGGAAGGAGTTTCGCCGGTAATTCAGGCGGACGTTTGTCCGTGGTCTTTTTTCTATAGGTGTCGTGGGATGGTTTTGTCACCGGCAATTCAGGCGGACGTTTGCCGCCGCCCTCCTGGCGTCGGTCTGCACTCTGAACGGAGAAAAAAAATGCGGCATCCTGCCGTTTTTTTCTCCGTTAAGCCGCTCTGAATTGCCGATTGCGAAACCCTCCCACTTGGCTATTGAGAGCAACACTACTGTTAAACAGAGCTGCTCTGAATTACCGACGAAATCCCTTCCACTTGGCTATTTAAAAAAGACTACTAAAATGTCACTCTGAATTATCGACGAAAACTTTCCACTTGATCACAAAAAAAGCATTACTGCTATAAGAACGCATCAATCATCAGATTTTCATACCTTTCACTAACCAATATTGAAATTTGCCGGCTTAGATTCTTTATCATAGACATCTACACTAAAAACGTAGATAAATTTTTGTAATAAAGTTTATTTATTATACAGCGAGAGGACAGAGGACAGAGGACAGCTGGTACCTACATAATTTTATTTAGTCTCTGACTTCTGTACGCTGCCCGCTGATGACTGCCGACAAAGTCGGCTGCTGTCTTCTGGTGTCTACCGACAAAGTCGGTCGACCTCTCCGGCTTTACCGGCTTAGGCAGATTGAAGGAAGAAAAATCTATAGATTGTTGCGCAATGCGGTGAGAGTATTTCGGTGAGACAGTTCTTCGTCCGCGAGGCGGGAAAATAATGAAGCCGCACCAGTTTCATTTTTGAAAGTTACAGACAGAGTTTTATAAAGCGTATGGGCGCTTTCTTCTTCGCGTATCGCAAGATCAAACATATCACGCAGATCCTGTGTTTCTCCGGACTTTGACCCGGTTTTCAGATCATGCAGGAGGTTTGTTACATCAGGTGCAGTGTGAATCGACTTAAAATTGCCGCTGCTCAGATATTCTTCCAGTGCTCTCTGATGTGCGTTTTCCATATCGATGAATGACTTCAGTACATGCTGCACTTTGACAGAAGGCTGCCGGCTCTGCATGGATGTATAAAATTTGGCGGCTTCGTGTTCTTTGATGATGGCTATATTTATAATTTCGCTTAAGACAGACATGCTGTTTTCTTTAAGACATTTTACCATGTCTTTTTTTATTTACGCAGGAGGTACATAGTAAAGATTCTGTCTCCTGAAAAAAAATGAATATGCCATTGCGAATTTGCACTATTTCAATAGTTTTGATACAATTAACTCTGTAAATAATTATAAATTGAAAAAAATACACTACGATACTATTCTTCTTTCCGATATTCATTTCGGATCACCGAGCTGCCATGCGCAGGAGCTCTACGCTTTTCTGAATAACATTAAAGTCCGGCAGATAATTTTTAACGGAGATGTATTTGACGGTCTAAATTTTTACCGGTTACAGCATTGGGATTGGGAAGCTTTCGGCCAGATACGGAAAATATCCGATCATTGTCAGGTTATCTGGTGCCGCGGTAATCACGATGAAGTCAATACTAAACTTATGAGCAGTTTACTCGGCGTCAGGGTACAGAGCGAGTATCAATGGGAATTTCAGGGCAGACGTTTTCTGGCTCTGCATGGAGATAAATGGGATGTGTTTATTTACCGTTATAGACTGCTTACCAAAATCGTCACCTGGATATACACGAGAATCCAATATGCCAGTAAAGGATATTCACGAAAAATAGCGCAATGGCTTAAGAAAAAGTCAAAAGCAATGATTAGAAACAGTGAGATTATCAGAAAGAATGCGGTGCGCGTTGCAGAAAACCGCCGTTTTCATGGGGTGTTCTGCGGACACACTCATGCAGTGGAATTAATAAAATCCGGTCAGATTATCTATGGAAATTGCGGTACGTGGGAATCGGATCTGCCGCATTTTATTGGTTTAAATAAAAGCGGCGTTTCCCTGTTGAAGTTTTGTAACAATAAAGTGACCGTGTGCGTATGCGAAAAATTTTGATTAAAACAATAACACACATATGAACCCCCAACCATTACCAGAAAAAGCCGTCGATTTATTTACCCGTGGACAAGCCCATCTATTCATTGCCGTTGGAAAAAGCGACGGATTTTTTTCCAAACTCGAAAAAGTGCGCGCCGGCTATTTCGCACAAAGGGGACAGAAAAATATTGATTTTTTACACACTGCGCAGTTATTCGGACCTATGACGGAAACGCACGTGAACGATATCGTTCATAATGAGTTGTATGCTGACTGGTCGGCCGATCGCCATCTTGACCAGGCTCTCCTCGATATTAAAAAGGCAGAAGAGCTGGGTATCCCCGATATATCCGCACTTGGTCTTCGACTGGAAAAAGAACTGAATGAACTAGCCTTGCTCGAAGGGTATACAATGAAAGAGTCACTCTTCCTGAAAAAAATCCACGCAAGACTTGCGGAGTTATAAAGTGGCAGAGCGCCGCCGGTTTGTTACAAAAAAAGCAGCAGATATTCTGGAATCTGTTTTTAACGGCTACACCGAGGCCGGTTATCTCGGGCATGCGCAGGCTCATAAATACCTGATTTCATTTATCAATAAATTCAACTCTATTCCTGATTCAGTTAAATTTTTTCTTTATGATCTGCTTGCTGAAGAATCATATCATACCGGCAATACGGAAACGGCAGCAGAGGCTGTTTCCATGGCAGAGCGGTATCTCCCTGCTGCAAGGTCGGAGACCTCACGGCAATTCACCGAATATCTGCCGAAGCTCCGTTTTCTTGAACGCGGGATCGGGTTTTTCACAGAACTCGGTGAATATGAAAAAGCGCTTGCCTTATGCGACCAGGCAATTTCATTGGATCTGGGTAAAAGTTATGAATCAAAACGGCGGTCCATTGAAAGGATGACATGAGCAGGCAAGGCCTGGGGCAATCCTTTATGTATCTCATAAATAACGCCGAATATTGACAAGATTTAAAATTTGTCGTACAATTATGATGCTTTGTATACAAGAGTCTTAAAATTAACCCAAAACAGTAGTTTTTTTTTGTTCGGGGCACGCAGTACAGGAAAGACCACACTTATTTCAAAACTGTTTCCATCCGCGCAAACGCTCACAATCGATTTACTTGACCCGGAAACCGAAGACCGTCTCTCACGCAGTCCATCCTTACTAAGAACCATTCTCGATCAGCAGCCATCCTTCATCCGTTTTATTTTTATCGATGAAGTCCAGAGACAACCGCGCCTGCTCACCCTCGTACACCAATATCTGCAGAAGCACCGGGAACGCTTTCATTTTCTTCTCAGCGGCTCGTGTGCGCGCAAGCTCAAACATGGAGGAGCGGATCTTCTGGCGGGCAGAGCTTTTGTGTATCATTTATTTCCACTCACCGCAGGTGAACTCGATAATGATTTCACATTAGAACAATATCTTAATTGGGGCGGCTTGCCCGAGGTATACCGCTTTAATGATGCAGGGGATCGTAAAAAATATCTGCGTACTTACGCATTAAGCTATTTAAAGGAAGAAGTATGGAATGAGCATCTCGTAAAAAACCTGGATCCATTCAGGGGATTTCTTTCCATAGCGGCACAATCGAGCGGAAACATGCTGAATTTTTCCAGTATCGCTCGTGAAACCGGAGTGTCTACCCGAACTGTGCAGCAATATTTCGATATTCTTTGTGAGTCTCATCTCGGCTTTTTCCTCGAACCATGGCATGCTTCTATCCGCAAACGTTTTGTCCAAGCGCCGAAATTCTATTTTTTTGATCCCGGTGTTAAGCGGGCACTCGAAAATACCCTCGATAGTCCGCTTACACGCAGCACTTATGTATGGGGCCGGGCTTTTGAAGGATTCATTATTTCTCAATTTTTTTACTTGAACCACTATCTCGAGAAAGAATACGGTCTTTTTTATTTGCGTACCAAGGACGGAGCAGAAGTTGACCTTGTGGTCGTGAAACCTGGAAACCGCCTCGTTCTTCTTGAGATTAAGTCTGCAGCACGTTCAGAAATTATCAGCACACGTAATCTCGCTGCTTTTTCCCGCGATCTTGATGCGGAGCGAACCCTGGTGTTATCCGATGATCCTCTTGGAAGAAGAGAAGATAATATTGAATTTTTACACTGGAGTGAGGGACTGTCAGAAGTTTTTTCATAATCGTGCACTAAAAAAAATAATGATATAATCAATCAATGCCGAAAAATAAATACACTGCAATAAAAGAACAGATCCTTGAGGACATCAGAACAGGCGTGTATCCTGCCGGAAAGCCGATGGCATCATCAAATCAGCTTGCCGCACGCTACATGGTCAACCGGCTTACTGTAGAAAAAGCACTCTGGGAAATTGAAAACGAAGGATATATTTCACGGACGCAGGGCAGGTGCGGAGTAGTAATTTCCAAAGAAAAGAAGCCGGGCATCGGCATTCTTTCTCCGAGCCCGGATATTTCAAAACGTTTTGAGAAAGTAAACAGTCTTTTTCAGAATGAAACGGGAATAGAAGTGCGGATGACTGATGTTCCTGATTATATTCATGCAGAACCGCAGCAGGTTATCGATATGATCGGAAGTCACGACCTTTTTCTTGCCGAAATCTATAAAAAAGATTTTTTATTTCACAATAACCTGATCCGCGATATTTCTGAATTTAGTTTTTTTTCTGAGCTCATTAGAGGGAATACCATACTTGCAAAACTCCTGCCGTATATGCAGGTATACGGAAAAGTCACAGGCTTGCCTTGTTTTTTTTCACCGTATGTGCTCATTGTCAACACGGATCTCTGTACAAAATTCGGCATTTCAGTACCTGAACGGTTCCGCAGCCTTGATGAATTATTCTTGTTTTCAAAAAAGTTCGATCAGGGTTCAGGCATCCGGTATGCGGGGCTTGCCGTTCCCACGAGTATCCGCCGGCTGTGTTACTTTACATTATGTATGAATAAATTTGATATGGCAAGCCTCAGCGATAAAAAAAAAATAGCCGATGCTCTGGTCTATCTTAAGGATGCCGCAGAAAAAAACAATGCGGTATTAGGCTCCGAAACAGTTCTGCATAATATTTTTTCCGAAGGCCGGGCGGCGATGATTCTCACCACATATTTTATGCTTGAAAAGTATCTCGGTAAAACCGCTTTCCATACCGATCTGGCGGGGCTTCCCGCCGGTCCTGATACGCCCAACAGTGTGATGATAACCGGTCTCTATGTCACCCGCAATGCCGATACCGATGCTGCCGCACAGTATATTCAGTTTCTCTTTTCAGAAAAAATGCAATCGCATATCCGCGAAACAGGGGGGGGGATTCCCGTTACCGATTCCGCAGCATTTTCAAGGGTTGGAAGAAACAGCGGCCTTCCGCAGCACTACACTTTGTTTAAAAAAGATCTTGATCATTTTGTTGAACTATCACGGTATGCTGATGATCCGCAATGGAAAAAAATTGCCGGACGCGCTGAAATGTTCTGGCAGAATTTTGACCGCATTGAGAATCTTCTCGATTAGGTCCGTCACACCGTATTATTATTACCTTATCCCTGAATGCACAATAACCCCGCAGTTATCAGATACGAAAACTGTAAAATCTACACTATGGATGATACACAGCCGAGTGCAGAAGCAATGGTTACCTGCGGCAATACATTCGCGGGAACCGGCAGTGCTGCGGAAATGAAAGCCCGCTTTCCCGGTGCACGCTCTGTAGATCTGGAAGGCGGAGTTGTTCTGCCGGGCATTATTGACGGGCACGCGCACCCGCTTTCCGCATCAAAACTTTCCGCAATATACAATCAGACATACCCCTCTGCGATTGCCGATCTGCTTGAACGCATAAAAGCAGAAGCCGGTACCGCAGCGCCGGATAAATGGATTTACATCCACCGGATATTTCCTTCTCGTATTGATTGCCGGCGTTTCCCTACCCGAAAAGAACTAGACTACGCAGCACCTGACACACCGGTGTATTTAAACGGCGCATTCGGCGCGATGCTGAACTCAAAAGCGCTCGCGCTGAGCGGTCTGTCAGATAGTTCAGCGCATCCGGGATTAATCAGGGACGCCGGAGGAAGATTAACCGGCGCCGTCCTTCTGAGCGCGCAGCATTTAATTAAGTACTCTCCCGGTGTGGAAGCCGGGTTTGATTCTGAAGAATACATTGCGATGCTGAAACGATATGCCAGAACAGGGATAACATCGGTCTGTGATGTGTTCTATTCCGCCGATGAAGTCAGGTTTGTCAGTGCGCTCGCAGCCCGGCGCGCGCTTCCCTTGCGTGTTAATTTTGCGTATAGTCCAAACCTGGGTGCGGATACAGAAGATGCACGTGCAAAAATTATGAGTGCTCCGATGAAAACAGGGGAGGGGAGTGACTGGTTCCGCGCGGGGCCTCTTAAAACCTACGTCGATGGCGGAATGCTCACTGCGACCGCGTATATGTCTGAACCGTACGGAGCACCCGCTTCTGAAATGTTCGGCGGCGGAGATTCCGGGTACCGCGGCATTACCGCTTATAACTCGCCTGAAGAGCTCGCGGGAATTATCCGCCTTGCGCTCGATGCATCCTGGCGGTTTACCGCACACTGTACCGGAGACGGCGCCGCTGCACTCCTTCTTGATGTGTATTCGGACATTCATCGTGAAAAACCTCTTGTCTCAAGACGCTGTCAGATAATCCATGCCAACTTTCTCTCTCCACACATGCAGGATCAATGTGCGGCGATGTCCATTCTTCCTGATATTCAGCCCGCATGGCTTTACCGTGATGCCGACGCGCTTCTCTACTGGCTCGGCAGCCGGAAAATGAAAAATTTCCAGCCATGGCATTCCATGCTTCAAAAGGGCATACAGCTTTGCGCCGGGTCAGACCATATGAGCGGGACAGATCCGGATACTTCAGTAAATCCGTATAATCCCTGGCTTGGCATGTACGCGTTTTGTTCGCGTCAATCCGATAAAGGCACAAGGCATGGTAAAACCGAAGCACTCACCCGCGAAGATGCAATCCGCGCATATACGGTCAATAACGCGTACAAAAGCGGAGAAGAAAACAGGAAGGGCAGCATCACTGCAGGAAAGCTTGCTGATTTTATTGTACTCGCTTCCGATCCGTTTACCTGCGGGATTGATGAGGTTAAGGAAATACGTCCCGTGCACACCTTTATTGACGGTGTAATGCATTTATAACAAAATAATAAATAAGGATAGTACTCTCATGAAATCAAACAAGAAAACAAAAAAAAATATTGAAACAGACGGCAGAAAATCCACGCAGTCACATGCATGGTACGCCCTCCGGAGAACCCTTCCTCCCTGGAGTTTTGAAAAAAATCTTTCCGAGCTGATCAACTGCCTTCATTTATACCGGATAGATGAAGTAATCGTCAAGGTCGATGTTGAAGAATTTTTTCACGGTCAGGTCCCGCTTGTGTGGCTTAAAAAATATCAGGAAAAATTATTTGCAGCAAAACAAGGTATTGAAAAAGCAGGTGCGCTTTTCTCGATAAACCCATGGATAACGCAGGGACATGTGGACCGAGGGCGTAACGCAGCCGATGAAGTACCCGGCATTGTCACTACAGTAGGGCATGACGGTGCGGTAAGTACCTGTTGCGCTTGTCCTTTGTCAGACGCCTGGCACGCTCATACAGAAAAGGCATGGACAATCTATGCTGAGACCAAACCTCATATTCTGTGGGTGGAAGATGATATACGGACATTTAATCATGGTCCGGTGCACTGGGGGTGTTTCTGCGAACTGCATGTTAAAAAATTTTCTGACCGGATCGGTGAACGTGTCACACGGGAAAAGCTCGTTGCGGCAATACTTCAGTCAGGAGAGCCACACCCCTGGCGCGCACAGTATTTTGATATGCAGGCAGAGGTAATGATTGACACCGCCGCGTTTCTTGCGAAAACGGTGCATAGAACATCTCCTGAAACTTCGCTGGGATTAATGTCGAGCGGTCCGGACAATCATTGCGTAGAAGGCCGCAACTGGCATGGATTTGCCCATGCGCTCGGAGACGGCAAACCGTTATACTCACGCCCTCCGCTCGGAAGTTATTCGGAAACGAGTCTGAGAGAACTTGCGTATTCCTCTCATTCAATTAAAATTACCCGCGCCGCGCTTCCTCCGGGCGTTATTGAGCAGTCAGAAGTGGAAAACCATACGTTCACACGGTATTCAAAAAGCACGGTATTTACATTTTTACAAATGTCGCTGTCCTATGCGCTCGGTACACAGGGTGTGACAATGAATCTTTTTGATCATTTAGGCGGCGATATGGAAGCAATGCCGGAATTCGGCAGAATGCTTGGTGAAAAAAAAGATTTTTTAAACGCGCTCGCCATGGTGACACAACAGCCGGGCACATACCGCGGCATCAGGCTTTTACACCGCGATACCAACAGTTATAAAAAGGTACTCACGGCTGGAAGTGATTATCCGGATCTTCGGGAAGACGGATTAACCGGTTCAATGACACTCACGTGGCTTGGCCTTGCCAGTACGTACGGGGATGGTGCAGCCTTGGAAAGTGAAACAATTACTGCCGCATTCGGACAGAATATCGCCGGTTTCAGCGATGAAGAGATAACCCGCATGCTGAAAAAAGGTATGTTTATTGACGGACAATGCGCACATACTTTATTCTCGCGGGGATTCGGACCGCTAATCGGCATTACATCAATCAATGCGCCGGAAAAAATTGAAAAGTTCGGGCCGGTAAGCGCGGAAGAATTTTTTAACACGGATTTTGGCGGCAAAGAGCGCATGTATCTTACCCTTTTAATCGGACCAGCGCATATGCCTGAAGCAGCGGCAGTGCAAATTGATCCGAAAGCAAAAATTATCAGTTCGATGGTTGACGCAGACGGAGTCCGCCGCGCACCGGCCCTGTTTTATTTTGAAAATTCTTTAGGTGGCAGAGTTGCGGTACAGACGCTCGAAATGGATTCTGCCCACGGTCCTGGTTACTGCAAGCCCTTTCGTCAAAAGATGCTCCACGAAGTGTTCCGGCAGCTCGGAGGCGGCACCTCACCGCTCAGTGTATGGACTGACGGAGCATATCCTCTGGTTATCAGAAAGGATTTTACTCATCTCCGCCTTCCGGATATAACTGATGATACGTCTGCATGCGGCGGACAGACCGCTCCATTTGATAATGGCGCGGTTTTTCTCGCATTCTTTAATCTTTGCCTTGACCCGTGGGAAGAAATTAATGCCAGGCTTTCATTGAAAGGTGTTCCGGAAAAAATATTTACTCTTAATTCGGACGGTGTGTGGATTGAGGATACCGCGTGTGAATGTTCATATATCGGTCAGGAACTGCATCTCCGGTGTAAGAAGACGGTGACCTTTGCAGAGCCTTTGTTTCTTCTTTTGACCCGAGCGATGGATATGTAAATTCCCGGGGAGACATTTACCCGATAATGCATAGGGAAAAAGAACCGCGAATGAACGCGAATGAACGCGAATGAACGCGAATGAACGCGAATGAACGCGAATGGACGCGAATTGTTGCTATATACAAATGCTTTTATTACAGAAAGAGAGGAATCGCCAATGAAAGATCGTGAACATGAATTGCTGTTAAAGGATGAGGCATTTAAGATTATTGGAGCAGCGATCGAGGTATCAAATAACCTTGGTTGTGGTTTTATGGAATCGGTATATCAAGAGGCATTAGAGATAGAACTAAAAAATTTTAGTATTCCATTTGCTGCACAAAGCCGAATAAGAATTTCATATAAAAATATTATTCTGGAAAAAGAATATATTGCTGACTTTCTGTGTTTTGATAATATTATTGTTGAAATCAAAGCGATAAAGAAAATTACTGAAATTGAAGAGGCT
>Ga0180007_10001546_pt1 | contig 30844 bp, 34 predicted proteins | sample MM_PC_MetaG_FD_121122 | JGI IMG/M metagenome (GOLD analysis project Ga0180007, IMG submission 121122) | Groundwater microbial communities from the Aspo Hard Rock Laboratory (HRL) deep subsurface site, Sweden - MM_PC_MetaG | ecosystem: Environmental > Aquatic > Deep subsurface > Groundwater... | reverse complement strand
TCGAAGAATAATGGGCTGAGATGTAGAATAGTCGGGGATGAAATCTATGTTCCAACCAGGACTTCAAGGATAAGCGCCGATACGCTAGAAACCCTACAATCAATTGTGGATGTTCACGATAAGTTGAATTTGAATAGCGTATTTCTTGGTTTCGATATCTATATTGATCCAACGACCAAGGATGCTCAATATGAGAAATACGATTATGCTTTTGTTTCCGGGTTTGACGCCTTTGTTCAAGAATTGGGATTTGTGCTGGAAGGCTTTGGTGGATTGACTTCCGATCCTGAGCCTGGAATTGGGATCAGAATAGGGACGAAATCAGGAGGATTGAGAGACATTGCTTTATGGAAAGGAACAATCTCGAAATGGCTTTCTAGTGATTACAGGGTCGAGAAAGTCGGAAAGGTGGACGTTCAACAAGACGGAGGAACAATATATTTTAGTACGGTTGTCAAATTTTACGGGATAGATGATTCGCAAATTGTGGCATCTAGGATAAGGAGATAGGTTGCATCTAAAAGTATACACTATAGAAGATCTATTCGAGATTGGAAAAGCGATAATCAGAAACGATACAGGTATTCAATACCCTTTCCAGAAGAGAACGCTTCATAGAGCGTTACTTAGAACGGCATCAATCTTTGGTGCCGATACTTCAATTCAGACCCTCCGTCTAACCCATGGTATGACGCTAGAGGGTCTTTCAGGCTCTTTGCTCGAAAGGAAGGGGCTTGAATACAACACACCAATTCGTGAGGCTACTCCAGCCAGGTTGATCGGACGAGCTATTCCGATGACTGTTCCTTCCCCTGCCGATTATACCCTACCTACAGACGCTATCGTGATGAGACCGGCAACGTCAACGCAATCTGCGATAGAATTTCGTCTTGAGGCTGCCTCTGTGATTCCTGTAGGTGGAGCTATAGATAGCGCAAATCTTATATCCGCTGTTTGTACTGTATACGGGATTACAGGAAATGGTGTTCCTGTAACGGCTACTCCAATTGTTCCTCCGTATCTTGGGATGCTTGAATTGAAGTATCCTGTAAATGGTATTCGCGGGTTTCAGGTAACTTCTGACTCTGCTGGAGGGGCACAAAAACAAAGTGACCAGCAATACAGGTCTGATATTCGCCAAGCTGCCAGGGGAAGACATGAATCAACTTGGGCAGGCATTGAAAAACTTTTGAAAACGGTAAAGATGGAATCTGGGTACAGGGTTACAATCGCAAAAGTATTCGAGGATTTTACAGCGTCCAGAGTTTGGGCAATTATAGATGACGGAAGCGGTACTTCCGCTATAGTCGGTCCTATAAATGCTACAACTTATGATATTTCTTTATACCCTGGCGGCGGTTATTGGGAATACCAGGAACATGGAAATAGCATCTATGTTCAATTACCGCAGTATCATATGCCGTATTGGAACGATCTACACGCGGGTATCGGTGGAGCAGAATCCGCTGTCATGAAGTACACTGCGGCAACCGGGGCTTGGACAAATCTTGTTGTGAATACAGATTATTACGTGGATATAGATTCTGGGAGATTGGCTCTTGTGACTTCGCTTGTTCCTGGAGATATGCTGAGAGTATGGTTTGTTTTTTATACCAGCCTGGTTGGTATGGCTGCAAGGTACGTTAACGGTATTACTGGAGATCCTACGTTGACAGGATGGAGACCCGTTGGGCAGCCGATCAGAATTCGAGCACCGTTTACTGTTACAACTCCGAGCATTAGCGGTACGATGATTTTCAATCCAGGCTTTGATTCTCAATTTGGAAGAGAATTGGCAACTACCTATGTTATGACGTATATGGATTCAATCAATATCGGTGAATCGGCAAAGTATGGGATTGTAAATCATATCGTAAATAGTGTTCCTGGTGTGAAGTCGGTTGATGATCTTCTTCTAGGCGGATTGGCTCAAGACGCAAATCCGACAAATCCTTTCGGTGTTGTGCGTAGCGGAACGATAAGCCTATGACTGATGTTCTTCGTGGAGAACACGTTTCTCCTCGCTGTATCGAGGTTGTATTTGATGGTCCTATGCGTAACAATGATGACCTCAGAGATCCCGCGAATTACACCGTAGATATCGGGTTTCCTGCTGTTACTGCTGTGTACGTTCCTACGGTTCAGCAAGCCCCGTATGATCCGTTAGACCCAAATCCAAACGGCGGAAAACCTCTTAGTGTGTATCTTCTTCTTGATGATGATCCGTATCCTGTAGCGAATCCAATTCTGGTGGCTGTAGAGAACATTGCTCCAACGTCCCCAGTTGATTATTACGCTGCTGCTGTCTTGGTTGCGAATACCACAAATGCAGATACTTCGGAAACACAAGCATCAGACTATTGGGAAGATACTGGATTGCGGGTTGACCAGGCATTCAGGGAAGAGATGCCAAAACTTGGGTACCCCAAGTTTGGAGATAACCAAGGCATGAATAGAAGCATGGTGTTGGCTATCGCTAAGATAGCCGATATGATGTCTGGCGGTTCCATGTCGATTTTAGATTCTGCCATTGTAGGCCCGTTGGAAACTATAGATTCCTTCATTCCAGATGGGTTTGTTGGAGGATTTGGGGAGCCTTGGCCCGTTGAACCTGGGGTTGGAGATTCATTCGCATTCAAAGACGCAAGAATACCGTTCCATATAGATAAACTATGGGGAAATTGTGATGGTACGAATACGTTATTCAGAACGAGCATACCATATCATCCATTTTGTTGTGACGTTGTTCTTGTACCCCCAAGTAAATATGAGCATATCGGAGGAGACCTTGATTTAGTTGACTGGTATTCTCCGAATTCTGGAAGAGAGCGGTTGATTAAATTAACTTCTGCTCCACAAGAGGGGTATTCTGTTATTGCTATTTACAAACCGAGGCAGAGCTTGATCCGTATTGGCAAGGAGATTTTGGCATATCATGAGTCCGATATTTATACCGGTACGGCAACGATATGTGGAAGGTCTCAATTGTGTACCGATCTTGAAGAACATGCGATAGGTGATGTTATCGAAGACGTTTGGTGTACTTCATTTGTCGGAAGAGTGAAGTACAATCTTTTAGTATTTGGTGCTTCTGGAAGAGCGTTGGAATATGCCTCGAGTGAGTTAGGGTTGTCCAGGTCGGATAATCCTACATTCAATGATACAGAGTTGAGGCGTGCAGTGTTCAACACCGGGGTAACTGTCAGGGGAACATTACCAACGGCAATACTTGCTTTCAGGTATGTATACCCTGATCTGTGGCCGTACGTATTGATTGGAGAAGATCCGAGATGGGAAAAATGCTTGGTAGTTTGGTATAGCTCTGAGCAAATCAATTTCGATACAGACATTGTTCCTGGAGTTGAGCCATGGGAAACGTGGTTGGATCACCTGGCATATTCAGATGGTTTTCCGATGGATACTTATACGAATACTTACTTTAGAAATCCGATCACAGATGTTTCATATGACGGGGATTATTTTCTTGCTGGTCCGACTTCAGACGATACTGATTGGCCTTTTCCGGTAGTCGTCAGCGGGCCAGATATTTATCTGATAGGAACACCAGCCCCAAGTCTTCCTGAGCCTGGAACAATCTATGAATTGGGGCAAGCTCCTCCGATGAATCCCGCGATTCCTACGGTAAATGACAAGTACAGGAAATACATTTGTCGTCCTTATGGATTGGATCGTGTTCTTCCTGCCGGTACTGGAGTTCTACTTTTGGATCATGCCTGGGCACAGTAAGGAGAAGGGGATTGTAGGTTGGCAGACGAAGTAAGGATAGAAGCAAACCAAAGATTAGACCTAATTGATATAACGAGATGGAAACAAGCTATTCAAGAGATGATGGGAAATTTATTTGGTGATGTCTTCGGTAATCCTGAGTACTTTACCGGTGCTGCTAGAAATACTCTTGAAAGACCGAATATAGTCTGTAACTTTATGTCTATTGCTGGTCCTGGCCCTATGGAAATCTCTGTTGGGCAATCGTATACTTCTGGCGCGGATAGTTACGCGGCATTAGTGTATGATACAGATGGTTTGAGGCTTACCGGTCCGAATTCAGTTGATCCGAAAGTATTTACAGTTACAAATCCTCTTCCTGCTGCTACTGATAGGTATCTTATCGCCAGGCGAAATACGGTAAATACTACGGCAGAATCCAGGAAGCACTATACTGCTCCCGCTGGGGAATATTCTGCAACTATGAGTACTCAAACCATGGATGACTGGACTATTTCTGAATCGCAATTTCAGACTGGATCAAATACCCCCGCTGCTAGTCAGATTGCTTTACGTGATGCAGGTTGGATTGATATTGCTACGTTCCAGGTTGATGGCGTTCCTAGCGTAACGGTAGTTACTCCTAATCTTCCTCCTATGTTAACAGCGGAGCCTTTGACTTGGGCGGTTGCTCCTCCAGTTATTGACCGTGTTCCGATGAATTTGTTTGAGATGATCACTGCGCTTGCTCAAATTGTAAAAAGGCTGCGCTATGGTGCTGGGATAACTTCAAGAAATTGGCATGATGATCCTACGTTTGACGCTGCATTTGAGGAACAGGGCGGGATTAGATTTTCTGATGGTGCTACAGGATTGCTGGATAGATTCATAAGGTTGTATTCTGTGGCTTTTGATCAGTTTACGCATATTACTGGAGTGCCAGTTAATGCTGATGATTTGATGTTTAGTAGGGCAAAGGCGTTTATTGCCGGAGATCTAGCAAACAACGGGGCACCGAAAACAACCGCTCCTGGTGCGGGTTATCTTTACTGTAATGTTATTGACGGTGTTCCTGGTAGTGGTGTACTAACTGCTGTACCAAAGCATTGGTCTATTGTAGCGCAAGATTTTATGCCTAACCAGCAATCTGTTGACCCGTGGACTTGTCCAGCAGCAACGCATGACACCTGGAGATTACAAACAGGAACGGCTAGAACATCTTGGACAATATATTACAACGGAGCTATCGTTGGGGATAGTGTGTATTTAAACGGGGGTATAGATATACCGAATCTATGCAGGATATTTCTACTGCATATCGACCTTTCAGTTATACCTGCTGGGCTTCCTGTTAATATTAGTTTTACATGCGGTGTTAGAAGAAGAACAAAAGCAACAGGAGCGGTTTCTGTGTTGTCTACGTATGCGTATACTGTTGCTGACGGCGGTATTTGGGCTGCCGGTGGTTATGGACAAGCAAAAGCATATGATGAAGCAATTGACGGGACTTTTCTTGTAAACAATGAATTGTATCAGTACCAGACATATTCATATCTTACTGTTGCTGCTGCTGTTGCTGCACAAGACTACTTCAATATATCTGGTGGATCTATATACGCTTTGATCCGTGAAGCATCACATATATATTAGGTGCTTTGGAAAATGAAGAAATAGGATTAGAAGCGGGATTACTGGCAGACCACGGTTATCGTGATGTTTTGTCCAGGTCGTTGGAACCCAAACTGTGAGAGATGCCCTGCGTTTCGCAGGACTTTTATAATACTCTCGACAGTCGGCCATTCTTTGGAACGTACAAGCGGGAATACATGCTGTGCTAGATCCTTTGCGTTGTCGGTCGCATGAACCAGATCATGCGATTCCGACCATTGCGCTATGAATACTCGGCGCACAGAAAACCCCCTTTCTTTTTGGGGTAGGGAGAGTTGAAATACAGGAACTACAGCATGGCCCTATCGTCACCGATGGCGTTGGCGAGATCCTCAACCATATCCGCGTGCTGTTCGCATTCCAGTGAACAGTAGGGGAGGAAATCGGAGTCATAGGCAACTCCGAAGTTGTCTGTGGTAGCCTCTTCGCAGACAGGGCAGTTGATCTGCCGGTCCTCTACGATCAACATTCTGCGGTGTCTTCCCCCTCCGTTGTCGAAAACCAGATCCGTGTAGAAACGGACTTCGGGAAATCGCTTGTTGAGCCTGTTGACGAGCCCTTGGCGACTGACGGCGTATCTTCCGCTATATTGGCGGGCCTTCCCTTTAAGATCGGAGCCAGACCAAGCCGCGCCACTGAACAACAGGGAGTGCTGGTAGGTGCCTCTCGCGCACTCGGCGATTTCCCCATCTGATGTGAGGAAGACCCCTCTGCATCTGTTGATGACATGGATCACGGTTTCAATTCTTCTCAACTCGTTCATTTCAGCTAACCTCCAGACCGATGTCTATGCAAAGGCACGGCCAAGTTTTGATGAATTCTGTAAGTGTTGGTAATCCTTGAATTAGAACTTTGGAAGTTTATTGCAATCTATGCGAATTGCGAACTATTCTTCCACCCTGGATATTATTCGCTAAATGAAATTCTCTGAAGCCTCTGCATATTCAACGGGTTATATCTATGTAAATGAAAGTTCACGCACTTGTAAACTAAAGTATACATAATAATGAAAAAATAAAAAGGAGGATAGATTGTCTCCAGATGTTTTGCACAGACTTGACAGGTACCTCAAGAAAACAATCGGAATATCCCGAGATCTTGCGGTTACAGGAGCGGCAGAAGCTACGATGTCTCTTGCTGGGGATAGATATTACGAAATCGAAAACATAGGAGGCGAAGACTGTAATATTTACATGGCTCAGTCTACAGGTACGGCAGCGGTTGCTGCTACAAATAAATTGCTCAAGTGCAATTCTAGTGTCGAGGTATGGGTTGGAATCCAGAGTAATCCATATACAACACAGGATTTTCCGTGTGTTCTTCGAGCTAGGTGTTTTGGTGGTGGTGTTCCTACGACAACTCTTCGTGTAACAGAAATTTCCAGGAGTTAGCTAATGGTTGGGGCATGGTGCGATTTTCAGCTAAACAAAGGAATCTATATTGATGATAGGGAAATATTGTTTGCAGATATTCCTGAATCGAGCCCGTCTTTGTTTAGTCACGGATATGCAGCTATGCAAGACATCGGGGGCGGTAAACTTTTTCCCCCTTACATTCTTGTGTACTGCGATTTAGAGGCTGGTACTGTTCCATTCGCTGAATTAGAGGCTTGGGGTTATGTTGCTCCTCCTCCAGCCCCAGCAGTCGGGGAGTTGCTATCAGACTGGCAACGTATAGGTAAATTCGTTGTTCAAGATATGTATAAACCATCGTTAGCTTTGATTCCTGTTACTGGTTTTGACAGGTTCGCTTGTATCGTTACATCTGTTGCCGGTACCCCTGTAAGTGTTAGGATGAGAATGCGCGGCATCTCTGAAAAAGCGGCAAACTTCATGATCAATTCTGGGTTGGTATCAGGCGGTTTACCTCAAGGAAGAACAATAGCCGATGTTACAGACGGGGTAGATGGAACATATTATTATTACATTAATACATCTGACAAAATCAATACTGCGTTACAGGTGGTTATCAATGGCGGTACTGCTGGGGCTGGACCTACGGGTGTTACTGTTACGGTTGAAGGAACATTGCAGGATGACGGAACAGCGCCGGGTTCTTGTGTTTATAATGACATTACAATTACAGTATTCGGTGCCGTTAGTTTGAATGCTGCTCCTGGCGCGTCAAATACAGCGTTCTGGGTTCCGATACTTCCAAGCCGAGTTGCGTGTACAAAGTATCTCAGGGTAAAAGTAGTTGCTCAAACAAACGGACCAAATACCGGAGATTGGTTGATATTTGAAAGGTCCGTATAGCATTGGCCGCTCCAGCGAAATCTGGGAAGTGTGTATTTCACGATGACTTTGCAGAAGATATAAAAGCAATAGAGAATAGGTCTAGGGACACTGGAGAAAAAGTTGCTAGAATGGATGTAAAGATCACTATGATGGTAGACAGTATAAACAAACTTATAGATAGTCTTGAAAAGGTGCGCGATAAGACCACAAGACAAACCGGGCAGATAGCGCAGTCTGAAGGAAAAAGATCAGCTATCGAATACGTTGTTCCGATAGGTTTGACTTTTGTGGGATTGATGATTTCATTTGCTGGTCTCATTGTTGCTATTGGCGTGTTTGGAATCCGTATTCTTGGTATGGTTGGAGATTAGAAAAGGGGAAACAATGCGTGATTTGTCTATCCAGATAATTGTTATTATTCTATTGATTCTCGTTGCTAGCGGACCAAATATGGTTGCATGTTCTGGTAGTAACACTGTAGAACCGCATGAGGTTGCTCTTTCGATTGCTTCCGTTCCTGCCCAGGTTTGCATTGCTGTGAATCAATCCAGAAATAAGATTCTAACAAACGCTGGTGATGCCATTCATGAACAATCTGTCAATGAACATTGGGCAGCAGATAGGGAACGAGAAACTATCGTTGAATTGCACGCTCAAGATGATATTCTTCGTTCGATTGTGTCTCCAGGTTGGGATGACTCCGAAGGACACCATGTTGGAAGATGTAGAACAGTAACGGAGTATTTGGAGAGAGTATCTGTAAATGTCGATTCTTTCGATGACATGGAATCTGAAGGTTGGCAAGAAGCTGTATCTGGATTGATAGGATTGATTCGCGAGCTTGGAAATACCCTAGAGGCTCTAGGAATTGCGGACGTATATGGATGGCTCAATGACCGTGTTCAAATCGCTGATACAGGGCTCGGAGATTTACTCAGGGATGTTTTGAGGTTTTCCGAGAATATTATTTCAAACATAGAAGGGAATGAATAATATGGATTGGAAAGAAATAGTTCAAATAGTAGTTGACGGTATCGGAGCAGTAGAGGGGATTATCCGAGTGATTCTTACCAGGACAGGGCATATGAAAGAAGCAGAACCTTGGTTAACTCTAGGAATGGTTGGAGTCAGGTACTTGAATAGAGTATTGCAAGCTAGCGATAGTGATGAAATCAAGGCTATTCTGCTGCAATCCCCGAGGGATTTGTGGAGAAACGCTCAAGACGTGGAGACTGAGAATTCGATTATCCGGCAGGTTCAGCTAGGAAGGGTTGGAGAAGGCTAAGCGGCAAGCATTTGAACGAGAATTTCGTCTGCCTGTTGAATCATCTGAGCTGATGATCCGTGCAACGTGCTCTCGAATCGTCGGGCTTGTCCTTGACCGTCAGAGTCTCTGGTTTGCTTGACGAAGTTACAGTAATTCGTCACGGCGTTCCTGGCACCATACAAGGTATCTCGGACAAGGCATCCTGCGATACCGGAAGGGATATCCTGTCCGAGGGAGTTGACCAAGCATTGTTCCAGCAATTCCCTCTTTGCCTTGGCTCTTTCGATAGAAACAGGCGCGTCTTGCTTGTCCTTGTTTTTGGAATTCTTGGTTCCCTTGGGGTTGGGAATCAGTTGGAGTGCAAATTTGCTCCACATTTCGTGGTTCATGGAAGCGTTGGCCAAGGCAGCTTGAAATTCCGCTGACGCATCGAATACGGTGTTGATGCGCTTGAAGAGATCCGCAACGATGTCAAGTCGTTGCCTTTGATTTTTGGTATGGCGGATTGTGTACTTCTCGATTGCTTTGGATAGTGCTGCTCTTGCGGTGTTATTGCAGACCACGCGAACCTCAGAGGTGAAGAAGTGCGTAGGCTTGCTCATATCGAAGGAAGACCACAAGATTAGGTACTTCTTGATCTTGTCTCCCTTGACAGGCTGGTGTTCTCCGATCTCGACCATGGCCCAGACCTGTTTTCCACCCCAGAGACTCCCGGCGGTGTGGAATGCGGCTCCTTCGTGGACGACATCATCAAGGACGGAGAAGATTTCTTGGGGTTGAAGGATGTTGTAAGTACCAGTTACTACAGAGAGTTGCTGTTGATCTGAGGATCTGATCAACGCCTTGAAATCAGGGACCAGTGTTCCGTTGGAAAGGTATAGAGATTGGCCCTTTACGGACCAATCGAGTTTGGCAGCAATCATCATTTGTTCTGCTGTGACTGCGCTATCCCCGACATAGGTGCCGAGTCCGTGCCAAGGGGTTGCACCAACAAACGCCATCGTTTCGATTTCGTGTGACATTTTTACTTTGCCTCCCTTGATGGCTCCCTGCCATCAATCAAACGATAGCCTGATTTTTAAGGGTAGTCAACTATCTTTTGGTCTTTTTTTAGATGTCTATGTCGATTAGAGCACTAACTAAATTTCAGGTATGCTAAATATCTGAAACCATTGACTTTGTAATTTTTTCTGGGGAATTTTCCGCGAGATCGGTATCTGAGGATCATGTTAACATATAGGAGGGTACGAAACAGGGTATGGATAGGCTAACCAATAGACTAACCATTCGAGCCGAGAATAACTGGAGCTATGTTTCCAAGGAATCCCCGAAGGATTCCTTGAAATGGCTCCACAAGCTACTTGCCGTGAAACTTGAAAGCATGGCCAACGGTGAATATACTACCTGGGAACGATTCCTTTTTTCGTATAGAACCTTCCGGTTTCCATCTGGCATGATTCCATATATTATTGAGAACGCCAAGAAACGATCTATAGGCATTGATTGGGATTGGAAACAATCCCCTCCGTATGGAGATTTGACAATAGCCGATCTTTCCGAAATGTTTTCTTACTTGAATCAGCATCAGATTGAAGCCTTCGAGATAATGAGAAAACATAGGATGGGAATTCTCAAGCACGCTATGGGTGCCGGAAAATCAGAGCAGGCGATAGTCTTTGCTTATTCAATACCTCATAATACCGTGTTTATTGCCGATGAAAAGTCCCTTCTATACCAGGCTAAAGATCGCTGGGAAAAAAGAACAGGAACGAAAGCAGGGATTATCGGTGATGGAAAATATGAAATTGAGAAATTTACTGTCGCATCTTTTGACTCGTTATATGCTCATAGGAAAAGTCTTGAATTGCGTGCCTACCTTGATTCTATTGGCTGCATGATAATTGATGAGGTGCATACTTGCGCCGCTAAAACGTATTGGTCTATAGCGATGAGTATCCCAGCGTATTATCGTTACGGTCTTTCAGCAACTCCGTATGGGCGTTCTGATGGAATGGACCCCTACGTATGTGCTGCTGTTGGGCCGATTATTCATGAAGTGGGCATTGAAGATTTATACGGTACTCGGCTTGTTCCTCCGAAAGTAATATTCTATGATTACGATACTGTGAAGGATGATTACGATTTCAGATCCGGTGGTTGGATCAGTTTGATCAAGTCTAATCGAAAAAGAGCAAAAGCATTGCTAGAGTTGTTCCGTATCGCTCCGAAGCCTTGTTTGGTATTTTTTGAATGGAAAGATCACGGATATAAGTTGTTCAAAATGACTGAAAAGACAGGGTTGAATGCTAGTATAATCCACGGAAATCATTCAGCTTTTCAGCGAAAGCAGGCAATAGACAGGTTGAATTCTGGGGAGATTGATATTCTATTTGCTTCAAGGATATTTGCCAAGGGTGTTGATATTCCTGAAGTGAGATCTTGTATCAACGCAGCGGGTATGAAAGCTGCCATTCCTGCGCTACAGAAACTCGGAAGAGGGCTTAGACTTGTTGAAGGAAAAGAATCTTTGGTATATTTTGACTTGGTTGATTCTGGATATCCTACGAACAAAGAACATTCTCGAATTCGGTACAAAATCTATAAAAAAGAGGGGCTAGAGGTTTTCAAATGCAGCAGTTTAGAGGAGATTCAGGAAATTATCCAAAGGAATATTGGCACACGCGAAGCCGCCCAATCGACGGGGAGGATTTTGAATCTATACGGACAGAATGCCGCATCCTTTGGAAATGTTACTCGGGGGAAGTTGGTAGAAATCCCGAATGTAAAATTTATGAACGGTATGTTATGTCAGCTTCGCTATACGGATTCCTTCTAGGTACTCGTAGCGAAAATTTTAATGATATGGATTGCGTAATACTTGATAAAGATTCGGGTATTGTTGTTGGGTATAAAAACAGAGAAGAATTCAAAATCCCGAAGGAAGCTGAGAGTGTTACCAGGGTTTTTGAGAGATTTTATTCTTTGCTGGACTACTTTGAAATTCGGGACTCTCTTGCTCGGATAGATAAAGCATTTTCTACTCGGGTAGATAGGGCTGTTGAGGTAAAGAAAAATAAAATTGAAATCCCTGTTTTTATTGAAAGAAGGCTAATTTGTAAGTCTTTTTTCGGGTAGTTTAAGTTGTAGTTGTAAACAAAAACATCAAATAAGAAAAATAAATCAAACTAAGAAACTATAAACTACAATTTATGTTACAATTTTAACTACAAATTTATGCTTTATTTTATACTTTTATTTTAATTTAAACTACAAACTTGATCATATATAAGATCTTATTTTATATTTTAACTTAAAATTTGTAATTTATGATCTACATATTATTTTTTATTATAGACTTTAACTTGTAGTTTGATCTTTGTAGATCTACATAAAGAATAAATATAAGCATGTAGTATATAGCTAAGAAAGAGAGAGAAATATATAAAGAGAGAGAAAGAAAATAGAAGTGGGATTCCGGTTTACATGGACCTACACGAGATAGTTAGAACACTAACGACTAACTTCTTCAATGGTTCTGTCTAGTTACAACTATTTTTGGGAACTTTTCGTAGGTTTCCGTTTTTGGGATCATGTAGTTAAGTAGGGGCTGGAGATCGGGAACCGGGATTTTTGGTCGTTGGGATTCAGCGCGGCTTGTTCCGGTTTCTAGCCCCTACTTAATTACGTGACGTTTGGACGTTTGGCTGAGTATTGGTTGAATCCGGGAAAGGAGGGCTGAAGCTGCGGATTGAATACCCATTTTCCCGAGCGTTTCTTGCGCGGTTGGTTTCTATGGCTCTGAAAGATTTCGGGTATGGGCTCCGAGTGATTCGCAGTCTTGACCCTGCGCTGATTCCTGGCGAACCATGCCAGATTCTGTTTGCTGCGCTGAAGCAGGGTAGCGAATCTGGCATGGTTCCGAATACCACGGTTGTTGAGCAACTGCTTTGGCAGCGATACCAGAGCGGGGCTTTCAAGCGCGAGATATTGAATCAGGCGGTAGGTATGCTCCGGGAGTCCGCTGATACTGAGGCGGTATCCCGAGATGAAGCCTATCCGATTTTGAAGGATGCGTTGCTTCAGGCAAATATTGGAGCAGCGTTGGATGAATCGCTGAATAAATTCAAAAAGCGGGAATATGACGATATCAAGGCAATAATTGAATCGTCCTATGAGAATATTCGATTGCTCGAATTGGGTGATCCTGGTTATCGGGCAAGTTTGCACATTGACCAGAGAATCTCCGAGATACGGGCTGGAACAGCCAAGGTCGAACGGCTGCCCTTTGGTCTGCCTGATTTGGATGTCAGGCTGAAGGGTGGTTTGGGACGAGGTGAGCTAGGCTGTATTTTGGCTGGACAGAAAATTGGAAAATCAATGTGCCTGATATGGGTAGCACAGACTTGCTTGCTTGCAGGTTTGAGAGTAACTTACGTTACCCTTGAGCTTGACAAAGATACTGTCAAAGCCCGTATTGAAGCGGGTTTGGTGAATGCTGAAATAGATGAGATTGAGACTGGGGGAGATCGGATAGCGGAAGAGGTTGAGAAGAAATTCAAACCTCTTCTGAAAGATAGCGATCTAGTTGTGAAGCATTTTCCTGGCGGGATGCTGACAACCAAGAAATTAGAAATGTTTCTTCGAGATAATATTGATCTTTGGGGTTATGTTCCTGATGTATTGATAGTTGATTACGCCGATAAAATGGCTCTTGGCAAGGGTGAGTTGTACGTTGCCCTTGGCGATCTATATTCGGATTTGCGCGCTCTTGGGGTTCCGGAAGACAGTTATTCCGGTACAGGAAATAAGCCTATATCGAAAAAAGGTTTTGCTGTCTGGACGGCAAGCCAAATAAAAACTTCGTCGATAGATCATAATCATATTACATTATGGGATGCGGCAGGGTCGTACATGAAGGGTGCCGAAGTGGATCTGATGCTAGCGGTTTGTTGCACTAATGAAGAGTTCAAGGATAATATGTTTCGTCTGTATCTTTCCGCTAGCAGGTACGCTGGCGGGGGAAGAGGCGAATTGGATGAGTATGGCCCGTATTTCATGGACTATACCCACGGCCGGATAATATCCCATACAGGAAGTAGGTTTTCGGAAGACTTTGAACCATCCCTTGGGCTGAATATAGACGTTGCTGCGCTGTTTGGTAACTCGTGCGTTGAGAGTATAGGAGGCAATGAGAGTGTAGAGAGTGAGAAACAGTCGGTAGTTGAGATCTGCGGTGTTGAGAGAAGGCTAATCGGAAACATTGGACGTGGATACATAATCCACTAGAGGAGCGAAGGAATCATGGCTAAGAAGGTTATCACAGGCGGAAACGGAAACGATGATCCGATCACCGAGTCTGAAGCCAAGGTGATGCGTGAAAGTAGGCGTGGTGGTGGTAGGGATATGAAGTATACGTCAACTCCGTGGCACCGTCGGAAGCAGGTTGTTCCTGTTGCGACGAAGGATGTGGTTACTCCGAATGGCGGAACGGCTACGTTGATCGTTGACGTGAGGATGGCTGACAATAGCGCGAATGCGAAGATTCGGGCTGGTAGGATCGGGAGAAATGAGGACGAAGACGGGAATCCGATCAAGGATAGCACAACCGGTGAGGAGATCGTGAAGATCAACTCGATGGATTACTGGTTGAATGACGTTCCTGAGCTTCTCACCATGATCAAGGCTCAGTACAACGCTGCTCAGTCCATGCTTCTCGAAGAGGCAAAGCGACGCCTTGCCGAGAAGGAACAGTCAATCGTCCTCCTCTAGGTATTCCTGCCCATTCTGTCTCACCCGTACAGGATCTCTTGGGAAACGCCCTTTCGAGAAACATCTATCTGCTGATTCTGATCGTGGAATCTATCATTGTTTTCGGTGTGGAGCGAAAGGGCGTATTTCTCGTTGGATTGCTTCAAAACTCGGGATTCCCTATTTCGATGTAGGGAAGTCTCCAACCAAGGCGAAATCTAAACCCACCGAAAAAAGAGTTTTTGAGAAACTCTATCCTCTATCCTCGGTAATCAATTCTCCTGTGCTCGGTAGGTACGTGAGGTACCTTACTGAGGAGCGGGGATTGACTGAGGAGCAGATAGAGCATTTCGATGTCTCGATGTTGTTAGATGGTCTGTGGTGGTTGGTAGGTGCATTTGCTTTTCCTTTGTATGATCCTGTCTATCCAGATGGGTATGTGTTCAGGAAACGGAAGGGCGGATACGCTAATCCTGGAATTGAGTCTGATGCAATTTACAACGCCCGAGTGCTGGAAGAATCTGGGAAGGTGTACGTTGTGGAGGGGCCGATGGATTGTATCAGGCTATATCCGCAATTCGCTGTGGCTACGTTGGGGAAGGATATATCTGAGGAAAGGTTAGATCGATTGTCTACTGTTGAGAATGATCTCGTAATTGCTCTTGATGGCGATGCTTGGGTGTACGCTCAGGCAACGTGTAATCAATTGCAGTTGCGCGGTAAAACAAATGTAAGCTGGGTCAAACTGAGCCCGGGGTGTGACCCTGGGGAATTGGGTTGTAGGATATTTGAGTATGAAGAAATTCAAAGGGAGGCAAGGTAATTGGCCAAGAGTAAGGATTCAAAAACTGAAGATACGTTGCTTGCGGACCTTATTAACGATTGTTCTGGTATCGGTAGTGTTGGCGTGATGTTGAATGATGTATACCTTGAGATCACGAAGCAGGCAAACCCTTCTGGGATGTATTCGATTCTATTTCGGGATATTTCTGGCGACAAGGCGCGGGAGTGTATTTCTGCGTTTACCGGTTATGCAGTTTCATCTGACGGATCTGAGGCTGTTTCCAAGCCTTCTGTTCCGGTTGTGCTTGTCGATGTGATCAAGCCGTTTATTTCTGGTAATGACGGGGCTGGAATGTTTGATGTTCTTTGCAAGTTTGGTTTGGTAGGGGATTACAAGGATGATTTTGCTACGTTGAAGCCTGCGCACTTTGCCAAGATTGCTGACATGGGTTTTGAGGGTTTGAAGGATTTCATTGCTGATAGGGTTGGTGAGGAAGATTGTGTTGCTAATTTGGCGAATGAGGTTGTGTCCGTCTCTTCTTCTTCTTCTTCTTCTTCCGCGAGTTCTAAGCCTGTTGTGAAGAAGGTTCCAACATTGGTTGAGCAAGTGAAGGGAATGGCGGAAGCTGAGAATGGACTTGGGCTGTATTCGATTCTTTGCGATTATGGTATGGAGAGAACAGTCGATGCCGATGATTTCAAGTCTTTGAAGAAGCCGCATTTCATGAAGCTGGCGAGCGCAGACTTTGACGGTATTAAGTCTTTCATTGCCGATAGGGTTGGTGAGGAAGATTGTGTTGCTAATTTGGTGAACGAGCTTGGTTCTACTCCTGCACCTTCAAAGAAGTCGGGAAGCCAGAAGAAGAGTTCTCCTGATGAAGACGCTTATGTCGCTAATTGGGATAACAGAGATGAGGATAACGAAGCGATTTTGAAGGAACTTCAAGAAGCCGATAAGCCCGACGACGCGATGCGAGTTTTCTTGAAGTATGGTTGTCCAGCGAACAAGCAGACACTCAAGGAAATTATCTTGAAGTTTATCCAATCTGGTAATCCTCCGAAGGCATTGAAGGACAGCAATGAAGCAACGATCTCTCGTGGTGTTGGTCGTGTTGTGAACCGTTGGCTTGCGGATAGGGCAGAAGGAAAGTAGGGCCAGGTACTATAGGTTCGGTGGCCAGGAATCTAAGTATCTTGTCCTGGCGAATAAAGGGCTTGATCTTGGGGTATCGGCTTAGGGAGTTGGTACGTTGTACAAAGATCAAGGCTTGGTCTGAGGGGCAGTATATAGGGAGACCAAGATAGCCTGGCGAGGCGAAACAATACGTATCCCGGAATAGCCGAAATGGAACAGGCAGAAGATTTAAAATCTTCGGGGAGTAATCCCGTACAGGTTCGATCCCTGTTTCCGGGACTAGGCTGTTGTGCCGTTATTTGTTGTCTCTCTGTGGTGGCATGAGATGATGATTTGGCGATACAACAGCCTTCTTTTTTTATTTATGCGATTGGAGGTTTGTATTTGCGTAAAGAGATTGAATTCGATATGAACAGTTTTGAGTCTTTGGGAGATAACAATAAGGCTGTTGTTTGGGCTAATCGTATTGGGTACTATATTGATTATGATACTGGTAGTATGGTGAATCCTCGTGGTGCGATTATTGTAGGTAGTATTGGGTTTAATAAGTATAGGTACACAAAAATAATTGTGGCACATAACGGAAAGAAGAAACCTATCAATCTTTATTTTCATAAATTGATGGCATATCAGATATTCGGGGATATGCTTTTTCGTAAGGGTATGTGTGTTAGGCATATCAACAGAGACAGATTGGATAATCGTTATATTAATATATCTATAGGTACGTATGCGGAGAATTTATCGGATTTTCCAAAGGGCTTAAAGGCTGATCAAATGGCGCGTATTGGAAGGAGATTCAGAAAATTATCATTCAGCGCTGCTGAAGATATTAGGAGGAAAAATGATTTGGGTGCGTCATATAATAGTTTGGCTATTGAATACGGGGTATCTAGTGCGTCCGTGCGTCAAATCTGTTTGTTTATAACGTACAAGTTGGAGTAATGGTAATGCCGAGATGCCCGAGAATACCTGGCGATGGCTATATCGGGAATGGCTGTGTTATGTTGGTTGGGGAGTCCCCAGGGGAAACTGAGAATAGAAAAGGCCGAGTATTCTGTGGTAGTACTGGGATGGTATTTCGTGGATTTATAAGTGCTGTGATTGAACATGCGAAAGAATGTAACATCAATTGGGGCAAAGGAGTCTATTATACCAATGCTGTGAAACAATGGTATGGTCCCGGAGGGAATCCTGAGAAGCATATAGCTCAATGGAGAGATGATCTTTTGGATGAGATTAGAGAGGTCAAACCTGGAAGAATATTGTTGTTTGGGAGGGTTGCTGTTGAATCTTTGATTTCTGGATTGGCATCTATACTGGATTATGTAGGTGGTTGGCAACGTATGGATTTTGGGTACGGATCTATCCCCGTTCAAGTATGTTTGCATCCTACAAATACCCTAAGAAATAAATGTATGAAATCCTATTGGGAACGGGAAACGGGAAGGGCATTTCTAAGCCCCCCAGATCCGAGTATTTGTAGTCCTGATGATATTGAGGTTGTGGAGATTCGCAATTCAGATGATCTAGGATACTTGTTTGGAAAGTTTCATGAATTCAGGTATCTTGGGTACGATGTTGAGTACAATTCTGAAATGAATAATATGTACTTGGTTGGAATAGCTGTGAATAAGAATAAGGTTTTTGTGTTCCATGAGGATGTTGTCAAATCTTCCAGGTTCATCGAAGAATTAGAGGATTTGTTCTTGGATGATAATATTACTTTTATAGCACATAACTGGAAATTCGATGCTCATACAACGCAAAGGACGCTCGGGGTGATACCTAGCGTGTTTACTGATACTGACCGTTATTGGGCGGATACTTTATCTATGATGAGGATTTACGATTGTGAGCGTAAGGCTGGTCTGGAATACGCTGAATGGCTGGTAGGTATGGGTGGGCACAAGCAACGATTGTACGATGTTCTTAGGGGCAAGCAAGCCAAGCACTACGAACAGGCGTACAGGGAGTATCCTAGAGTGATGGCTCGGTATAATGGGTTAGATGCTGTGGCAACATTTAGGCTGTACTTTCATTTGAGAAATATTCTTCAGCAAGAGTATTTATGGGAAACCTGGGAGAATTTGATCGGGCCGATTGGCGCGGTATTTTATGATATGGAAACTGTTGGAATCCAGATTAGCCGAGATAGGTTGAGTGCTTTAGGCACGGAGATTGATTATATGATTGACATCGAGGAAAAAAGAATCAAGTGCGATCCTGTTGTTGATAGGTTGGAGAGATCTGGAGCGATAAAAGGGGAATTCAACATAAATAGTACAGATCATAAGAGGGAGCTATTATTTAACGAAGAGTTTGGGTTTGGGCTGAAATCTGGCAAGAAAACAAGTAGCGGAAAGAAATCTACAGATAAGTATGTACTGAAAGCGTTGAATGAATCTAGGGATCTTCCGGTTCTTAGAGCAATGGAGACGTATAATAAGTTGATTACGCTGAAACGAAACTATGTTGTGAAATGGGGAAGATTCATGGATGAGAGGGGCGTTATTCATACTTCATTCAAGCAGACTGGAGCTAGGACGCTTCGTATCGCGTCTAGTGATCCTCCTGTTCAGACAATACCCAGGAATGTGCTTACTGGGGATGATTTGCTGACGTCTATTCGTGGGAAACTCAGATCAACGATTATTCCGCATGAGTAAAAAACTGTTCCTTGAGATGGATTATAGCCAGCAAGAGTTGAGAGTTTTAGCTAGGGAATCTGGAGATATGGAGATGATTCGGTGTTTCGTTGAGGGGATAGATATTCATCGAAGAACGGCTTCTATGATTACAAAGAAGCCGATGGATCAGGTAACATCAAACGATAGGCAGAATGCGAAGCCGGTAAATTTTGGGGTGGTTTTTGGTCAAACTGCTCAAGGATTGGTGAATTACGCTCGTGATAGCTATGGCGTAATTCTTACCGAGGAAGACGCAGAGAGACATCTGAAAGCGTATTTTCAACTGTATTCTGGTGTGAAGCAGTATCAGGCGCAATTGATTTATCGGGCCAGGCAAGAAGGGTGTGTTTGGGTATATTGGGACGGTAAAAAAGTTCATCGAAGGTATGTTCACGGTATTACGTCAACAACTAACAAGGCCGTTGTTGCTAGTTGTATTCGTATAACGAAGAACACAGGAATTCAAGGAGGGGCTTCTTTGTATACACTCCATTCGATATTGGTTCTGAAGCATATGCAGAGAAAGAATATGGTACCTGGGTTGATCGAAATAGTCGGTACTGTGCATGATTCAATATGGTTCGAGATTTGGGAAGATCAACTGAAAGAATGCGTTGATACTATCGGAAGAGTGATGGTTGGATTTCCTTGTAAAACGAAAGACGGGATTGAGATTCCTTTGGAGGTTGATGGTAAGGTTGGCCCGAGTTTGGGTGAGATGAAGAAATGCTGTGTGGTTAGTTCAGATAAGATAGAAAGAGGGGCAAGGTTCGATTATGGGTATTGGAAGACTGACAAGGAAGTCAGGTTTGTTTGAGTAATGGGCTTGTTTTCTAGCTCAAAGAAGCCGGATCTCGATGTAGATATAGAGCACAGATCTAGTGTTCGTGATAGGGCTGAAGAACGGGTTAGATCTGTATTTGAGATTAGCAAGCCTACGCTGATTCAAGACGCATACGAGATTGGAGGATTGATTGAAACGTGGTCAACGAAATCTGCTATGGCCAGAAAGAAACACAGCCTTACGAAGGTTGCGCGGGATACAGCGTTGAATGATGCAAAATTGCGAGTTAGGGAATTGTTTGATGGAGAAAAGAAAGTGACGAATGACCTTGTTGAATCGAGAGCAGCGAAAGATCCAACGTACCAGGCATTAGTGAAAGAGCTTATCGAGGCGGAAGAAGAATTTAATATCGTGAGCGGTAAATTGAGTGCCGCGTTTACGAAGGCTAGTATGTTGAAGGGTCTTCTTTTTGCGCTTGGTAAAGAGATGAGAGTTTCTGATGATACGGATTTGTCGAGTCTTCCTGATCTCGATACAAGCAACGATGATTCATATAGTAATGATCCATTTAGCCAGTAAAAGGGAGGCGACATAGATGGGTTTGTTTAGAAATAGAAACGATTCTCCGAAGCAAGAATCAACCGGGTTTGAGGATAGAAAGTACACTGCAACTGATTCTGGTTTGTACGTTCCTGATGTCGATTACTTCGATGGTGAGGATTCGACCGATGTTACAGGCGGGATATTTACAAAGATGCGGGATGGTGAGAATTACATTTTGATGCTGCCTTCTAACGATAGAAATAGGAAGACGCCTTGGTTGGAATACGGCCAACATTTTTTGTGTTCTCCGTTCGACAAGGATAAGATCGTTGCCTGGCTTAATCTTGAAGACTGGCCTGAAACTGTTGAGCGGAGTTACGCTTGTACGCTGAATATTGGTCGTTGTTATCTTCATGAATTGGTGAAGAAGTTGTCTGATAGTAAGCGGAGTGCAGATAAGAATCTGGCGAAGCGTTGGTTTGGGAAAACTCGCTATATTGCGAATATCGTTTCTATTGATGGGAATGGGAATAAGATTGTGAAGCCTTTCCCGTTTGGGAAGGGGATAAAGGATGATCTTGTTTTGGCAGTGAAGCAAGACAGGCTTAGGTTTTACGACCCCGCTGCGTTGCTTCCTATTCGCATTACGAAAACTGGTACAGGGTTGAGAACCAATTATAAGGTTAAGGTAATGGAAAACTCGAAGGCTATTTCTATTACCAAGGAATGGCGTGATGCTATGAGAGATTTGAATAGCCTCGTTCCTCCGACTGTTGATAGTGTCGAAGAGATGAACAATATTATGGAGGAGTTGAATCTTATGGCTCAGTCTAGCGGTAGTTCTGCGGATCGTGGTAGTGGTTCTGATAGGTTTGGATTTGGGGGTGGTTCAGGGTCTTCTGGCGATTCGGACGATATCCCGTTTTAGCGTATGAAGTTTTATTGTGAAAATACCGGTGTGTTGACTGAGGTTGACGTTAGAGTAGCGAGTGATTTGAAGATCAATGATCGGGTGTTTTCATCTGAATTAGCAAAAATACGGAACGAAGAAGCTGAAAAAGAGCGCGGTTGTAGGTTGGCTCATTACAAGTGCTTCAATCATTCGAGTGTAGGGAAGGCTAAGACTGGTACTGATATTTTTTGGTGCAGGCATGATCCTTCGTTGCATCCTGCCAGGTACGATGTAGTTGTTAGACCGAGAAAAGAGAATCCTGCGTTTTTTCCGTTTGTCGTTGTCAAGAGCGAATTTTCTGATGACTCAATAATTACTGCGTCGGAATTTGATTCAAGAGGAGATCCGTTCGAGAATGCTAGATTGATTGATGTGATGATGAAGTATGGAAAAATTGTTGTCGGTAGTTATAAGCCATTATCTGAAACGGATGTTGGAAATATGCTTGGATTGCGCCAATCTGCCGTTCATGCGTTGCGGCAGTTTTTGCACGCTTCCAAGGATTTGAAAAAGGCATATTATGACGGTCTTACTGCTATGAGAGTTGCAAAATTGTGCCGATTGCCTGAAGAAGAACAAGGAAAATTTCTTGAGTTTGCCAGTAGTACACTTGTCGAGATTTTGAATCGGCAGGTATCGGATAGGTTGGATGAACTAGGTATACGTGAGGGTAGGTCTGGTTATGGGAGGCATAGAGGGAATCGCCATAAAATATCTGGGGATAAGAAATTTAGGTCTTTGAGGCATATTTCCTCTGTGCTTGATATGCTGCAATTTGAGTATGACAAAAGGCTGGCTAATTTAGATGTTGGGCCGGATACTGTTGCATTGAGGGGATTTATACAGGGATTGAAATATGCTGTATCTGTTGGAGAGTTACCGGATATTGAAAAGAAGGAATAAAAGGGAGGCAAATTGAGTAACAAGAAATTTGATTTTACGGATGAGATTATTGTTGTTGGTGATGTTACTCTTCATAGAATAATTGCTTGTAGGGATTTTGGTACTGTAAAAAAGGGCGATCTTGGCGGTTTTTTACAGTACCAAAGAAACTTGAGTTATAGCGGTATTTGCTGGGTATATGGTAAGGCTCAGGTATATGATAATGCTAGGGTATCTGGTAGTGCTAGGGTATATGGTAATGCTAGGGTATATGGTGATGCTAGGGTATATGGTAATGCTAGGGTATATGGTAAGGCTCAGGTATCTGGTAGTGCTAGGGTATATGGTAATGCTAGGGTATATGGTGGTGCTTGGGTATCTGGTGATGCTTGGGTATATGATAATGCTAGGGTATATGGTGATGCTTGGGTATCTGGTAGTGCTAGGGTATATGGTAATGCTAGGGTATATGGTGATGCTCAGGTATCTGGTGATGCTTGGAGGTTTTCTCCTTTGTGTATACAAGGTAGAAAACATAGTTTGACTGTATCTTCTTACGATACAATTACTATTGGTTGTATTACAAAAAGTATTGATGAATGGTTGAATGAATACACTAAAATAGGTAAAGAGAATGGATATTCACCTAGTGAAATAAAGGAATACGGTAGCATGATAAGGTATGCTATTGATTGGATGAAAACTGTTGGGATAAGGGAGAAGAAACCTGGGAAAGAATAAAAGCGAAGTAACTTCTCTGGTACTGAAGACTTTGAATAAAGCCTATGGTGTTGGATCTGGTATATTGATGTCCGAGGTTGCCAGGGCTTGTGACACTGCTGTTGAGACTGGAATAACTGCTTTCGACTACGGGTTGCTTGGAATTGGCGGGATTCCTTCCGGTCAATTCATTCAAATCTATGGGAAAGAAGGAACCGGGAAAACTACTTTGATGCTTCATATCATTGCTGGTATGCAACGTAATGGAAGAATACCTCTTGTGTTGGACCAGAAATGTGCTGTGGCTTCGGACGTGGCAAGAGCAAAACGGATAGGTGTTGACCCAGAGAATGTTGTGCTACTTCCGATTTCTACAACGGAAGATGCGTTGGAAAAGACGAGGAAGTTGATTCATGATCTTTACGCTAAGGGAGTGAAGCAAGCGTTTTTTTGGGATGACTTGGGGCTAGCTCCGGTTGAATCTAATATGGATCTGAAGAAGCGGAAAGAAGCTGTGGCCGAAAAGGCACGTTCTATCTGGCAGTTTTGTCAGACATTGAATGGTGTATGTTTCAAGTGCGATGTTCCGATGGTTATTGTGAATCAGTTGATTGCTGTGATAGGGAAGAGTTTTGGATTTGGCGGGCCTAAAATGATTACTTCGGGTGGTGGTGGTGCTAGGTTTGCATCTAGGATCAATATAAACTTGGCGCAAGGCGAGAAGATAAAGGATGGGAGTAGCGTTGTCGGTCACAAGATATACGCGAGGACAGATAAGAATGCTTTTTTTGCTCCACAGATGAAAGCTGAACTATATTTGAGTTACCGAAACGGGATCTTATCTCGTGAATCTACCTTGTTGAACGCTGGTAGACTGATTAGTAAGGAACGTGGAGGTAATGGGTACAAATGTGCTGAAGCTGGGGTTACTGAATACAAATCTTTTGATGCCTGGTCAAAGGGCGAATTATGGGCTCTGGAAGGCTTGCTGTGGCCTTGGATCAGCGATCCCCAGGGCTACGATTGGTCGAAACTTTTGAGTCATGGAGAGGTTACGGAGGAGGAAGCAGAGGATGATGCTATTATCGAGGAATTCTTTTAGTTGAGATGATAGCAATAATTGGTGATGCCCATCTTAGGGATGGTGATGATATAATCTCGAAATTCCGGTTGTATTCGTTCAGGAAGGCTTACGAGATATTGAGGAAACGAGGGGTATCTACGGTTATCGTTGCCGGTGATTTGTTTGACAAGCCTGTTGTGAGCCCATATCTTGTTTCCCAGGTAGTTGAAGCTATTACTATCCCAACTTACGCTATCGCTGGGAATCACGATACGGATTTGTCACATGGTTCCGCTGTTTGGTACGTTAACGGCGGGAAGGTCGTATCTATTTCTGACGTTGAAAGATGTTTGTTGGAGCATAGCGTTAGTTGTGCATTTGTCCCGTATGTCCCTGGTAGCGATGCGAGAATGGAGATAGAACGCGCTATTGAATTGGGAAGATCTGACTTGATGGTTGGGCATTTTGGGGTATACGATTATGAATCTGAGCCTAAGTGGATGCGAAACGATAGGTGGTTTATTACGAATGCTGAATTACTTGATTTGTTGGACAAGTCAGAAACGAAACTGTGTGTATTTGGTCATAAGCATATTGCTACTAGGGAAGATTTGTATTCAGATGCATATCACGGGGTAGCTGGTATTGGTGCTATATCTCCTTGCGCCATTTCTGAGACAGGGGTATTCGGGAATGTTGTGTTTATTGATTCTGGGTTGATAGATAGCGTAAAATTTGAGCATGAGATGATACCAGGGATTAGGTACGGGCAATACATTGATTGCGCGAATACCTGCATTGTTTGTTCTGAAGATGACGGAGGAAATTTTGCTGACTATAGTGATATTCTTACTGATGCTGATTTGGACAATCTATTAGGGAATAGGATATTGATAGAGCGAGGAATCATAAACCAGAGAGAGAAACTCGATATTGACCTTGACGATCCTTCGTGCAGGGCTTCTATTGACGCTGCTATCAACGAATATATTTCAAGCATGGTTACTGAGGAAAAGGAATCGTTGAGAAAGGAAGCATTGGATTTGTTGTATGGCGATAGACAACAGCAAAGTGATCATGTAGTTGAAAGAATTGTTGGGAATGTTTTTTACGGAATAGCCAAATTGCGGAAATATGAATGAGTGAATCTTTGTTGAAAACTACTCTTCAATGTGCTGTTTTGCTCAGAATATTTGAGAATGCAAGGTTGACCGCTGATGAACTATGGGATTGTTTTGAATCGAGGAGAGAATATTTGATTGATATGATTGCTTCCCATGGCGACGATATTCTTTTCAAATCGAGGAGAGAAGGTGATACTGCGAAAGCGTTCAATGCTCTTGCTGAGTCTTTGGCATTTATGGCTTTTGTTCCAGGCGGGGTTACATTTCTAGGTGATCATTGGGAACATCCTAAGCCTGTGTTGGATAGGTCGGTATTTGGATTTATGAAGAAGTTGATTGCTGCGTCGAATATTGAGAGGGTTCTATAGGAAAGGGGAGCGATAATGGTTAGGGTAACAGGCGAGGTTGTTATTCAATGGTGTGTTGATCTTCCTGATGAAACAATGGATATTGGGGTTGTTTGTGACGATCCTGCTGTCGAGGCGGTTATTTGTGCTATTCCTCAGAGCATTGACGTTTATATCTGGGGAGAAGACCATGAACCAGCGAAGGTGTTTATGGAATGCAATGAGGCTGACGTTGCTATTGAGGAGGACGAAAGAGAGGAGCTTGAGGAAGATGATGATGATGATGATGATAGCGATTTGAATGCTTTCGGAGATTGAGATTGTTCATTTTGGTATTCATGAGAATACCCGCATAGTTTTTGAGCCTGGGGTGAATCTGTTTACTGGGGATAATGGGGCCGGTAAATCTTTGGTTGGTGACGCTATATTTTGGTGTCTATACGGGGAATCTTTGAGAGATGGCAGGAAATGGAAACCTGATAGTGGAGCAGTGGTATCAATAAAAATGGCCGATGGGAATAAGATTGTTCGTTCATTGCGTGGAGATAGAACGAAACTTTCGTTGAATGGTGTTGAGACTGGAAGGATAACCGAGGTACAGGAGGAGATTGAGAAATTATTTGGTAATGCTTGGTATAACAAATCTGTACGTTTCTTTCATAGGTCGAAGGCAGCGAAATTTAGTCTGGCAACGGACGGTGAGCGAAAAAGAATCGTTGAGAATCTGATAGGGGTTGAGATATTCGACGAAGTGTTGAATAAACTGAAAACCGATAGAAAAAAGTTGCTTGAAGATAAGTCTAGCGTTGATATTGAAGAATCTGGGATTCTCCAAGGTATTGCTAGGCTTGAGGGTAGATTGGAATCTCTCAGGGAACCTGAGAAACCGAATACAGAATCTTTGGAAAGGATAGATAACTATATCAGATATACGGAACGAGAGATAAAAACGGCAATTGGACAAAAGAAACCGGAAGTCCCGAAAGGTTTGGATACTGCGAAGTTGCAGGTAGAGAAAGTTAAAGTCGATGTTTCTTCTTTGGCTCGTGAGTATCGTAGGTTGTTCGACTTAGGAACCGGGGTGTGTTCGAAATGCGGAAAACCAACGGATATTTCCGATGACACTATTAACAAGGTTGCTGAAGAATTAGATAACAGAAAATCCGATCTTGTGTTTTTTGAGCGGGAATTAATGAAGTTGAATATTGGATATGATAATGCTTTGTTGCAGCATGACAGGTATAGAGAAATGAAGATAGCAGCGGATCGGAAGATTGCTGAAGCGGAATCAGAGAAACGGTATGTTCTCAAGCGATTAGATGAATATAACGAATTGATGAAGGTATATTTGAAGCAGAAGAAAGAAATTCAGGAAAGTCTCGACAGAGGGAATGATCTTCTAGATAGGGCTCGGAGTAGGGGAGCAGATCTATCTAGGCGATTATTTCGGATAGATGAATTGATGAGGATTTACGGAACCAAAGGGGCTCGTGTGATCGCTTTGTCCAATGCTTTTGATGTCGTTGGTAAGGTAGCTACCAGGGTGTTGAAACAGTTGGGCCATGGAAAACATAGGAACGCAAAACTTGAAATCGAGGTATCTAGCGATTTGAACAAGGTCGAGTTGAACGTGTCTGTTGGAGATTATCTAGGATCGTATGGCGGATTGAGCGAGGGTGAAGGGGCTATGTTTGACTTTGCGCTGTTGAAGGCTCTAGGGAGTCTTCCATGGCGCTCCAAGTCTTCCCTGCCTTTCGTGTACGATGATGTTTTGGAAGCCCTGGACAAGGCACACAAACGCAAGGTATGCGAATATATCGAATTCGAGGCCGAGAAAGGACAGACATTGATTTTTACATGGGATCGGGAGATTGAAGGAATGTTTGACAGTGTAAAGGTATTTCATGTTGAAAATGGGAGAATAGTAGGAGGTTAGATGTCCAGTACGCTTCAGCGTCTATACATGAATGTTCTAGTGAAGATGTGCTCAGACTATGCTCGTGAGAATGTATTTGGTGAGGTTGAATTAGAGCAAGATGCTGATTTGATGCTGAAGTTTATTCCGCCGACGAGGATGTCGCTTATAGCGGGAGCGGCAGCTACAGCGGTTTCATTGCCGTTAGGGTCTACTGCTGTCAGATTTATTATTGTCGATGAGGTTGAATCTGCTAGCGGGGTCAATGTGCGCCTTGGCGGGGCTGGTAATGATCCTATTCTTGTGAAGCCTCCAGACGGGACTGATAAGCAGGGGTGTTTGATTTTATTTACTAATGCTGCCAGTGTCCACGTTGATAATCCTAGTGCTACAGGAGCGGTAAGTTTCAGGTTGGCGCTAGGTTGTACTCCCTGAATTGATTTGAAGAGGGTAGGGGAGGCATGGCTGTATATATCGGTATAGATCCTAGTATGTCTGGGATGGGGTTAGCTTTTGTGAAAGATGGAAGTTTGAGGGGTCTTCGGCTTTTGACAACAAAACCGAATATTAGTGGTTTAGGAACAACGGCGGCTTGTTCTGTGCTGAGAATACGTGATATGTGCTCGTTTTTGTATGGTTGGCTCGATGATTTGAGCCCTGATATTGTTTCTGTAGAAGAACATACGTATAATCCAAAGAATCGAAAGAGTATTACTTCTCTTGGAATGCTTCAGTATGCTGTGCTTAGTACATTGCTTGATATTCATGGGGAGTTTGAGGTATTGCTTGTAAGGCCGAAAGTCCGAGCAAAGTTTGCAACCGGGAACGGTAACTCTGATAAAGCGCAAGTTGTCGAAGCGGTAAACGAGCGATGGTTAAAAAGGAGAATAACGAATGATAATGTCTGTGACGCTATTGTTCTTGCATATCTTGCTAAGGATTATCGAGAGAATGGGGGTTTTGATTTCTCTGTTACTGCGGTGAACAAGGGTAATCGTTTTGGGGGTGTGTACTATCACAAGGATTTTGACGTTTCTTTGTTAGGTAGGGATCATGTCAAAGACTTTGTTTTTTCCTCGGAGTAAGAAGTACAGCGTTATCTACGCAGATCCATCTTGGCAATACAGAGATAAAGCTATCGCTGGTAATCGTGGGGCTGAATCGAAGTATTCTGTTATGAGCATGGATGATATAGCGGATCTTCCTGTTGAGAATATATCTGCCGACGATTGTTTTTTGTTTCTTTGGGTTACTTTTCCTATGTTGGAAGATTTATTTTTGAACGGGTTGGTTCGATGTTGGGGTTTTGAATATAAAACCGTTGCTTTTGTATGGGTGAAAAAGGCAAAGCATGTAAAAGATGGTTGGCATTGGGGCATGGGAAATTACATTCGGGCAAATCCTGAAATTTGTCTATTGTGTACCAAAGGGAATCCGAAGAGAGTTAGTGCTAGTGTGCATTCTGTGGTTGATTCTCCTGTGGAAGAACATTCCAGGAAGCCGGATGAAGTGAGAAAAAGGATTGTACAGTTGTGCGGAGATGTTCCAAGGATTGAATTGTTTGCTAGGGAAAGAGTGTCTGGTTGGGATTCTTGGGGGTTCGAGGTTCCCATTCCGTGTTACAACCGAGAGGGATTGATAGCTAGTAGGAGAAATCTTCGTGGAATATGAAATCAAGTTTATAGTGTGTTTCGTTCTTTCGGTGCTATTTCTATCGGATATACTCCTGAAATTCAGGTTCAAGCCTGGCCATTTGTTGGAGGATATAGGCATTTGGGGTATTCTTTCTCCGGTGTATTTGGCAATTATGGGAGGAATTTCGATATTTGTTGTTGGTTGGGTTGGTTGGTTGCTGTTGGTAGTGGCTTCCTTCTGTGCTACGGATCTGGTGAGATTTCGGCATATCTTGGACAAACCAGGGGAAGATGCGAAGGAGCGAAACTATCGGCTACTTCAGGTAAAGCAGTTTCAAGCATATTTGCTGGTAGTTTCAGAGTTGATTTGTTGCGGATATACTGTTTCACATATATTCGGTCTTTTCAATACTGTGCTAAGTAATTTCCACTAGAGGAGGAAAGAAACATTCATGTCGCTTCTTAGCAATCTTCGTTCAAGGCTTGTTACTATTGCTGCTGACGCTGCCCTTGCAATTCACAAGTATGTGATGGTTGGAGATCTACAGTACATGATGGCGAGGGTTGGCGAGGTTGAGGTTGGTACTCTCACGGGTTCTGGCGTTGCTCAGACCAAGGCTGTAAACGGCGATCCCAAGTTGGTTCTCGTGATGGATCAGACACAAGATTGTCTTGGAGTTCATTTCTCTGGAATGGCGGCGGGTTCATTCTTTGCGATTGATAACGGTGGTGTTGCCTATGTTGCTGCGAATGGTATTACTCTTGGAACGGACTCGTTTATTGTTGGGACGGACGCAAGGTTGAATACAAATCTCGATACTGCGTTTTGGTTGGCTGTATCGTAGAGAAATAGAAAGAGTAAAAACCAAGAATGTCGCTTCTCAGTAATCTCAGAGCAAAGCTCGATGCTATCGGGGCGGATCTTGCTCTTGCTATCCATAAGTATGTGATGGTTGGCGATCTTGAATACGCAATGGCTCGAGTTGCGGAAGTTCAATACGGTCCTTATACGGGTACCGGAGCGAATATTGATGTCGAGGTGAATGGAGATCCGAAGCTGGTTATTCTTTTCGATCAGACTCAGCAGTGTCTTGGTGTTCATATTCGTGGTATGGATGCTGCTTCGTATTTCGAGATTGATAATGGGGCCGTTGCCTACGTTGGAGCGGCAGGGATTACTGTAGGTACAGATACGTTTAGAATAGGAACGGACGGAAATATCAATACCGGTGCCGATGTCGGATTCTGGCTGACGCTCTCGTAGGGTTTTCCCCTCAAACGAGGGGGGCGTTTTCTTAGAAAGGAGCTATTTCTCTGGCGTATAGCAAGATAATCATAACTCAGAATGCGGTATCTGGATCTGCTGGGGTTGCTAGAGACGATATCTCTTTGTTTCCGGTGTCAGGGTTCCCTGTCTACTTTTCAAATGACCCTGATGGCAACGTAGGTGTTTTGACGTGGCAGTGGACTTTAGTTGAGCGTCCAGTTGGTTCTGCTGTTTCTTTGATCAATCCAACATCGCAAATATGCGAGTTGAGACCGGATGTTTATGGCACCTATATTGTGAGTCTATCTGTAAATGGTCTGGGTAGGGCGACAAGCGGGTATGCTGAAACTGTAATTGGT
>Ga0180007_10001545_pt1 | contig 30862 bp, 24 predicted proteins | sample MM_PC_MetaG_FD_121122 | JGI IMG/M metagenome (GOLD analysis project Ga0180007, IMG submission 121122) | Groundwater microbial communities from the Aspo Hard Rock Laboratory (HRL) deep subsurface site, Sweden - MM_PC_MetaG | ecosystem: Environmental > Aquatic > Deep subsurface > Groundwater... | reverse complement strand
TGGCAAGCCTGAGGTTTCGCCGTATACTATTTTTAATTCCTCAGCTTTATCCCAGGCTGGTTCTGTTAAATTTCCATCCAATGTTAGTGTGCCTGCTGCAGTTGTGCGAGCCCATATAACATCAGAACGATTAGTTTGTGCCTGACTGGTAGAAAAAATCATAAGAAGCATCAAACACGACGCTAATAATAGTACTGATTTTTTCATTTACTCCTCCTGTTTTGGTTATGGTTGGTGTATCCGAAAACATTATTAAATAGTCACTTTAACTTCTACCGTACTTTCCGAATTTATATCGATAATATTGCCATTAATTTTTGTTCCATTAACTAATAGTTCTTTAACTGAATTAGATTTAAATTTATTAATAATGTTAATTTTATAATTTGTCCCTCTGAATCTTCTATTCACAGTATAATTCCCCCACTCATCCGGCACGCATGGGTCTATGATCAATCCTTGTTCTGTAGCGCGCACACCTAAAATCCAATCGACAATCACTTTTTGATACCAGGATGCAGAACCGGTATACCAAGTCCATCCGCCCATACCGTAGTTTGGAGAATCGGGTCCGTCAATGTTCCCTGGCGTAACATATGGTTCCGCTACATACTTATCAGGATCCTGCCCATTTGTAATAGGATTCAAACGTTTATACGCCTCCCATGTGTTTTTTTTGTCTTTAAGTAACGCGTATGCCCAAATTGCCCATGTAGCGGCATGTGTATAAACTCCTCCGTTTTCTCTTCTCCCGGGAGCGTATCGGGATAAATAACCGATATACTTATCAGGGGTTGAATAAGCGGGTTGTAATAATAGCGCTCCGTTATTTTTTAATAAATGTTCGGTAACTGAATTCATTGCCATAGTCATCCGTGAATTGTCTGTGATGCCGCTAATTACACTCCAGGTTTGAGCGTTTAAAAATATTTTCCCTTCTAAGTTTTCTTTACTTCCAATTTTATTTCCATCGTCTTTTGTAGCTCTAAAAAACCACTCACCATCCCAAGCATATTGATTAAAGTCTACTTTTAGTTTTTCGGCTTTATTATAAAACTCGAGCGACAATCCGTCTTTACCGATGGTTTTACAGATATGGCTGAATTTAACAAGTATGCCATAAAAGAATTCAGCGAGCCAAATAGACTCACCTTTCATTTCCAATCCGACTGCACTCAGTCCATCATTCCAGTCACCGGCACCGATTAGAGGAAGACCACGTTCACTGAATCTTGAAAGCACTTTTTTTATAGCTGCAACACAATGATCAAAAAGAGTATCCATTTTACCAGGATTATCATAGTAAGGCTCAATTTCATCCAAGAATTTATAGTTTCCGGTTTCCTCGAGGTAATGAATTATTATAAATGGAAGCCACAAGAGGTCATCGGTCATTTTGGTTGGCAAGCCTGTTTCGCTTATTGGATGCCACCAGTGGAGTACCGCTCCGTCTTCAAACTGATGACGGGCGTGAAGTTTAATTTGTTTTTCCGTTAATTCAGGCTTAGTTGGCAGGTAAACCAGACTGTCCTGTAATTGATCTCTAAATCCAAAAGCACCACTTTGTTGATAATACGCAGTTCGTCCTAAAAGTCTTCCTGTAACAGTTTGATAACGTAGCCATTTGTTTACTAAAATATTTATAGCTTCATCGGGAGTCTCGACCGAAAGAGGCGACAAGAAATTATTCCAGTGCAACTTTACTTCAGCAAGTGATTGGCTAATCGCATCGGTATTCATATATTTCTCAACCAGTTCTCCAATCTCCTGCTTCGTAGATTTTATTCCAATAAGAAATGAAAGTTTTTCAGTTTGACCCGATTCCACAGATTGAACGACTTTTACAGTTCCAATTGAATCATTCCATTTGCCGAGTCTTTTTGAAAGCTCATCTTTTTTTAATCCTTCCGGGGAATCAACTCCATTATACCTGCCTATAAATGTTGCTTTGTCACCATCGTAATCCGTAATTTTTTTTGTTGCAGCAATAAATCCAAAGTATGGGTATTCTATATTCCAATGTCCTCTGTCGCCAAGAGGAATTTCCCATAATCTTTTTGTCGCGAGCATTGCGTTAATATCCGAATGAAAGTCCGTTTCGATAAATGTTTTATGAAATTCGCGATGATGATCTGATGAAGAACCCAGACACCACTCAAAAAAGGAATAGATTGAAAGATCAATTTTTTGGCTGCTTTTATTGGTTATTTGGAAGTCCCATATTTCAATTTCTTGATTCATCGGGATATGTACGGTAAGTGTAATATCAATTTTTTTAAATGAAGAGTGGAATACAGCATATCCCAAACCGTATCTGATTTCGTAGAAATCAAGATTTTGTTTTACAGGCACCCATGTCGGGCTCCAAAATTCGCCGGTAATGTTATTTTTAATGTAGAAGAATTTGCCCCAATTATCAGTTAGCATATCCTGATGCCAGCGATTTAATCTGTTAAATTCAGAATGTTCTCGCCAGCTAAAACCACCACCGCTTTGAGAAATTACTAAACCATAGGATCCGTTCGACAAAACATTTACCCATGGCATTGGAGTTTTATAGTCGGTTATTACATACTCATTCCCGTCGGCGGTAAAATAACCGTATTTAGTTTTAAATTTTTTCATAGTTCAGAAATCCTAGTTCAATAATCAGCATGATTTTCTTATTACTAATTCAGATGATACTTTTATCTTTCTATTTGCCGAAGAATTATTATTCTCAATTTTTGATATAAGCAATTCTGCCGCCATAATGCCTAATTCGTTAATATGTACTTTTACGGTAGTAAGCGGAGGATTCATAAAACGGGCTAATAAAATATCATCAAATCCTACGACACCAATATCCTTAGGAATTTTTAGACCTTTGCTTTGAATAGCTTCGTAGCAACCGAGCGCCATCATATCGTTAGCGGCAAATATGGCCTCCGGCTTATCTTTACTATCAATTAGTTTCCTGCAAGCTTCTTCACCGCTTTCTTTGGAAAAATTTCCTTCAACAATCCATGATTTTTTAATCCTTATCCCGTTATTCCGGCAGGCTTCCTTAAATGCTAACTGCCTGATAGCAGCGTCGTTGTTATCGGCGGGACCTGTAATAAAAGCGATTTTTGTATAATTTTTTTGTGTAATAAGATATTGCGTCATTTCATAAGCGGCATTGTAGTTGTCTATACTTATAGTACTATAAGAACCCAATCCATTATCTCCGCTAATAATTACAAATGGAATTCTCTCATTGTTTAACGCGGATTTAATGTCTTCACTCAGATATGGAATCAGTATAATTACTCCTCCGGCCAGTCCTCCACCCATGAGTGTCTGAATAGATTCAACAAGCGACCTGTTTTTGTGAGAACTGATGACCATTGTAAAATAATTGGATCGTAAAGCGGTGTCATCGACACCTCGAATTATTTCAGAGAAAAATTCATCTGCGATATCGGGTAAAATCAAACCAATTAAATTTGATTTTCGTTTAACGAAGTTTCTGGCGAGTAAATTTGGATTATAGTTTAAGTCACTTGCAACTTTTAATACAAGCTGTTTAGTCTCTTCTATTACTTTTGGATCATTGCTTAAAGCACGTGATACTGTAGCAATTGATACTTTCGCAATTTTAGCTATTTCTTTTATTGTTGCCGCCATTTAGTACTTTACCCATATTTTAGAATTAAAAAAGGAATAATATTTACTTTGGAAACGGCTAGAGATCTACAATGTTGGAATGTAAACGTTTACATTGTAGCATTAAGATACGAGTTGGGATTTTAAATGTCAAGTTAATTCGAGATGGAGAATAAAATTAAGATATATTCAATTAAAAGTAATTCGTTCGTTATAGTTTGGTAAGTAAACATTATCGATGTTATCAAATCCGGATTTGTGGATTCAACCGAATGAACTGAGCAGAGACAAATGCAAATTGCCGGGGATAAAGTTCAAAGGACAAAGAACAAATTAAATCATTCTTTGCCCATTGGTAATTATTCTATCTCAAATACTAAATTATTTTCGAATTTATATTTTTTGCTGGTTCTGGAGCATACAGCAATATTTTCATCGTCGAATTTTAACCTTTCGCCGCCTTCTGACATCCAACCGATAATTTTTGCGGGATTTCCGACTACCAGTGCATAATCGGGCACGTCGCGTGTCACTACTGCCCCTGCACCCACAAATGCGAACCTGCCTATTGTATGACCGCATACGATTGTACAGTTAGCGCCTAACGAGGCTCCCTCTTTAACTAAAGTTTTTATATAAAATTCTTTACCTACCTGAGGATATTTGCTCCTTGGGTCAATTATGTTTGTAAAGACCATTGAAGGACCGCAGAAAACATAATCTTCCAAAGTAACGCCCTCATATACCGAAACGTTGTTTTGTATCTTAACAAAATTACCTATGGAAACGTTGTTACCTACGTTTACATTTTGTCCAAGTACGCATTTTTTACCGAGTTTGGCACCGCTTTGTACATGACAAAAATGCCAGATTTTAGTACCTTCACCAATTTCAACATTGTCATCCACAACGGCGAATTGGTCTATATAAAATGATTTATTTTGCATTGTACCACCAAAGATTTGAAAAATAAGTTATTTCTTCAATTGACGTATTAACCAGTTAATTATTGTTTTACTTTTTGTTACGTCAAATATTTTATGAATCCTTTAATTTGTTTACTTTCTTCAAAAATCTTATTGTATAAATTTTTTGAAAGAGGTTCTATTTTATAAATATCTAAAATAGTATATGTCATTGATATAATCTCCGAACATGATCTTTGTGAATATCTTAAAAATCTGAAAAATTAATTACTACTCTCAGAATCAAATCCTTCCGCAATATTAATCATTATTAAGATTCCCGCCCCAACAAATTATCCTTTGAATCGACAATCTTTTTGAATTGGATGTGATGAATCTATTAATTTATAAATTAAATTGATTATTTCTCCTTATAAATTCCAAATTATCGGCAGAAAACAATCCCCCAAATTATGCTACAGCATCCAGATTTTATTTTACTGATAACAGTAAAGGGTGCGGAGCGTTCATTTTTTCAACAATTTTAGAATTTCTGATATTATAAGCTAATTCTATTGATGGACGCACATCCGTGATTCCGAAACCTTCACCAGCTAGTGTAGCTTTGTAAACCTCAGTATGAAGTTCAGTAAAACCTTCCGAAAACTCGAATTCATTGTCATCGATTAGAATTGATCTGTAAGTTTTTTTATTCTTTAATTTAGCTGATTCCGGTAAATCGTTTTCATCTATCGAAAGAAACCATTTTACATTTGCATTTTGTAATTCAATAAATCCGCTTGTTCGGTCTTCCTGCGTTAAATACACCTCAGAGTTTACAACCGATCCGAACAACCAAATTAACATATCAAAAAAATGTATACCAATATTGGTAGCAACTCCCCCTGACTTTGTGGCATTACCTTTCCATGAATATTTATACCAATTGCCGCGTGAAGTAATGTATGTTAATTGAACATCCTTTTTCTGCCCATCCAACTTAAGATCATTTTTAAAATCTATTATTGACTGATGTTTTCTTAACTGCAGAACTGAATATATTTTTTTACCCGATTTCCCTTCCAGTTCTTCAAGCAAATCTAAATTCCATGGATTAAGCACCATAGGTTTTTCGCAGATTGCGTTAGCCCCCTCACGCAAAGCTAATCGTATATGCGCATCATGAAGATGATTTGGAGAACAGATGCTAAGGTAATCTATGCCGTCATTTAAGTGACGCATTTTTTCAAGATGTCGTTCGAACCTTTCAAAATCCTGAAAATAATTAGCTCTTGGAAAATATTGATCCATTATGCCCACAGAGTCGTGCGGATCGAGTACGGCAACCAGATTGCTGCCTGTATCTTTTATTGCTTTTAAATGACGCGGCGCTATATAACCGGCTACTCCTGTTAATCCGAATTTTTTCATAGTACTCTTTATCTGTTAGTTACAGTTATTTTTAATTAGTCGATTGATTAATTTTGGATTCGAGCAATGCCCTGATATCTTTTGTGTTTCGTAATTCTCTATGCCCTTTTTAAAAATAAGAATGTACGAAACTGATGTATATAATATAATTAAAAAATTTATTAAATCTTTTTTGAAATCCTCCGTCTTCGTCCTTCGGACTACGCCGGAAAAAGTCCGTTTTTGTGATTTGGACTATACCGTACAAAGTCCGTTTTTGTTATTTGGACTATACCAGACAAAGTCCGTTTTTGTGATTTGGACTATACCATACAATGTCCGTTTTTGTGATTTGGACTATACCATACAATGTCTGTTTTTGCAATTTGGACTACGCCGGACAAAGTCCGTTTTTGTGATTTAGACGATGCCGGACAAAGTCTGTTTTTGTGATTTGGACTATACCATACAATGTCCGTTTTTGTGCTTCGGACTAAGCTTTTATAAATTTATCGTTATGCATTTCGTTTCTTTTAAATGCGTTACGCGTATCAACAACAAGTTGGGCGTTTTCATAAATTGAGTCATAATTATAGTCATCGTGATCGGTGCTGAGAACAATCGCATCGTAGCTTCTTAAGTTTTCATCTGTCAGTTCAACTGAATCCATCTTATAATTATATTTACGCGTCTTGGGCAGTTGAGGAATATAGGGATCATTATAATCTACCTCAGCCCCTTTTTCATGAAGAATTTCAATTAGTTTTAATGAAGGTGATTCGCGCATATCGTCTATATTCTTTTTATACGCAGCTCCAAGTATCAGTACTCGTGATCCGTTTATTGATTTTTTTTGAGTGTTCAAAGCGTCCATTAATCGGGAAATTACATAGTGCGGCTGATATGTATTGATCTCCCCCGCCAATTCAATAAACTTAGTATTTATTTCAAACTCACGCGCTTTCCAGGTTAAATAAAATGGATCGATTGGAATGCAGTGACCGCCTAAACCGGGTCCGGGATAAAAAGCGTTAAATCCGAATGGTTTTGTTGAAGCTGCTTTTATCACTTCCCAAATATCAATTTCCATTCTTTCGAACACCATTTTTAATTCGTTTACAAGAGCGATATTAATGGAACGATATATGTTCTCCAATAATTTTGTGGCTTCAGCTGCACGTGTGGAACTCACAGGAACAGTTTTTACAATTACCTGATTATACAATACCAAAGCTGCCGCCAAACAATTTTCTGTAACACCACCCACAACTTTAGGAATTGTAGCGGTTTCATAATGCGGATTATTAGGATCCTCACGTTCCGGGCTAAACGCAAGATAAAAATCTTTGCCGACAACAAATTTCTTTGATTCTCTATCCTGCATTCCGGATGCGGAGTTCTGAAATTTTGGCGCATTTTCAAACAATGGGAGCAGAATTTCATCGGTGGTTCCGGGATAAGTTGTTGATTCTAAAGTAACAATCTGCCCTTTCCTTAAATACTTGGCAATAGTTTTTGCTGTATTCTCCACGTAACTCATATCAGGTTCGCGATGATCATTTAAAGGTGTGGGTACACATATAATAATCGCGTCAACTTCAGGCAGCCGAGCAAAGTCTGAAGTGGAATCAAATTTACCGCTGTCTACAGCCGATTTAATTCTTTCCGCACCAATATGTTTTATATACGATTTGCCTGATTTAAGAAGAGGAATTTTTGTTTCATCCACATCAAAACCAAGTACATTAAATCCTTTTTTTGCGTATTCTAATGCTAATGGCAATCCGACATATCCCAAGCCAATAATTCCAATTAAAGCCTTTTTACTTTCTAAGCGTTCAAGGATTTCCATAAATGCCCCGTTATTTTCAATTATTGAATTCAAAATTACTAATAAAATAGATTATTTATGATATCAAATCTTATAGTCAGAATCGAAAATGCACCCTACATCAGATTATTACAATTATTTTTAGCACTACAATAAATTATATTATTCTCAATTCTCATTTATATTCCTTAGTTTTGTGCCGTTAATTAACCTGAATTTATTCATAAATGATTGAAAACAAGATGAAGAAAAAAGAAACTAAAACCGTTAAAAATTCCTCTGAATTAAGTTCTAAAGTTGAGCAGCATTACTTAGTTCAATCCGGCAAACAGCTACAATATAAACCCACTGAAAAAATTCCTATTATACAAGTTGATAGTTTCCCCGAACTTGGTAAATTAACGGCTCTTCGTTTTATAGAATGGGTTCAGCAAAATCCAAATGGAGTTGTGTCATTACCAACTGGAAAAACTCCCGAACATTTTATTAAATGGGTGGAGAAAATTTTAAAGGAATGGGATACAGAAAAAATTCAGGGAATTCTAAAAGAAGTTGACATTGATTCTACTTCAAAACCTTCCCTCAATAATCTTAGATTCGTTCAAATAGATGAATTTTATCCGATTGATACCAAACAACACAATAGTTTCTATTATTATATTCAAAAATATTATTTCCGAAATTGGAATCTTAATCCTAGTTTGGCTCTGTTTATGAATATAAATGAGATTGAAACTGCGGAAAATTTACCGCTTGAGGAAATATTTCCCGATAAAATTGTTGATCTTTCATTGCGTACCAGATGGGCAAGCAGCAGGCTTGAAAGATTACAAAAACGAACAATAGAAATTTTGGATCAGTTTTGTACAGATTACGAACATAAAATCAGAGATATGGGCGGCATTGGATTTTTCCTCGGCGGTATTGGTCCGGACGGGCATATAGGTTTTAATGTTCAAGGAAGCGATCACTACTCCACTACACGCTTAATACCAACTAACTACGAAACTCAGGCGGCCGCGGCAACGGATCTTGGCGGAATTGAAGTCGCAAAGAACAGTTTGGTAATTACAATTGGTTTGGATACAATAACCTATAACCCCGAGGCAACGGCGATTATTATCGCAGCAGGGGAAGCAAAAGCTAATATACTGCGTGATTCTATTCAGGAACCGGTTTCTAACCGTTATCCTGCCAGCTCTTTACAACGACTAAAAAACGCACGTTTCTATTTAACAAATGGAGCCGCTTTACGTTTAATGGAAAGACGTTTTATTGATGTGGAAAAACAAAATCCACTTTCTCAAATTTCAATGGAACGAGCGGTTGTAAATCTGGTTGTTGATCAAAATAAATCTTTGGTTGATTTGACAAAAGATGATTATAAAACTGATAAACTCGCAAATATAGTATTGAATAAATCAGGTAAAACGCCAAAAGAATTAGGCACTGAAATAACAAATAATATTATCGAACGATTTAAAAAGGGTATGGAACCTGTTGAGAACGAAACTTTTTTGCATACAGCTCCACATCATGATGATATTATGCTCGGTTATTTGCCGTATATAAATCACCTTGTCCGCACTCCTCTTAATAAACATCATTTTGTTTATCTAACAAGCGGATTCACAGCGGTCACAAATAATTTTATGCTGGAACTGCTCGAAGATTTATGCGCTTTTCTTACCCGTGGTGACTTTGATAAACGCTTCAGAGAACGATATTTCGATCCAAATTTCGTAGAAGGCAAAAACCGTGACGTTAATTTGTATTTGGATGGAATTGCAGCTCATAGCAGAACTTTACGGAAAGAAGCATTATCAAGACGTTTGCTGCGTAACATGGTTGAAATATATGAAGAAGAAAACCCCGCCTACTTGCAGGATCGCGTAACTGAATTAATAAATTATTTTAAAACTCAATACCCTGGTAAAAAAGATATTACGTACGTGCAGAAATTAAAAGGAATGATGCGCGAATTGGAGGTTGAAATTCTTTGGGCTCATTATGGATTTGGTGTTGAAGACGTATCCCACCTGCGACTGGGTTTTTACCAGGGCAATGTATTTACGGAAACACCCGAAGTTATGAGGGATGTTATGCCGGTACTCAGTCTAATTAAAAAAATTAAACCAAGTGTAGTCACTGTTGCCCTCGATCCGGAAGGCAGCGGACCTGATACTCATTATAAAGTGCTGCAAGCGGTAACAGAAGCTCTGCGTATTTATAATGAAGAGACAGGTATTAATGATATAAAAGTGTGGGGTTATAGAAATGTGTGGTACAGATTCCACCCGGCCGAAGCGAACATTTATATTCCGGTGAGCGTAAATTCATTTACTATAACCGATAATACGTTCATGTATAGTTTCGCATCTCAAAAAGACGCGTCATTTCCGAGCTGGGAATTTGACGGACCGTTTAGCCGTTTGGCACAACGTATTCAGGTAGATCAATACCAGACAATACGAAAATGTTTAGGTGACAATTACTTTTTGAATAATGAGAATAAACGTGTGCGATCAGCCAAAGGAATGATTTATTTGAAAGAAATGAATCTTGATGAGTTCTTTAATCTATCGCGTGAATTGCGTAAACTGACAGAGAATTTTTAACAAAAACTTCACTGCGGAGAGCACAAAGATATTTTCTTTTTCTCGATACGTAGCAAAGGTCGCATTTTTTTTGTAGCGCCTTGGTGGGATATTTTTTTCTCGCAACGTCGCAAAGACCGTAACGTTATTCTTTGCGTTCGTGGTACCGTGGCAGGATATTCTTTTCTCGCAACGTTTTTCTTTGTGTTCGTGGTACCATGTTAGGATATTCTTTTCTCGCTAAGCCGCAAAGGACGCAATGCTTTTCTTTGCGTTCGTAGCGCCGTGGCGAGATATTTTCTTTTTACTCAACGTTTCTCTTTGCGTTCGTGGTACCGTGGCAGGATATTCTTTTCTCGCAACGTCGCAAAGACCGCAACGTTTTTTATGTTCATAGAATCGTGGCGAGATTTTTTCTTTTTCCCGCAACACCAAAAAGTTCACAACGTTTTTCTCTGAGCTCGTAGGGCTGTTGCAAGACGTATTCTTTTCTCGCTAAGTCGCAAAGACCGTAACGTTTTCCTCTGTGTTCGTAACGCATTGGCGGGATATTTTTTTTTCTCGCAACATCGCAAAGATCGCAACGTTATTCTTTGCGTTCGTAGCGCCGTGGCGAGACACTTTCCTTTTTCCCGCAATGTTTTTCTTTACGTTCGTCGCGCCTTGGCGAAAACTGTTTTTCCTTCACTTGTTAACGCATAAACGGGAAGAAATTGTTATTTCATTTAAAACTGCTGTGATGTATCTTACTGAAAACAAAAGACTATGACAGCAATTCATTCATTCGTCATATTGTATAAAAACTTTTTACGACACTACGCCTGGGACGTAATCATTCTATCCACATTTATAGCCGCTCTTTTAGTTTCGTCGATATCAAATTACACATTAATCTCATTCATAATAAAATTTGTGATCACTATCATACTGTTACAATTAATCTACTTCGATATCAGGAAAAGTTCATCTGGTTTTAGTGTCTTAATAAAATCACCGGATATTAATAATTTTTATTTACTTCTAATAATATTTATTATTGTTCCCAGCATAAGTCTGTTTTATTCATTTAATCCATACTTCGGTTCTCTTAAAATATTATCATTAATTATCAGTACAATTCCATTAATTATAATATTCCGTTATTTTCTTATTACAAGAACTGCAAAAAGGATATCCGTATTTATAACGCTGCTCTCAATATTTGTTTTTTTCGGTACAATAATTACAATACTTTTTCCTTTTAATTATTTGGCCGGACAGTCAACTTTATTTGGCAATTGGAGCCATGTTATTTACGGACGCTTTATTGGTTCGGCCTTAGTAATTTTATTATCTATTCAACTGTTGGGCAAAGGGAAAAATATTTATGCACTTGCGGCAATATCAGGTTTAGCATTAGCTTCAACAATTCAAAGCGGATTACGTGCGGCAGTTATAGGAATTTCTATTACAATCCCAATATTGATAATACATACCATTGTAAAAGGGAAATTTTCAATACAAAAAAAGATTTCATTGTTCATGACAATATTATTAGTAACATTCATCTTGTTATCTATTCCAAATAATTTTCGCACTCAGCAAAGATATCTTGTATTTTCGAATCCGAACCTAGAAATTTTTAAAAGTGATAGTTCTATCAATCCGAGGATAACAGCCTATAATTATTGTATTGAAAGTATAAAGGAGTTTGCGTTATGTGGTGTTGGTTTTGGCGGGTTTTTCTCAACGAAAATCGGAAAAGATATTGCCTGGATGAAATATCCTCACAATATATTTTTTGAGATTGCAACTGAATTGGGTGTGATTGCTTTAGCGGGATCTATTGTTTTACTATTCTACGTCTTTAAAAAAGCCATTGCTCTAAACTTTTCATTATTTCTTTATTTGATTTTTGTTTTAATCCAGGCATTATTCTCCAAAGATTTGCCTTCTCAAACAATGCTTCTTATAAGCTTTGCTTTAGTAGGATTGAAAAAGACAAGTGCAACGTGAAAAATTTGATGGAGAAAGAATTAGCTGGACGAATTTACTCATTGATCTAAGGCAAACCATAATATACACCGAATTGAACTTTATTCTTCTTACCCAGCATAAACTCAGGAGTTCTGTCATTTTCTTCATCGGTAATTTCAGAATATGTATAATTAAGTTGAATATTTAATTCGTGTATCGGTTGGTATTTACATTCAAACCCAAAAACATTGTCCTGCCTGTTAGCGCCGTAAAGAAAAGTTTCAGAAACTCGATTAGCATTATAAGCTAAACTTATATCCCCCAAACCACCTTTACGCAGTCGTTCAAAATATGCATTGAACTTTAATCCTCTAAATAGCTGATAATCAAATTGAACTCTAATCTGATCCGCGTTCTGACCAAGCCAATGCCCCAAAGGATAATCAATGTGTTTGTAATTTGTAATCAATAATTTATGCTCATAAACCCATGGATTTATTCTAGTGTATTCCAAGGTTAAATCCAGATCTGGAATTAATAAATCAACTCTCTTAAAACCAAAAGTGTACCCAGCCCAGGTGTCATTCCATTCCTTACCAATAATAGTTTTAATACTAGTAACATCCACAAATAAAGTGGAGTAAAACTTAAAATTCTGAGGATACCAAATTGCAATATCAAAATGCAATGTGCCGTTACCATCTTCTTGAGCACCTTTTCCTGTATCTCTGTCCATATACTTAAAAAAATTAAAGGGTATAAACATTTCCGGACGAACATCACCTGCATATATAATTGAATTCCCAATTGAAAAATCCATCCAACTATAAGGCGAAAAAGTAAGCATGTTGGAAACAAAGTATTTCTTAATAAAACTGTTGTATGTCCTGGTATTACCCAAAGAGGATTTAAAGATTTGTGACCGTGAAGAATCGATAACTCCGCTATGTATCCAGCCGTGTACATAATTGAACCGTAACCATGAAACAGGTTTCATCTTAAAATAAAAGTGAGGAAATGAAGGCGCTTTATCAGATAGAATTAAATTTCCAAAATAAGCGTTTCCCCATAACAAATAATCTTTTTTTAATGATATACTCCCCCAATCCCAGTTATAATTTATCTGTGCACGAACATCGCTGAATTCATGTCCATTTTCAGTTAAATAAAAGTCGTGTCCGGTTTCCTTAGAAAAATTCTTTTTATAATCTACATCATCACCAAACTCACCATTATCGCTCATTTGCAATCCGGCACCGAAATTATTACCATAAGCTATAAATATATGAGCGCCGACACTTCTGTTATATCCTTTTTGATCACCGTAGCTGCTTATTCCATAACCCGCTATTGGAGAAATTTTTAAAGAGAATAAACTGTCCTCATAACTAAATAATCGCATACGACCATATTTATCTTTTCCAAACCAACTATAGTTACCTTTTTCCAATCCCCTTAAATCTACAGTGTTAATTTTACTTTCACTTACTTCTAACTCCTTTATAATATCTTCCGGAACGAACTTATTTAATTCTGTCCCAAACTCTTTCTCCCAAAACTTCAGTTCATCTTCTTCAACTTTAGTAAATCTTTCAATTCCCGATTTGAATTGAACATTAATTTTCTCCCTTATAATTTTAACTTTATCTGCTATATATTGCCTGCTGAATGGACGCGCTTCCCAATCTAATTGAATATTCCCTTTTATAGCTTGCCTATCTAAAAACTCATAAATGTCCGATCTTACTGGTTCGTAAATAACCTGTGAAATAATTATGCTTAATTGCGAATTAACCAACAGAATCAATGGAAGTAATCGTAAGAATGAAAGAGTTGATATTTTTTTAATAAATGTTTTCATTTGTTTGATTTGGAATGTTATAAGATTTAATATAGAATCATTTTTTTTCTCGCAAAGTCGCAAAGGCCGCAACGGATTCTTCTTTTCGTTCATGGTGCTGTGGAGAGGCACTTTCTTTTTCACGCAAAGCCGCAAAGGTCGCAACGGATTTTTCTTTCCGTTCATGGTGCTGTGGAGAGACACTTTCTTTTTCACGCATAGCCGCAAAGGCCGCAACGTTTTTTCTTTCCGTTCATGGTGCTGTGGAGAGACACTTTCTTTTTCACGCATTGCCGCAAAGACCGTTACGAATTTTTCTTTCCGGTCATGGCGCCGTTGCGAGACACCTTCTTTTTCTCGCAAAGCCGAAAAGACCGCAACGTTTTTTCTTTGCGTTCGTCGCGCCGTGGCGAGATACTTTCTTTTTCACGCATAGCCGCAAAGGTCGCAACGGATTTTTCTTTTCGTTCATGGTGCTGTGGAGAGACACTTTCTTTTTCACGCAAAGCCGCAATGGCCGCGATGTATTTCTTTGCGTTCTTAGCGTCGTAGCGAGACACTTTCTTTCTCCCGCAAAGCTGCAAAGTCCGTTACGGATTTTTCTTTGCGTTCGTGGCGCCGTGGCGAGACCCCTTCTTTTTCTCACAGCGTCATAATTTTCTCAGTGACGGTATCAAGTGATATTTGGTTGCTATCGCTTATGCACTTCTAGCTTTGTTGAATACTATATTTTTAAATGCTTTTGTGAAGTAAATAAAATCGGTTTTAACAGGACTTTTAAGATATAAATTAATGTAATTAAGTTCTGAGTTCTGAATCTCCTCCAGAGTCTTAGGCATATCATGATAGAATGGCGGTACGAGACCTGGTTTCACTTTTTTACGTAATTCACATAATTGTGGGTTATAAAGACTTAAATAGTGCTTGGATAGTGGTCTGACACCAACTATTTTTAACTCACCTCTAAAGAAATTGATTAACATTGGCAATTCATCAATCCATAATTTCCTGAATATTTTACCCCATGTTGTAATTCTGAAGTCATTTTTTAATTTCCCACCTTCCTGTAAAGCGCTCATATCGTAAACGAATTTTTGAAGATATTCTGAATATGGGTGCATAGTTCTTACTTTATACACAAATATTTCCTTTCCGTCTTTACCAATTCTTCGCATCTTAAAAAACGGTCCGTAAGATGGAGTTTTATCTGTGAGCGGTGCTTTGATCTTTGCCGCAATAAAATAAACAAAATTATCTATCTCAAAAATATTTTTTACTTCAAATCCGCAGAAGTACAAACGACCAAGCCCCTCCGCCATTGAAATTGGTCTGCTTTTGCCTTTCGTAATTACAAAATAAAATTTCTGAATAAAAGGGATCTTAGGTGTTACTCGTTTCCATAAAAAATCCGCGGAATAAAAGAGCAGCCCTATTAAAAAAGGATATTTTGTTAAATATCTTTTATACCTGTTTTTAATCGGCTCAAATTTTCCTATAAACACGCCATTTATTTTCAATTTTTTGTTGATATCAATCAGATAAGCGTTAATTCTACGAATATCATTTATCTCATGCAGATTCATTAAAAATTCAATACAATTATCAGGAAGTATATTTACATTGTAAGGATCCGCGGATCTAATTGTAATAGAATTATTTATATCCAAAGTTTCCAAAGCTAAATACTTGTCAATGCTTTCGAATATTTGGGGATATTTTAATAAATAAACTGACTTTAATTTATCTTTTAACGCCTGTCCATTACGAATAGTATTCCCATAATGATACTTAGAATTTTTCTGCACTTCTTTTATGTCAATTAATTCGTCGGGTAGTTCATTGGCTTTTAAAAATGATATCCTTATTTCATCAGTTTTCCTAGGAATGCGAGCAATAAAATAATATGATACTATAACAAATGACCAAAAAGTATAAAGTATTAGTGTCTGGAAAATTAATCCTTTAGTCTCATCTTGTATCTTAAGAATAAAAATTAGAAATGACGTTAAAGCTATTGTAACAAGATAAGAATCGACATACTTTCTAATAAAACTCCAATAATTACGAGAAAAATCGAATCTGAATTGGTGATTGGTGACCCCGGAAATAAACCAAATAATTAATAATCCGCCAAGTAAAAGTAAGGTATTATCCCCAACATTCTTAAAGCCTATCTTTGTTATTATAACTATATTAAACACCCATAACAGAATTATAAAATCCAGCATAAAAACTTTTTTGGATTTTATTATCTTAAACTTTTTAAAAGAAGTGTCCAATTGATATTGATATAGCATCCATACAAGTTCTATTATAAACGCGACCAGCATAGAACCTGAAATTATAAACCTTGTGATCCCCTTATAATCTAATATAGAACTGCCTAAGGAAAGCAAACCTAACATTAAAAAGTATGCTACTAAACATGGTTTTAACGCTGAAATAAAATCATCGTGTTTGTGATTTTTTATTTTACGAGATAAAATAGTTGATGCGCCCCACGAAAACATATAAAAGAAAAAGAAAGGATGATTTAATTCAGAAAAACTAACAGACCCTTCTCTCAAAAAAAATACAACCGTTAATGAAGACATGTAAATAGCCGCATCAATCAGATATCTTAGTATTATTTTCTGTTTTGGGGACATAAGCAATGCCGTCTTAACTTCTTTATAAACGTATATAGGAATATAATTTTTGTGTCTTAAACATCAGTTGCTTTTTTTTCCTTTCCCGCTATGCCGCAGGACGCAACGTTTTTCTTTGCGTCCGTGGTACGATTTCGAGTCATTTTCTTTCTCTCGCAAAGCCGCAAAGGCCGCAACGTTTTTTTCTTTGTGTTCGTGGCGTCGTGGCGAGATATATTCTTTTTCTCGCTTAGACGCAAAGTCCAAAATGTTTTTCTTTGCGTCCGTGGTACGATTTCGAGTCATTTTCTTTCTCTCACAAAGCCGCAAAGGCCGCAACGGATTCTTCTTTGCGTCCGTGGCGTCGTGGCGAGATACTTCCTTTTTCTCGCAAAGCCGCCGCAAAGGCCGCAACGTTTTTTTCTTTGTGTTCGTCCCGCCGTAGAGAGATATTAAACTTTAACTACAATATCAAAATAAATTTTCTGAAGTTTATTTCATTTAATTATTTATTACCTAACCGTCCCATTAGATACTATCACTCTCTTTACCACATTCTTCACATTCTGCCAAACTAATTCTTTAATCCATGGCAGTGATTCGTTATGCCATCTCTCCGGATGAATAGTAAACATAACCTTTTCCGGTAAAATATCCACATTCTCAATTATTTGCTCTGTGGACTTAAAGTTAAAATTATATTTGGAATCTACTTTATCCCTAACACTTACGCCGTTTCCATTCCATTTGCGGCCGGTATCAGTAAAATATGCGAACTCGTTAAAATCAACATCATAATATGGTTCACCAATTATCCCCAAATCCCTGTAATCATATTTTCTTGCGAAGGAATCTCTACGGGACCAGATTATTTTATTATCATATTTTGACCTGGGTGATCCGTGCATACAAATTGTTTTAACATCAAAATTCTTTCTAAACAATTCCAAATTCTTACAAAAACTCTCATAAGCCAGGTCTATCAACTCGTCATTTCCAATTCTTTTCCCTGTGCGCTTTGCTTTTTGCCAAACTAGGTCCACATCTTCATAGTGATACCCGATTTCATGTCCAAGTTCAGCGATTTTATTCATTATATTTAAATCATAACTCTCTGGAACTACACGGAAATAATATGTGCCTTTTATGCCTAAGGAGTGTTCTAGTTCTGCCAATTTAAGGGAATTATTTGGAATGCGGTCAACGTCATGACGCAGAACTATAGAAAAATGGACTAAGGAATGGTCCGTCTCAGATTTATGAGAGTTTGTGGAAGACATCAAAGCTTGGAAAGATATAAAATTATTATACTTTGTTTGTAAGGCCAACAGTAAAGAATTATATGTTGATCGAGTGAAATCCATTAGTTAAATATTCCATTAATTATTTCTACCATTTTCTGAGATACATTCTGGCCAAAAATTAGTTCGTAGTGATCATTAGGTATAAATGATTCAATTTTTCGCGCAATATTTTTTTCAGTATTAGGATTTAAAAGTAAATTCCAACCCATTTGCACAGTTTCAACCCATTCTGTTTCGGATCGTAGTGTTATGCATGGCTTTTTTAATATATAAGCTTCTTTTTGGATTCCCCCGGAATCAGTTAATATTTTGTGACAACTTGACTGCAATGCTACAAAATCTAAATATCCAACTGGTTTAATCAGAGTAATATTTTCTGGAATTATCAGATTATGCTTTTCTATTATATTTTTAGTTCTCGGATGTATAGGGAAAATGATTCGCTTATTAAGCTCACCTAATTCTTTTAATAAATCGGCAAGATTTTTAGAATTATCCACATTATAAGGTCTATGCAGCGTTAATAAATAGTACCCGCCATTCGTAAGTGAATATTCGTCAATAATTTTAGAATCTTTAGATCGCTCAACAGCCGATTTGTGAGAATCAACCATTATATCTCCGGTGAAAAATGATGAAGATAGAAGATTTTCAAGTTCCAAATTTTTCATTGCAGTCAAAGTGGGGGCAAATAAATAATCCGAAGAATGATCCGCTACAATTCTATTAATTTCTTCCGGCATTGTTTTATTAAAACTTCTTAATCCGGCTTCAATATGTACAGACGGGATGTTAAGCTTTGAGCCAACTAATGTCCCGGCAAGAGTCGAATTAGTATCTCCAAAAACTACTATTAAATCGGGTTTCTCTTTTATAACAACATTTTCAATTTCAATTAACATCCTTCCGGTTTGCTCTCCATGTAATCCACTATTAATGTTGAGGTTATAATTTGGATCGGATATTCCTAATTCAACAAAAAATGATTCTGACATTTCTTTGTCAAAATGTTGCCCAGTATGAATTATTATTTCAGTATGATATTTTCTCAATTCCTTTGACAAAGGCGCCAATTTAATAAATTGAGGACGAGCGCCAACTATTGATATTATTTTCATTCTTAAACTGCCACAGTTTTTATTATATTGAAAATTTCTTTGTTTGTATCGCCAATTTCTTTGAAATAATTATTTGAATTTTGACGCCATTTAATTTTTGAATTATCATCTTCAATAACTCTTTTTGCATAATAAATTACTTCTTCAAAATTTTTACAGTTGTATAGCAACTCATATTTTTCTTGGAGTATTTTGAAATTTGACATATCATTCTCGCCCACGAATGAGTTATATCGAATGGATGGTGTTCCAAGTAAACAAGCCTCAGTTGCCATTGATTGAGAATCCCCTATATAAATACTTGCAAAACTAAGGAGATGATGAATTTGAGATGGATGTTGACTCATAACATATTTTTTTAATGAATTTGGCAAATTTTTCTCTGAAGTTATGATTACTTTTCCATACCCTAATAAAAAATCAACTAATTTAATTTTCTCTTCATCTGAGAAACCAAATTGATTTATATCATGATTTGCATCCCACCCAATAAAACGTAATACGAAATACTTTTTTTGTTTGCTTTCAGTGGACTCCTTAAATACATCTATTTCTTCCGATATAAAATAATTGGGATGAAGATAAGTCGTTTCAAAAAAACCATTAATTCTTTTATGTTTTTTGCCGAATTCATTCTTATAAGTTTTTTGAGTGATAACCAATGTACTTAATGGAACTACAATTTTATTAGTTAAATTAACCACTTCTGAATCTGGTGTTATAACCGTTGGAATGCGGAATAATTTTCCAATAATTGCTGCGTAGGGAGATGCTTTGCTTATTATAACATTTGGCTTACTTTTTCTGATAATTCCCCAATACTTAAACAGAATTTTTGGTACAAAAATAAGTTTAGAAAATAAATTGTTTCCACGTTTACCATAAATTTCAAAGGGAATATTGTCCTCTTTTAATAACGATAATAACACATCCTTATCTCGAGCTAACACAATAAAGGAATCTCTATTTGACTCAATAATTTTAAAGATATACTTAAATTGGTGATAATGTTTTGGATGATTTAATTCAAACAAATAAAGCATATTGTTCTCAAAATTTTTTAATAATTTTTGCCGGGACTCCTACTGCAAGGGTATAAGGAGGGATATCCTTAGTTACAACAGCACCAGCACCAATTACAGCCCCTTCACCAATTATTACACCAGGCATAATTATAGCACCCAGACCTATATGGGCTCCGTCTTTTATAATAACTTTACCCTCTTTAAAAGGACAATGCATTGCAAACATACCCGGCTTGTAATTTGATAAATCCCGCTGGTGTGATAAAATCATTACACCAGTAGTTATTGCTACACCTTTTCCTATTTCTATAAGTTCTGGGTTTCTATCGTCAATTGAGACTAATCGGGCGATATGAGATTTTTCACCTATCTTAACACCTCTTAGGCGATGAAGAAACACTGTTATTTGATAGGGAAAAGTAAAATAGGCAATTATATGCAATATTCGATTTATTGTACCAAAGAATATTTCTTTGATACCTCTTCTGTAACTTACAATTGACAAAATATCTCCTTTTTCTACTTCCTTCCTTCAATTTCAAAAAATGACATAGGTATTCTAGGATAAATTAGTTTAACAAGTGGCATAAAATATTTTGTAAAACTTAATAAATATGGCATATATGTTGGGTAATCATAATAAAACTTAGGGGGTAAATTCATTATTTCTTGAAACTCTTCGTTTGTAATATCTAATTTTTTTAAAACATAATTTTTAATTTTTTCAAGTTCATCTTCACTTAAAGCATCGTCAGTAATCATTTTTAAGGCATCTTCTCGGTTTAAAGTACCATCTATTACCTGAGCGGAAAGATTAATTTTCCTTTTATCAATTCCAAATTTTTTCGGCAACCAATAAGACATCGCGAATTTTGTGAAAAGATTTTCGTGATGATGACCTCCATAATACTCCCAATCGAATTCCTTTTTTAAAAATTCTCTTGCATTTTCTTTATCATATTCGAGAAAATAAAATGGTCTATAATCTTTTATTTTGAGTATGATACCGCTATAAATTAAGTTAAAGAAAGTTATATCGGGAAATGTCCTAAGTTTTTTAATTTCACCGTATTTTTTATGAATGAATCTTAACATTCGTGAATCGGTATAAGTCCATTCTCTTGGTTGTTTCCCTTCTGAACGGAAATCATTTCCCCTAAAAATAAATTTAATTCCCTCTTTTCTTGCTATGTTATACATCGTTGCTTTAATTGCTCTGTCAGTAGGTCCATCAATCCAAGGTATGCCTGCACGGACATAGGCTCGTAATATATCTTTCATTTCTTCATAGTTAATAACATATGTCTCAAGATCGACGTTAAGTTTAGTAGTAACCTTTTTAATATTCTTTACAGCAATATCAGAACTCCAGCCATTATCTAAATTTACAGCTAAAGGTTTTAAACCATATTTAACTTTTAACAAGTATAATAAATATGAGCTATCAACACCACCACTAACACCGACAAGACAATCATACCTCTTAGAATTACCTACTGATTTTACCTGTGCAACAATATTTTCCCATTGATGAGCACCTTCTTTCCCTCTAGGAAAAGCCTCAGTCAATTTAATTTGAATATCATAATAATTAGATTCACCTTTGTCATTAAACCTTATGCCGGGAATTGACGTATCCCAAATACCTTTACTACAAACTCTATATTCTTTATCCATTCTTAAATAATTCCTTAATTTGAGATTTTTCAGGATAGTTAACAAGCACCGCACGTCTCGGGCCATGATAAACAAAGAGACTCCCGGCGGCTAAAGCATGTGCATTTCCGGTATAAAAACCTTTTCGAAAATCCTCTAATTCTCCAGCACCTCCGCAAGCTACAACTGGTATCTTCACAGATTCAGAAACTAACTTAATTAAATTCAAGTCATAACCCAGCATCATCCCGTCGTTATCAATCGAATTTATAATTAATTCTCCAGCCCCCGCTAATTCTATATTTCTTAAATAATCTAGTAGTTTGATTTTATTTTTTTTCTTTCCACTGATTGAATAAATCTGGTATTGATTAAAAATTGATTTCTTTACATCAACGGAAACAACTATACTCTGACCGCCAAAATACTTAACTGCATCTTCAATGAATTTCAAATTTTCGGTCGCATAAGAATTTATTACAATTTTTTCAGCTCCAGCTCTTAAAATTGCTTCAATTTGGTTTAAGGATTTAATTCCACCACCAACTCCAAAAGGCATAAAGGCTTCATCACCAATATTTTTCACTAATTCAATTGAAATAGTTCTTTTTTCTTTTGAAGCAGTTATATCCAGAAACAATAATTCATCGGCTTTAAGATCATTAAAAATTCTAACTGCATTAATTGGATCACCGATATACTGAGGATCTTTAAACTTTTTAGTTTTTACTAAACCTTTATTTTTTAATAAGAGTACTGGAATCAGTCTTGGTATAAACATATTCACATTAGATTAAAATTATTTAAAATAGTCAATCCATCATCATAACTTTTTTCCGGATGAAATTGACAGCCAAAAATATTCTGATTTTGAAAAGAGGAGACAAATGGAATTCCATATTCAGTAGTTGCCAAAACATTATCCAAGTTGTCACACTTTACATAATATGAGTGAACAAAATACAGCAAATTATTTTGAGGAATATTATTGAGTATTGAATTACTTTTCAAAACATCTATTGAATTCCATCCCATATGAGGTATTCTTAAATTTGTATTTTCAACACTAATTTTTTTTACATCAGCATCAATCCAGGATAGGCCTTTAAGATTGCCTTCTTCACTAAATTTAGTCATTAATTGCATACCTAAACATATTCCCAGTATAGGAGTTTTTTTTTCAAGAACAGCTTTATTTAACGGAGATATTAAACCCTTGGCAGTCAGATTTTTCATGCCCTGTGAAAAATGACCTACCCCCGGTAGTATAAGTTTTTCGGCACTGATAATATCATCTGGATTATCTGATATTTTTGCATCTACATTTATTCTCTCAAACGATTTTTGAACTGAGCGCAAGTTACCCATATTATAATCAACGATAATAGTCACTTAATATTTACCCTAAATAATTATCCATAATAATAAAACATATCTCGCTTAAATTGAAATTTTAATTCCAACATTATATAGAATACATTATTTTGAAATTGACGTAGTGTTAGCATTGCTTAAATTTCAATTAGCTTTTATTAATCAATAGAATTTGGTTAGCTGGGGTCAACAAATTTATTATAAACAGAAATGATTTCATTGGCAATATAATTACTGTTCAGATGCCGAATTTTTTCGCGCCCATTAGTTTTTTTATCCCTATTTAGGACTAATTTAATTTTTTCCGCAATATCCATGGGATCATATGAGGCAATATAACACCCGTCAGTATCGCTAATAATCGTTCTGATATCGCCAACATCTACAGAAACTACTGGCGTATTGCAAGCCATCGATTCTTTAATTACATTTGGAGACCCTTCAGACAATGATGTTAATAGAATTAAATCCGCGGAGTTATAATAATAGGGAAGTTCCTCAAATGATTTGTTTGAAACTATATGTAACTCAACATTTCTATCGTTCAGAAACTCAACGCTTTTTTTAGCCAATTTATAGTTTTTTACAACTGAATCGGGATCCTGAGCGACAAAAATGATATTCCTTTTCAATGAATCATAACCTGTAAATTTAAGTGCTTCCATTTTGGGAATTACTCTGAAATTAGAAAAATCGACCCCATTAGGAATTAAAAAAGCTTTTGGCAAAAGAGCTTTCATTTGATCACTTTTTACTATAGTAGCATCCCATAAAAAATTAGAGAAAATTCTCGTTACAAACTTTACGATAATATTTTGCTGCAATAAATCGGATCCCATCAATGAACAAATTACTTTTTCCTTTGAGGAAGCCAGTTTTGATACGAAACCCGAAAAACTGTAATGCGCGTGAATTATGTCTATCTTATTTTTTCTAAGAAACACTTTCAACTTTTTAATAGCAGATAAATAACCTTTAACTTTAGATTCTGTGATAACAAACGTTTCGATATCAATTCCGGATTTGGTCAAGGAATCTCTTTGGAAATCTATCACACTATTGGACAAGTTTTGCCCATATCCTCTGTAAACAAATAAAATTCTCATAGAAATACAACGCAGATATAATTAAAAAAATTATAATAATTCATTTACTACCGGTCTATACTTCCCTGAAGCTGAATTTTCTATATCTTTTTCAAAAGAAAAACGAATTTGAATGGCCCCGATCCTGCTCTGAATATTTGAAATGAGAATATTCTGAAGCTCTGGAGATATTGGATCAGATACTAATCTAATTAATAACTCATCTCTTGATTTTTGTCTAACCTGAAATTTTCTTAGATTTTTAGTTTTAGCAATCTCACTATCGAATAGGAGATGCCAAAAATACGCCCAATGTAAAAACTCTCCATTTAATCCGATAATATAATCACAAGTCCGGCCCATAATTTTTTTTATGAGCGCACTCTTCCTGCCACAACTACAGAGTTCCTCGTCAATGATAGCCTGATCAGCATTCCAATACCTTAAAAAAGGCATTGCGTAATTATCGAGATCAGTTACTATTAACTCATTATTATCATTTACTTCAACAATTGCTCTTTCTTCTGTAATATGCAAACCTTTATGGTGTTCACATTCAAAAGCAACTCCGCCAATTTCACCAAAACCATATTGATCAAAAATTTCCGCATTAAATACTTCTTTAAATAACTTCCTGTGCTCTTCGGTAAGAGGTTCAGCGGTAGTCGATATTGCCTTAATATTAAATGATAATCCTTCATTTTTTAGTCTATGACTCAGAGAAAATAAAAACTGGCTATAACTACGAATAAAAGAAATATTTTTACTTTTTAAAACTTCTATTATGTTATTTATATTTTCTTCCGAAGTATCATAAGGACTAAAAGATATTTTATTCTTAAGAATACCCTTAACACTATTTTTGATTCGATGTTTAATTTGATGCCCTATTACATGACCACCCATAAGTGATAAAGTTTTGTCATTTCTAGTTATTTTCATCCAGTCTTCAAATCTTTTAAAAGCCGCCCAGGTTGAACTTCTAGTGGCCGCATCATTTCTATTATATAAAATATTGCCTGTTGTGCCGCCGGTCTGACCAGTTTTCACTCCTTTTATTTTCTCAATATTTTCAGGGATAAAAGCTTTATAATTATCCTGAATAATTTCTTTTGTGATAATTGGAAATAACTCCAGGGATTTAATAGATGTAAAATCATCAGGTGTTATATCCTTATCGGCCATATATTTTTTATAGAAAGGCACATTTTCATGCACATGTATAATCAGGTTGCGTAATTTATTAAACTGGTACTCTTCCATTCTTTTTTTGTCGTACCATTGAGTACTTTTATAAAGTTGATAATACTCTTCAACATTCTTGCCCGATAGAAAGTCTGATATTTTAGTAATATTCATGTTAAACGTCTCTTAAATGCTTTAGAAATTCTTTTTAGTTTTTCGAAAAGATCCAAGTCATTTCTTGAAATAAAATTCTTTACTGGCATAAAATATTTCTTGTATACATAATAAATACGCCAAAATGAATGAAACTTTAAAACATTTCTGAATAAATTATTTCTGATTTTTAGTTTCTTATTATAATCTGGTAAAAACAAATATTGGGTTTTTTGATTCAGAAAAAAATTTGTCTCCACCGAATAATTATTTTTTGAAAATGTTATACTGACTATACCCGTCACCATTCTTGAGGGGGGCATATGATGTTTTCTTCCATCAAATATAAAGTCGGAAAAACAGAAATTACCAAGACTGTAAAAAATATATTTACCTTTATATAACTCATATGGATGAAATGTATGTGAGTGGTGACCAATTATTAAATCTGCCCCGGCATCAATCAATCTTCGGGCTAATTGTGGTTGATCATAATCCGGGAACATTCCCCCTTCTACCCTGCCGCCCCAATGTAATAACAATACAATATGATCTACAGAATCTTTTAATTCTTTGATTTCCTTTGTAACTGAATCCTCAGCAAAATAATTCAGAATAATTGGCGCATTCTCGGGTAAATTTGGATGTGTATCATTAGTAACAAAATTTAAGAATCCAATTTTAAATTCATCTCCAGATAAGATAATCGGTTTTTTTGCTTCTTTCATCGTTGGTCCGGCACCCAAATATCGAATAGAATTTGAATGCAGAAATTCCGTGGTTTTCACAAATCCATCTTCAAGATGATCATAAACATGATTATGCGCGAGTGATACTATATTAACATTCAATAATTTCAAATAATTTAGAGTTTCAACAGTTGTAGTCAATCTGGGTTTCTTTAATAAATTCTCGCCTTTCTCACCTTTTGTTAAACACTCTAAATTTCCTACTACATAATCATCTGATTTTAGAATTGTTTGAAGATTGAGAAATGGATTAACACCGTTCTTATAATACTCGACGTAATCATCATTTAACGAAATGTCACCAAGAAATGATATTTTCATTTATTAAACTTTATCCTATTTGAGTTTTTTTAAATATCGAGCAAATTTATAGATTGGTGAATATGGAAATTCCCCAAGTAAGGCTGACAATTTAAAATTAAATTTTAACTTTTTTTTGAATGAACTAATATCAATACCAATGCGCCGTGGTATTCTCGTCGTATCATTTTGATTTACATCAAGAATCCCTGCTGTAGTCATTTTATAACCTATCTCAAGAGCTAACTTTTGAACAATTTCATTGTTATCCCCGTGCGGCCAGCAAAGGTATTTGACCTCTTTATTAAGATTTTTCTCTATAATACTTTTTGATTCTTTTAATTCATAAGTTACCCGATCCAAATATTCACTTTCTGACTCTTTTTTAATTATTAAGTTTTCACTATTTCTGTATTTGAGATAAGTTCCTTTAATCAAATTAAAGGCAGTGTCAAAATTCGAGTTGGTAAATTGATAATCTTTAAGTTGATCTATTACTTCATTGTTAAAATCGGGATTAATAGTAACTTTCCTTGCAATAACTGATGAAGCCTCCTCAAAGATAGGGTAACCTATAGGTATTAATTTATTAAAATCAAGATTATTGATATGATATGGTTTTTTTTCTGGGTACAAATTACTAATTACATAAAGGCTATCAGAATCTTTGTAATGAAATTTCATAAGTTTATCGCTTATAAAATATTTTGTATGCGTCATTGTATGCGATTGAATATCAATAAGTCCTGATTCTTCCATACTCCTCATCTCATCCCATGAAAGATATCCCCAATCTTCCACTTCTTTTAATAATTTCTTACCGGGTTCAACATCATCTAAATTCGGTCTTAAGCCATTACGAGGATCAACAAATTCTGGACTAATAAAAATTGTTGCTTTTAAACCATATTTTTTCAATGACGGGTAAGCCCAAATCCAATTATCTAAATATCCGTCATCTATTGTAATAACTATGGAATTGGGTTTGGCATCTTTTAATCCACTTCTAATTTCATAATATTCATTTAAACTAATAACATTAAATTTTTTTGAGATGTATTCTAGTTGATTTTGAAATTGCTCAAATTCCACAGTCAGGAAATTCCTATTCCAATTTATATTTTTCTTGCCAATGGAATGATATGCTAGCACCGCTATTTGTTTTATTCTCTTTTTCATAATGTTTAGGAAAATATAGAAGTACAGAAAATCAAAGATCTTCTAAATAACTTAATCTCATATTCGATGAATATCTTATTTGATACGTTATATTTCATAGGTAGTTTAAATTATAGAATGAGATGTAATGAATGTTTTTGACGAATTTTGTAAATGAAAATATTAAATTCTAAACATTATATGTATATCGAATTTAGAATCAATCATTGAATTATATTAATACTATATGTAATCCATTTACTCAAATTGAACAAAGAATTGTGTTATAAATTAGTTTTTCATGTTGAAAAAACATTTTTATACCTAATTAAATAAAAATATCTGTTGATTAATACTCCAATAAATAATTAGCCGCAGTTTGTTTGATGGTGAATTTCAGGAGACAATTGTCATATGCAAGATTTACTTTGTTGATAATCTGTCCGGTATTATATAACTCTAAAACTTCCAATATTTTCTTAGCAAGTTCATCATAATTATTATTTTCAAACAAAAACCCAAATTTTTCATTTTCTAATATTTCAATCGGCCCATCTATTTTTGAAGCTATTACAGGTACTTTAGCAGCCATAGCTTCTATTATAGTTAACCCGAAACCTTCAAAACGACTGGGCAGGACAACCAAATCATAACAGCACAAATTTTCATACACCCACTCTCGGGTTTTATTCCCAAGTAGAAAAACAAAATTATTTAAATTTGTTTGATCAATCATTTTTTCAAGATTGGTTCTTGAAATCCCATCACCAACAAAATAAAAGCGAATATTTTTCATACCTAATTGATTGATTAAAATTCCCGCTGCTTTTATTAATAAGTCTTGACCAGTTCTTGTATGGTTGAGTCTCTTTACCATAACAATATTAAAAAGTTCTTGATTTTGTTTCGAATTAAAATTCTTTTGTTTAATTGCAGTATTATTAATTCCATTAAAAACAATTTTGCAATGAGGCCCTCCACGACTTTCAACATCATCTTTAACTGCACTTGAAATTGCAAATAATTTGTCAAAATGATCAAACGAATTTACATCTATTCCCATTCCATGAATTGTTAGAACTCGTCGGGCATTGCAAATATACCGGAGTAATCTACCTAAATGGGAATCATGACAATGGATAACATCGGGTCTAAATTTGATATTTAGAATCAATATCAATTTCAGTAAATGATTAACGCTTTTACTTCCTGGATTGCGTGACAATTTATAAATTTTAATGGATGGCGAAATACGCGATATGATGCTTTCCTCAATGCCTTTATTTATTATTACGATAGCAACTTCGTTCCCGGCTTGCTGTTGATGATTTGCGATATCAGCAAGCATATTTTCTTTTCCACCATTAGCCAAACCGAATGACATGTGCACAATTTTCATTTAAATCCAGATCCAAATCGACAAATAATGTATTTGATGAATATTTAATTTTTATTCCAAGCGGCAAATAATTTTTATAGTATTAAGCGATCGGAAATATTCTAAGATTGGTTCAAAAATTTTTAATAGATATGATCCGATTTAATTAGATAAGTCCTCTACCTGCCAATTTAAACCAATTCCAGGCAATCACCAGCACAAAAATACCCACCAAGTATGGAATATAGTATTTGAAATGTTTTTTGTTTAGCTCAGAGATGCCGTAACTCGCAAATATAATTAAAAAAGGAATTGAAGGCAGATGGTAACGCTCCGATAGCGCAAATCCACTAAACGAGAGTATAAATAGATATGAAAACAACGTAATAAATAATAATGAATATTGTAAAAATAATTTTTTTCTAAAAATAATAATTGTTCCAAAAATCGCGAAAAATACAAAAACATTCCTTACAAACATAGCTCCATTAATCATCATCGGATTGGGTTGCGCCGTATCCACTAAAGTTGGAATAGGACCGATGAGGACAAGCGGCGATAAAATTGTTTTTGAGGCAAATTGTGCATATTTATTGCCCCCTGTTCGGTTGCTAAAATGAATCATCTGGGATTCAAGATTATTTTCACTATTTAGAATGTAATAATTCACTTCACTTACAATTTGATCCGGCAAAGATTTATATGATATTAAAACAAATATTACTAAAAATATTGCCCTGATTACAATAGGTATACCAATTTTTTTATTGAAGGTAATATAAACGAATATAGACAACCAGGCTGATGTAGCGAGTACAGTTCGGAAAAAGAATAGTGATGTACCGAGCATTATGGCCGTAATTAAAATGGGCAGTCGTTTTCTATTTGAATCAAGAAAATATTGAGCTCTCTCAATAAATGCCACAAAAAGAAAGACCATTAGAGTCTCTTTTAGGGTTAAACCACTATAATAAATCAGGTTAGGCAATAACATAGTTAAGATAGCTGCGATTCTGGCTGGGGATTCACCGAAATTTCTTTTTACCAATTTATATGTTATTATGCTCATCCAGGCACCGAGAAATGCGTTCACAAGCCTGGGAATAATAATACTGCTTCCAAAAATAAAATAAATACCGAATAGAAATAGCGGATAGCCGCGGTCGCCATAATCTCTTGTATATTCAGTAAAATAAGCACTAAACCTGCCTTGCCCCAATAAATCTATTATCCAGAGAGCTTCGTTATGATAACCTTCTGAATCCGCCGCGGAAAATTCAAATGGTTTCCCGGTCATGTATTCAAAGAAAAAGTAAATAATAACTACATAAAGAATCCGTATTGTTAAGGAAGTAAGAAATACTCTTTTCTTAAACTCTTTCTCCGATATATGTGCCCATTTAATCGTAAGTATATTTGAAAAATAGAAAAATGAAATAACTTCGATCAACCCAAATAGTATCCATATCAATGGAAGGCTGTAATTAATAAATAATACAGAACAGATACTAAGCAGCATCACATAAAGTAGAATCGCTTTGGATGTGAAATAATTGGATAAAAACGTAATTTTATTGTTTTCAG
>Ga0180007_10001544_pt1 | contig 30864 bp, 40 predicted proteins | sample MM_PC_MetaG_FD_121122 | JGI IMG/M metagenome (GOLD analysis project Ga0180007, IMG submission 121122) | Groundwater microbial communities from the Aspo Hard Rock Laboratory (HRL) deep subsurface site, Sweden - MM_PC_MetaG | ecosystem: Environmental > Aquatic > Deep subsurface > Groundwater... | reverse complement strand
TTGGCAATTTTACTGGCCAACCTGCCTAGCACTTGATCAGTCGCGTCAACCAACAACCACTTTTCGGGAAGCTCGGCTTTAGTGGGGCGTTTTGTGGTTTTAATTCTTTTAGACATATTCGATTCTGGCCATTGTGGCATTATCACCAACTCTAGGTTTTAATTTAATTACTCGTAGATAGCCACCAGTTTTTTTAGCATAGCGCGGAGCAATATCTTTGACTAATTTTTTAACCAGTAATTCGTTATTGTATAATCTTTGCATCAGATAACGCTTGGCTGTGAGGTCGCCTGCTTTAGCACGATGGGTCAATCTTTCTAGCATAGGCAAGGCGGCTTTGGCTTTGGCAATAGTAGTAGTAACTTTTTCGTAGAGAATGACTGACAATACCAGATTACGCACCATGCTTTCACGGCGCTTTTTGATTCTGCCAAAAGTAGATGCTTTGGATCTTTGCGACATAACTTTAAATAAATTCCACTCCTAATTCGTCTAATTTATCGGCAATTTCGGTTAATGCGCGCTCGCCTAATCCTTTCATTTCAAAAAGTGATTCCCGGCCGATATTTACAACATCACGAATGGTTTTAACATTATTTTGAACTAAGGCATTAGTAGTACGCACAGATAAATTAATTTCTTCTACCGAAAAATCCATGGGATTAACTTTACCTGATTCACCTTCAATTGTTCCTTCACCTTCGGTAGCAATAGTTTCCTCAATTTCTGGAGCAGGCGGGGCAGGTGGTTTAATTTCTATCCGAAAGATATTGAATTGTTCTAACAAAATATCGGCAGCAATTTTGAGTGCATCTTTACAATTGATAGTTCCATCCGTTTCGAGATCTAAGGTGAGCTTATCATAATCAACTTTTTCACCAACACGAGTGTTTTCTACTGCAAAGCTACAACGCTTGATGGGTGCAAAAATAGCATCCACAGCGATCATGCCAATGGAGAATTCCCGATCGTCAATCGCTTCGCTCGGTACATATCCTCTTCCCCGTTCGATACGCAATTCCATATCTAAATTAATATCACTGGTAACTGTAGCAATATGGTGTTCGGGGTTAACTAATTCTACTGAACTGGGCATAACGATATCTTTGCCAGTCGCTTCGCCAGTTTTGTTCTTTTTCAAAGTAACCATTACTGGTCCTTCTTCATACAAAATAAACCGCAGACCCTTAAGATTAAGCATAACTTCGACAATATCTTCCTTTACTCCATCAATGGTAGTAAATTCGTGATCAATACCAGTAATCCGAAAAGCAGAGACTGCTGCTCCAGGCAGAGAAGTTAACAGCACTCTCCGCAAGGCATTTCCTACAGTAGTACCATAGCCAGGATAAAATGGCTCAATGATAAACATGGCTGTATTGCCTTCTTCTTTAACTAACTTGATGTCGGGTAAATTAATGGCTTCCACGTGCCCTCCATATTATTATTAAAACTATCTTGAATAGAATTCGATAATTAGTTGCTCAATAAATGGCACTTCAGTCTCTTCCCGAGTTGGCAATTCGTTCACGGTGACTTCTAATTCTTTGGGATCAACCTTGAGCCAAGATACTGGATGATTATTCTGGGCTATATCAGTGATGATGTCTTTTAATTTATTCTTTTTGGCGAAAGCAATTTTGTCGCCAGGTTTAACCATAAATGAAGGGATATCCACTTTATGGCCATTCACTTTAAATTGAGCATGCGAGATAAATTGCCGAGCAGCGGGATGAGAATTGGCCAAACCAGCGCGATAAATGACATTATCTAATCTAGATTCGAGAATTTGGACTAAGTTATCGCTAGCAGAACCACTGCGCCGAACTGCTTCTTCATAATAATGACGCAATTGCTTCTCGGTAATATGATAAAAAACTCGGGCTTTTTGTTTCTCTAATAATTGCAGAGCATAACCGGTATGTTTTTTGAAAGTGCTAGACGAACCATGGACTCCAGGGGGATATTTGTGATGATTTTTCACAAATTTAGCAGCCATAGATCGGTCAGATTTCATGGCGAAATCCTCACCAAACCGCCGCGCCTTTCTGATTTTAGGTCCTGTATATCTACTCATGAATGTTAGGGATTAGAGACTAGAGATTAGAGATTAGTTGTAAGAAATTTTTTCTGATTTTTTCATTTTTAATGATTCCGTTTAAACTCTTCTAGCTTTGCGCGGCCGGGGACCATTATGAGGTAACGGGGTAATATCTTTAATTGTTTCGATAAAAATTCCAGCACTATCAATTGACCGAATAGCGGCATCACGGCCTGACCCTACTCCTTGAGCAAATATACTGGCCTTAGTTAAGCCCATATCCATAGCTTTACCAGCGGCAGTTTTAGCAGCTAATGATGACGCATAAGGTGTAGCTTTTTTAGAACCCTTAAAGCCCATACGGCCAGAGCTACTCCAAGTAATAACTTCTCCTTGCAAATCGGTAATAGTTATTAAAGTATTATTAAAAGTAGACTTGATAAAGATTTTACCGGTTTGAACAGTCCTCTTCTTGGCTTTTTTTGTTCTACCTGTTGGCTTAGCCTTAGCAACTTGTTGCATCTGCGCCTTAGCCCGAGCCTTTTTTTCGCGTTTTTCTTGTTTCTTCTTGCCTGCCATTGAATTAGGGATTAGAGAATAGAGATTAGAGACTAGAGACTAGGGGTTAGCGGGTCAGTATGAATTATAAATTTGTTTTACTAACCTGCTAAGCTCCTGACCTGTTAAAATTAAGTCTTTTCTGATGATTTTTTACGCCCACTACCTACGGTAACCCGTTTTCCTCTCTTGGTGCGAGCATTAGTTTTAGTAGTTTGGCCTCGAACTGGCAAATTCTTTTTATGCCTATCCCCGCGGTAACTTCCAATATCTTTTAATCGCTTGATATTAGTTGAAACTTCTCTGCGCAAATCACCTTCTACGGTATAATTTTTTTCAATGAATTCACGTATCCGGTTAGCTTCTTCTTCAGTCATAACATCAGTCCGTTTATTGGGATCAATCTTAGTCGCTGATAAAACCTCTCGACTACGCTTTAGCCCAATTCCATAAAGATAAGTCAGAGCAATCTCCGCTCGCTTTCCCCCCGGCAATTGAATACCTAGAATTCTAACCATTACCCTTGTACTTGTTTATGCTTAGGATTAGAACAGATCACCCGCACTTTTCCTTTCCGACGAATCACGCGACACTTGAGACACATTTTTTTTACTGATGACCTGACTTTCATATATTAGAGATTAGAGGGTTGCTTACTAGTCACTAGTCGCTTTTCTGGTTATTTATGACGATAAATGATTCGGCCTTTAGCCAAATCATACGGGCTCATTTCAACTGTAACTGCATCCCCCGCCAAAATCTTAATATAATGCATTCTGATTTTCCCTGAGATATGGGCCATAATTATATGCCCACCTTCAATCTCTACCCGAAACATAGCGTTGGGCAGAGCCTCTAATACTTTACCTTTTACCTCAATTACCTGCTTAGCTGACATAAAGAATACTTTGCTATTATACTTATTATACTAATTAAATCAAGAGATATTTATATAACCTGGTCTATAGGGGTAAGAATCTGGGGTCCATTAGGTGTAACCACTACTGTCATCTCAAAATGGGCAACTGGATGATGATCAGAGGCATAGGTGCTCCAGTGATCAGATATGGTCTCATATTCTTCCTGCCCCAGACCAGCAATTGGTTCAATGGCGATGACGCTACCAGATGGTAATACCGTATTCTTATCATGCCCAACAAAATTGGGTACTACTGGGTCCTCATGCAGATCACGACCCACCCCATGACCGACAAACTGCTTCATTATAGTGAGTTGGGCAGATTGTAGCGTGGTGGCAATGGCCGAAGATATCTCACCCACTTTTACCCCAGCATGTACAGCATTGACCCCGGCTAATAAAGCTCTATAAGTGTTATCAAGCAATGATTTATAATGGTGAACATCTTCTCCAACAATCCAAGTTACCGCTGCGTCAGTATGAAACCCTTGATAAAATAACCCGCAATCAACACTAATGACATCCCCTGATTTCAATTGGTAATTATCTGGTATGCAATGGACAATGCCATGATTGACTGATGTGCAAATTGCCGCTGGGTAGCCTCGATATCCAAGGAATGATGGTCTGCCACCTTGTTGCTCGGCAACCTGGTTAGCAATATCATCTAACCCTTTCAGGATCGTGCCAGGTACAATATGCTGTTTAATAGCCTTAAATATCTCAATTAACCTTTTACCACCTTCCGCCATTATGGCAATCTCAGCTGAAGTTTTGACATTGATACTCATAAAGCAGCCACAATCTCCCAAACATCCCTAGCTACCTTATCTATAAGTTGATTACCATCAATCTTAATAAGTTTTTTGGCATGGCGATAATAACCGTTAACTTCTTTGGCTTTTTCACTAAAGACTTTGATGCGGGCAGCTACAGTGTTAGGATCAGCATCATCAAGTCTGCCCTCAATTTTTGCCCTCTTAATCAAACGATCTTTAGCAACCTTGCTGGGCAAATCTACAAATATCATGATGGCATCTCGGCCAGACTTATCTTGCACCTTTCTTAACAATCTAACTTGTAGTATGCGACGAGGATATCCATCAAAAACTATCCGTTTGCTCTTAGGTGTTTTGGTGATAAAATTCTCTACCAGTTTTGAAGTAATCCTTTCTGGTACTAGTTCACCTTTATCCATGTATTTCTTAATATCTTGCCAACCTGATTGTTTCTTTTTGACGGTTTCTCTTAATAACCTACCCATATTCATGTGAACAGCATGTAATTTTTTAACTAACAAATCTGCTTGAGTGCTTTTGCCACTACCTGGTCCACCATAAAGAATAATATCTGGCTTATTCTTAGAGTTCATCATATTTTTTCATCACTAATTGAGCTTTAACTTGGCGCATAGTCTCTAATGCCACACTCACCACAATAAGAATACTGGTACCGCCAATGGTTAGATTAGGCATTCGTACAACTGCTTGGACAATAAACGGTAAAATAGCGATTAAAGCTAAAAATATAGATCCAGCCAAAGTAATTCGATTACTCACAAAACTAAGAAAATCTGTAGTTTGCTTGCCAGGGCGAATACCTGGGATAAAAGCTCCAGATTTTTGCAGGTTTTCTGCTACATTTTGTGGCTTGAAAATTACCCAAGTATAAAAATAAGTAAAGAAGATAACTAATATAAAGTAAAAAACACCATAAAATATATTATTTTCAAATAGTTGTTTGGTGAATGTAGCGGCGTTAGCTAACCAAGGGCTTCTTGCACCAATAAAAATGGCTGATAACATACCTGGGAAAACTAATAGAGACAAAGCAAAAATAATTGGGATGACCCCAGCTTGATTAATTTTAAGCGGGAGATTAGAAATCACCCCTGACATAAATCGATTCGTAGTCGCTCTTCCTGCATAAGAAATCGGGATATTGCGCTGGGCTTCATTAACATAAACGATGGCGTAAATTGTAACTAGAGCTAATATCAAGAAACCAATCATACGCACCAATTGACCAGTGCTAAAAACTGCTAATGTACTAGAAATAATTTCTGGTAAACGAGAAACAATGCCTAAGAAGATGATTAGGGACACTCCGTTACCAATACCAAATTCAGTAATTAACTCACCCAACCAAACTACCAACATTGTACCCGCTGTCACAGTAAACAAAATGCCTATCATTCTAACTAATCCCACATCCGCCAGAATAGAGACTTCTGATCTTTGCAATAAAGTAATCATCCCATAGGCTTGCAGAACAGCAAGAGGCACAGTGAGATAGCGAGTGTACTGGTTAATTTTGCGCCGACCATAATCACCCTCCTTGGATAAAGCCTCTATTTGAGGAATCGCCATAGTCATTAACTGCATAATAATAGAAGCATTAATGTACGGAGCAACTCCCATTAAAGCAATAGAAAAATTACTCAAGGACCCACCAGAAAAAATGTCCATAATCCCAAGAAATTGATTTTGGGAGAATAACTGCTGCAATTGAGTAGCATCTACCCCGGGGATAGGAATATGAGTAATAATGCGAAAAATCACTAACAAAACTACGGTCCAAATGATTTTGAGCCGTAAATCTTTATGTTTAAAAATTTGTAAGATAGTTTGCCACATATTACTCTATTATTTTTACTTTACCACCAACTGATTCAATTTTCTGTTTAGCACTATCAGAAATATTATGCACTTCCACTTCTATCGGCACTGTAATTTCACCTTGGCCTAAAATTTTGACATAATCGAAGCCATTAAGATATTTTTTATCCTGCAAAATTTTAATATTTAGTTGGTTATTATCGGCAAATTTAGGTACATCTTGTACATTAATAATCAAAGCCTTGGGACGATTGGGACGCTTAAACCCACGCTTTTTAGGAATAATCTGCATTAATGGTTTTTGTCCACCTTCAAAATGAGCCGGTATATTGCCACCCGTACGAGATTTTTGCCCCTTGGTACCACGCCCGGCAGTAGTGCCTCTACCAGAACCATTACCCCGTCCAATCCGACGACGACCTTTGTTTTTAACTTTTAGTGAAGTAAGTTCTTGAAGATTCATAATAATTTATTTATCAGCTTCAGATTTTTTATTATCTACTGACTTTATTCCCCTCATAGCCATTAATTCCTTAGGATCGTACAGCATACTCAAAGCTTTAATAGTAGCCATGGTGTTGCTTAATTTATTTTTTGACCCGAGTGCTTTACCAACAACATCTTTAATGCCAGCTAGTTCTAAAACTACTCGCATTGAACTACCCGCTACAATACCAGTACCTATCGGAGCCGGTTTAAGTAACACATCAGCGCTCTTATAATGCGTTCTGACTGGATAAGGGATGGTGGTGCCTTGCATAAACACATTAATTAGTCTTTTTTTGGCCGCTAAAACTGCCTTAGCAATCGCCCCACTGACATCAGTTGACTTGCCTAGACCAGAACTAATGCGACCTTTTTCGTCACCGATAACAACCAATGCCCTAAATCGAACTCTTTTACCGCCCTTAACAACTCGAGCTACACGATTGATTTCTAAAACCCTTTCAATAAACTCTGACCGCTCTCCTGATTGTGGTTTATTGTCTTTTCTTCTCATAAAATTTTAAAATTTTAACCCAGCTTCTCGTACGGCTTCTGCAATTGCTTTAACTTGTCCATGGTATGGATAACCGCCTCGATCAAAAACTATTTCTTTAATACCCAGCTTAATAGCCACTGCACTAATACTTTGACCAATTTTTTCAGCCGTGCTAATACTACTGACTGTTTTATTAACAAGCGTGGAAGCGCTGGCCAGTGTTTTATGGCTACTATCATCAATCAATTGAACCCGCAAATGGCGTAAACTCTTATGAATAGCTAGTCTTGGACGATTAGCTGTCCCGATAACAACACTGCGTACTCGGCGATGTCTTTTAATCCTGTTTGTTGCTCTTGAATCTTTCATAATTAACTCGCACTAGCTTTTACTGCTTTGCCTTGTTTACGACGAACAATTTCCCCTTTATATTTAATACCCTTGCCTTTATATGGTTCTGGTTTTTTAGTAGAACGGATCCGCGCGGCCATCTCACCTACTAATTCCTTATCAATACCCGTAATAGATACTTCATTCTTTGTTACTTTCACTTCTATCCCAGGAATAATAGGCAACTTCACTGTATGAGATAAACCAACGAATAACCATACTTCTGCTTCATGCACTTCTGCTTTAAAACCAACTCCAGTAATTTCTAATATCTTTTCAAAGCCACTAGTGACACCTTGGACCATATTAGCTACTTTAGACCTAGCTAAACCGTGTAGTGATTTAGTAATGGGATTACTGGGATCAGTATTAATGAATATAACGATGCCGTCAGATTTCTCCAATTGAATACCTTTTGGTAAAACCCAATTTAATTCACCTTTTTCACCTGTTACTTTAATTTGATCACCTTGGATGGTTAAATCAGTTTTATCAGGCAGTTGAATTGGTAGTTGACCAATTTTTGACATATATTTACCAAATCTTTAATATGACTTCTCCACCGAGACTTTTATTTTTAGCTTCTTCAGAAGTTAATAAACCTTGCGAAGTGGAAATCACTAAAGTTTCTAACTTGCTAGCAAATTTTTTATTTAACTTTGCCCGATTCATGTAAATGCGTTGACCAGGAGTACTGATCATTTTAATACCCCTAATAATCGGTTTTTGGCGATAATATTTGAGAGTAGCTAATAAATATGAATGCCCATCAGTGGGTTTAATAATTTCAAACCCGTCCAACCAACCTTGTTCAACTAAAATTTTAGCTAATGCTTCCTTAAACCGAGAGGCAGGTATTTTAACAGTAGCAAAGTTGCGCATCGAAGCGTTGCGAATTCTTGTAGCCATATCTGAAATAGGATGGATATTCATAATTTTTTTATAATTACCACGAAGCTTTTTTTATACCAGGTAGAAAACCTTGGCTAGCTAACTCTCGGAAACAAATGCGACAAATTTTGAAATCGCGAATAAACCCATGGCGACGACCACAAAGTTTGCAACGATTTACCTGACGAGTAGAAAACTTGGGCTTTTGTTCTGATTTCTTAATTAATGCGCGTCTTGCCATAATGATTATTCTTTAAATGGAAAATGTAATTTAGTTAATAATTGTTTAGCCTGCTCATCAGTAGGAGCAGTTGTATGAATGGTTATAGCTAAACCAAAGGTCTTTTCTATATTATCAAGAGTAATCTCTGGAAAAACAATATGTTCCTTAAGACCTAGAGTATAGTTACCATGACCATCAAAACTAGTTTGAGGAATACCTTGAAAATCTCGCACTCGAGGTAAGGCGACATTAACTAATCTGTCTAGAAAGTCTAACATCCGCTGGCCTCGGAGAGTTGTGGCAACTCCAATAGCCACTCCTTCTCGTACTTTAAACCCAGCTATAGATTTACGCGCTTTGGTCACAATGGGTTTTTGGCCAGTAATAAGCGCTAATTCTTGGGTAACTTTTTCGATAAAGTTTGGATCGGAAATAGCGGCTCCTGCACCAATATTTAAAGAAACTTTGATTAATCTGGGAACAGCTTCAATCGAAGAAATCTGTAGTTCCTTTTGTAATTCTTTACGAGCCTGATTGTAGATTTCGCGAAATGACATATTTTTAAACTGTACTTTTACATATACGACATATTCTTTCTTTATTGCCAGCCACAGTAGTTTTACTGCCTAATCTGACCGGCTTATTGCAGTGACTGCACATAAACATTACTTTATTAACCGATAAGGGCATGGCTACTTCTGTAATACCACCGGCAACGGATCCGCTTTTAGGGCGTAGATGTTTTTTGCTTATATTAATCCCGCTAACCTTAATGGTATAAGTATCAGGACTGGCTGAAGTCACCTTACCAGTTTTCCCGCGGTCGCGTCCTGAAATAACTAAAATAGTATCGCCTTTTTTAATCTTCATTTATAATACCTCTGGTGCTAAAGAAATAATCTTCATATAACCACTGTCGCGTAACTCGCGAGCCACTGGGCCAAAAATACGAGTACCACGTGGAGTTTTATCTTTGTTAATAATTACTGCTGCGTTTTCATCAAAACTAATATGAGATCCATCACGCCTAACTAATTTATGTTTTTGTCGTACAATCACGGCTCTGACCACATCTTTTTTCTTCACTAAACCTCTGGGGCTAGCTTCTTTGACAGAAGCAATAACTACATCACCAACCCCAGCATAGCGACGCCGAGAACCACCCAACACTTTAAAACATCCCAGTGATTTGGCACCAGTATTATCAGCAACTTTCAATTTTGTTCCTTCTTGAATCATAATATTTAAGGAGTGTTCATGGTTTGATCAATTGCGACGATATCTTCATTGACATCAGCATTTGATACGGGGGTTTTTATATCCATCACTAACCAATGCTTTAATTTACTAATTGGTCTAGTTTCTTCAATGATAACCCAGTCGCCTAATTTGGCTTTATTCTCTGGATTGTGAGCTAAAAAGCGCCGGGTTTTACGAATTTTTTTATGATACAATGGATGGCTAATAAAACTATCTACCGACACCACAACTGTCGCCATCATCTGGGCACTAACTACTCGACCGCTTTTTGTTTGTTTAGACTTGTTCATTAGGTAACGCTTTAATAATCTCGTGTTCTTTTTTAATAGTTAACAATCTAGCTAAGTATTTGTGGGCTGATTTAAGACTATGCCAATTTTTAATACGGTGCATCGCTATTTCTGCACGCAGTTCTACGATACGGCTCTCTGTCTTGATAATTTCCTTATCCAATTCAGTAGTATCAAGTTTTCTTGCTTTAGTAATATCCATATAGTTATCGACTAACAAACTTGGTCTTAATTGGTAACTTATATCCAGCTAATTTCATTGCATCTCTAGCAGCTATTTCACTTACACCCGATATTTCATAAATAATCGTGCCGGGTTTAATAGTAGTGACGTAATGGCTAACTGCACCCTTTCCACTACCCATCCGAACTTCATTTGGTTTAGCAGTAACAGCCTGATGAGGGAAAACGCGAATCCAGATTTTGCCTTCTCTTTTAATAAATCTAACCATAGCTCTGCGACCAGCCTCAATTTGTCGAGCAGTAATCCAACCCAACCCCAATGACTTTAAGCCGAAGTCACCAAAAGCAACTGTACTCCCACGAGTAGCTTTCCCTTTCATACTGCCCCGCTGTTGTTTTCTATATTTAACTTTCTTAGGTATTAACATAACTATCGATTAGATGATTTTTTATCTGGATCAAAATCTTTTTCGCCGGCTTTAAAAATCCATACTTTAACGCCAATTGTTCCATAAGTGGTGTGGGCTTCTCTTTGGGCATAATCAATAAAATGCCGGAAGGTGTGCAATGGGATCTTCCCATTAACAAACAACTCTGTACGAGCAATTTCGGCTCCATTTAAGCGACCAGCAACAATAATTTTAATGCCATCAATTTTGCCTCTCTGGGCTGCCCCCATAGCTCCTTTGACTGCTCTCCTGAAAGGCAATCTTCTTTCAATTTGCTCAACAATTTGGTTAGCAACTACAGCGGCATTAGTTTCGGGGTTCTGAATTTCAATAATGTTAACTTTTATATCCCGTTTAATCAAAGATTTAATTTGTTTACGTAAAGTTTCAATGCCAGCACCGCCGTGTCCAATAACCATACCGGGACGAGCAGCAAAGATGTTAACTATAGTGTCATTACCAAAGCGTTCTATTTCAATTTTTGATAAAGAAGCTTTGCGTAATTGTTTATCAATTAACTGACGTATTTTGTGATCCTCAAGCAAATAAACTGAATAATTTTTAAGGTCAAACCAGCGCGACCGCCATCTTGCCGTGTAGCCTAGTCGATTACTAATTGGATTGATCTTTTGTCCCATAATGAATGATTATTTATTAGTTGTTCTGCTGAATATTTTTTTAGTGACCGACTTTTGGGATTTTACTTCGCCAGTTTTCTTGTTTACTGGATTTAGTTGATTAGGTTTTTTATCTGGCGTAATATCAGTTTTCTGTGTTTTTGAGGTGACAGCGGTTGACTTAGAAGTGACACTCTTAGTTGGCTTTGAAGTAGTTTGATCTTTAACAATTTCTTCTAGTACAACTTTAATATGAGCTGTACGCTTTAGTCTTACATCAGCTGACCCATGTGAACGAAACCAATAACGTTTAGCGCTAGGACCTCCATCTACAGTCAGTAATTTAATCCGTAAATTATCAGGTTTGAAATTATAATTATTAACGGCATTACTGACAGCTGAAGCAATAACTTTGTAAATAATCTGGCCAGCTTTAGTGTCAACATAGCGCAAGCTGTCCAAAGCTACCGACACTGGTTGTTGACGCAAATTCTTTAACCAAGGCTGTATTTTCTTGGAGCTAATATGAACAAATCTTGCTGTAGCTGTAATTTCCATTGTTTAAAATTATTTTTTTGCGGTGGGTCCAGTAGATTTCTTGGCTTGTTCTTTAGCCATCTTACCACCATGACTTCTAAATTTACGAGTCAAGGAAAATTCCCCTAAACGATGGCCGACCATATTTTCAGCCACAAATACTGGAACATGAATTTTGCCATTATGCACATCAAATGTCATACCAACCATTTCTGGAGTAATTGTGGAAGCTCTAGCCCAAGTTTTAATTGAGCCTTTACTGCCGCTGGCTTTCGTTTGATCAATTTTTTTCTGGAGATTGGGGTCAATCCACCAACCTTTTTTAAGTGATCTAGACATTAGCGTTTCTTTTTAGTTCTTGGCTTGATAATATGTTTATTACTCTTATTTTTCTTGCGAGTCTTAAAACCTAGTGTGGGTTTACCGGTAGGGGTTTTAGGATGCTTTAATCCGATAGAGGTATTACCCTCTCCACCGCCGTGGGGATGATCTACTGGATTCTTAGCTTTGCCCCGAACACGTGGCCGTCTGCCCATCAAACGTTTTCTGCCAGCCTTGCCCACCCGAATATTACTATGATCATGGTTAGATAATACACCTATACTAGCAAAACAATTCTCTGGAACTAGTCTGATTTCACCAGAAGGAAGTTTAATTTGGGCATGTCCTTTATCAAATCCTAGGATAGTTGCACTAACACCGGCTGAACGAACAATTTGCCCACCTCGACCTGGCTGCAATTCAATATTATGGATGGTAATGCCAGCAGGAATATTTTTAAGTAATAAGCGATTACCGGGTTTAATCTTGGTATTAAGATTAGTCACCACTTTATCACCAATTTGCATACCAGCAGGAGCTAGAATATAGGTTTTTGCACCATCCAAATAACTAATTAGCGCGATGTAGGCCGACCGATTAGGATCATATTCAATTGTTTTAATGGTGGCAGGGATGCCAAATTTTAATTGTTTAAGATCAATACCGCGCCAAGATTTTTTGCTACCACCACCCCGACCTTGGATAGTAATAACTCCTCTGGAATTGCGGCCACTATTTCTTTTATTACCTTTAGTCAAAGATTTTAGTGGTTTGCTAGCAGTGGTGATCTTAGATCTATCAGCTACACTAATCCCACTCCGCCGACCAGCATTATTGGATTTTAATATTTTAATTGGCATTTTCGCTTGCCTTTCTTTCTTCAAATAATTTGATAGTTTGGCCGGGTAATAATGTTACAACCGCTTTTTTCCAATCTGACCGCTTAACTTTAACACGACGAAGGTTCTTCGGTTTGCCCTTAACACACAACATATTAACATCAAGCACTTTCACTTTAAACAATCTTTCAACTGCATCTTTTACCATAGCTGCATTAGCTCTGGGATCTACTTTAAAAGTATATTTATTAACACTCCCTTGTTGAATGCTTTTTTCAGAAATAACTGGTTGATAAATAATAATATTCATAAACTATTTTAATCTCTCCAATAAGGCATTAAAAGCATCACCCACTAAAATAATGCGTCGATGAGACATAACATCTAAAGGATTGATTCGAGCAACTGCCCGCAAAGTAATATAAGGGATATTGCTGACTGCTTGTTTAAGTTCTGGTGATAAAATACTAACCACAATCAAATTACTTTGAGGATCAAGATTATTAGCAAAAAATTTCAAGCCCAGTTTAGTTTTATTCCCGACAGTATAATTGTCAGCCAAATGGATAACACAATTATCTTTAGCTCGTTGTACTAGGGCTGTAACTAAAGCCGGTGATAATAGGCGTCGATTAATTTTGCGATTAAAATTACGGATCGACCTCGGGCCGAAAGCAATACCACCTCCACGCCAAATAGGATTACGCTTGGTACCAACTCTAGCTCTGCCAGTACCCTTTTGTCGCCAAGGTTTTTTGGTACTGCCTTGAACTTCCCCTCTGGTCTTGGTGTGAGCAGTTGGCCTGTGTAGATTATGCTGTAAATTAATCAAAATTTCACCTAAAACTGCTAGGCCAACTTGTTTATCAGAAAAAACATCAGTTGATACTGGCTTACCAGACAACGACACAGTTGGTTGATCTATCTTTGCTTTGATAGTAGTAATGTTCTTTTTAGGCATATTTCTTAATTAAAACATAGCTTTTTCTATGGCCTGGTACTGACCCTTTAACTGCCAAACGATTATTTTTTTCATCAACGGCAACTACTAATAAATTCTTTGTGGTAACTCTTTCAGCCCCCATATGACCAGACATTTTTCTGCCTTTTTCTACTCTAGCTATACCCATAGCACCAATGGAGCCTGGTTGTCTATGATGATCATGCCCATGACTTGCGGGCCCACTACTGAAATGATGACGCTTAATGGTGCCAGCAAACCCTTTACCTTTTGAGGTAGACATGACACTTACTTTATCACCAACCGTAAACAAGCTTACATCCAGCTTATCACCCCTAGCATGCTGATGATCATCAACTTTGATTTCGCTTAGTTTTTTGGCATCAATTGTTTTTAAATGACCCTTCAATGGTTTGGTGTAACGCTTGGCTTGCCCCATAGCTAACTGGATAGCATTGTAGCCATCTTTTTCAACCGTCTTAACTTGCGAAACAGTGTTGGGTGGGGCAGAAAGCCATGTTGCACCAATAACATCACCGTTATCTAAAGTTAATCTAGCCATTTCTAATTTTTGGGCAATTAATCCAATCATTTTGTTACATAATAATTACTCCTTCGAGGGGACTATAACCACCTGGAAGATAAAAAATTTGCGTTAAGTTAAATACTACATTTTTACTTCGATACTCACACCAGCTGGCAAATTAAGATTAGTGAGAGCATCGATAGTTTTGGAACGAGGGTCGGTGATTTCGATTAAACGCTTGTGCACCCGCATCTCAAATTGTTCCCTGGCATCCTTATGTACAAAAGTAGACCGCTGGACAGTATATACTTTTCTTTCAGTAGGAAGAGGTATGGGGCCAACAACATTGGCACCAGTGCGCTCTGCAGTCTCGACAATTAACTTAGCAGACTGATCAATAATTCTATGATCGTAAGCTTTGAGACGAATGCGAATCCGCTGTTTGTTAGTGGCTTCTTTACCTTCCTGTTTTTTATCAACCGGATCTTTAGCCATATTGGATTTCAATTTATATATTCGTGCAGATGAGATGACCCCACCAACTATTGGCAGGGCCATTCTAAATTATTTATTTAATGATTTTAGTCACTACACCAGCACCCACAGTCTTACCACCTTCGCGAATAGCGAAGCGGAGACCATCTTCCATAGCAACCGGCACAATTAGTCTAACTATCATTTTTATCGTATCACCAGGCATAACCATTTCTTGGCCAGCAGGCAACTCCAACTCTCCAGTTACATCAGTAGTCCTAATATAGAATTGGGGCTTATAACCCTTAGTGAATGGGGTATGACGACCGCCTTCCTCTTTGCTTAAGACATACACTTCTGCTTCAAAATCGGTATGAGGAGTGATTGAACCCGGTTTGGCTAAAACTTGACCCCGTTCAATTTCATTGCGTTCAATACCACGCAACAACACACCCACGTTATCGCCAGCTTGGCCTTGATCAAGTAATTTACGGAACATTTCCACACCAGTAACTACAACTTTGCGAGTAGGTTTAATTCCTACAATTTCAATTTCTTCGTTAATTTTAACTACACCTTGGTCAATTCTTCCAGTAGCCACAGTACCGCGACCTTTAATCGAGAATACATCTTCAACTGGCATCAAGAAAGGCTTATCTAAAATACGCACAGGATCTGGAATATAATTATCCATAGCTGTCAAGAGTTCCATAATTGGTTTAGCGGCCGCTTCATCAGTGGGATTTTCTAAAGCTTTCAAGGCAGAACCCCGAATAACTGGAATCTCTTTACCTGGAAATTCATACTTAGTCAAAAGATCGCGTACTTCTTCTTCAACCAAGTCAACAAGTTCGGGGTCATCGACCATATCAGTTTTATTAATGAACACGATCATTCTTGGCACTCCAACTTGGTGAGCAAGCAAAATATGCTCACGAGTTTGGGGCATAGGACCATCAGTAGCCGCTACCACTAAGATAGCAGCATCCATCTGAGCAGCACCAGTAATCATATTCTTAATATAGTCAGCATGCCCAGGACAATCGACATGAGCATAATGTCGCTTCTCGGTTTCGTACTCCTGATGAGAAGTAGCAATAGTAATACCTCGTTCCTTTTCTTCAGGGGCGTTATCAATATCTTCAAACTTTTTGGCACTTGCCAAACCCTTGGCTGCTAATACTTGAGTAATAGCCGCTGTGAGAGTGGTTTTGCCATGATCGACGTGACCGATAGTACCAACGTTCACGTGGACCTTGTTGCGCTGAAATGCTTCTGCCATATATTTCTCCTATAATTAGTTGGTAGTTTTATATACTTTTAGAAAATACACTAAATCTTAGGTGAAAACAAGGGGAAAATGATGCTATCTTGACAATTACAAAATAATATGTCATTATGCCTGCCTCTTCCCTATGATCTCTTGTTGGACATTTGCAGGGACATCCGCATATTTATTGAACTCCATAGTATAGGATGCTCGACCCTGAGTCATTGACCTTAAATCTGTAGCGTAACCAAACATCTGAGCTAAGGGTACTAGAGCAGTAACTGTTCTAGCAGTCCCACGTTGACCGAGCGCTTCAATAATTGCTCTCCGGCTGTTAAGATCGCCAGTTACATCCCCCATAAATTCTTCTGGGGTAACAGCCTCCACTTTCATAACAGGTTCAAGTAAAACAGGATCACCTTTTTTAACACCATCCTGAAGTGCCATCGATCCCGCAATTTTAAAAGCCATCTCTGAAGAATCAACTTCATGATATGAACCATCATAAAGAATAGCTCTAATCCCAACTACTGGGTATCCTGCCAATACCCCTCTTGTCATAGCTTCTTTAACACCCTTTTCGACTGCGGGAATATATTCCTTGGGAATACGTCCGCTCACAATTTTATTTACAAATTCAAATCCACCTTCTTCATTAAATGGTTCAAATTTCATTAAGACATGCCCGTATTGCCCTCGACCACCAGACTGTTTAATATACTTGGCCTCGACATCACTAGGATTACGGATTGTTTCATGATAAGCCACTTGTGGTTTACCTATATTTGCTTCGACTTTAAATTCTCTTTTTAACCGATCGACAATAATATCCAAATGTAACTCGCCCATCCCAGAAACTTCAGTTTGGGAAGTTTCTTCATTGGTTTTTACTCTAAATGTAGGATCTTCTTCTGCTAATTTACCAAGAGCGATAGACATCTTTTCTTGATCAGCCTTGCTTTGTGGCTCAATAGCAATGGAAATTACTGGCTCTGGGAAAACTATCGATTCTAAAGTAATAGGATGTTGAATATCACACAAGGTATTTCCAGTTGTTACTTTTTTAATACCAACTACGGCGGCTATATCACCCGCATAAATTTCATCCACCTCTTCGCGATGATTACTATGCATCCGCACGATCCGGCTAATTCTTTCTTGCTCGCCAGTAGCTGTATTCAATACATAAGAACCAGATTTAAGGGTGCCCGAATAAACTCTAATATAAATTAACTTGCCAATAAAAGGATCTGTAGCAATTTTAAAAGCTAATGCCGAAAATGGTTCAGCATCATCAGCGTGACGCGTAATTTCCTCACCAGTTTTAACATCTATACCGTCAACAGGTGGCACTTCTAATGGGTTAGGCAAATAATCTACAATAGCATCTAATAATGGCTGAACACCTTTATTGCGTAAAGCAGACCCTGATAAAACCGGATATAATTTACCCTTAATCACAGCTGACCGCAAAGCTTTCTTTAGCTCGTCTATTGTTAAAACTTGATCAGCCAAAAATTTGTCTAATAATACATCTTCAGTTTCAGCAATAGCTTCAATCATTTTGCGTTTATACTTGCTGACCTCTTCTTTCATATCTTCCGGAACATCGGTTTCTAAAATGTCTTTACCAGTGTCATCTTGGTAAAAATAAGCTCTTTCTGTCATCAAATCAATAACCCCTTTAAAGCTGTCATGTGCCCCAATGGGTAACTGTATTGGTACAGCTTTAACTGTTAACCGATCCCAGACTGATTTTAGACTAGTATAAAAATCTGCTCCCATTCTATCCATCTTATTAACAAAACAGATACGAGGAACATTATATTTATCAGCTTGGCGCCAAACAGTTTCGCTTTGAGGTTCTACTCCGGCGACCCCATCAAATACTATTACTCCACCATCCAATATCCGCAAAGAACGTTCTACCTCAACAGTAAAATCAACATGCCCCGGAGTATCAATAATATTAATGCGATTATCTTTCCAAAAGCATGTTGTTGCCGCTGATGTAATAGTGATACCGCGCTCACGTTCCTGTACCATCCAGTCCATAACGGCTTCACCTTCATGAACTTCACCTAATTTATAAGTTTTGCCAGTATAAAACAATATCCGCTCTGTTACAGTGGTCTTACCGGCATCAATGTGAGCGATAATGCCAATATTCCTAGTTTGATCTAAGCTATATTCTCTGGCCATATGTATCTAAAATCTAGCAAAATGCGCAAAAGCCCGATTAGCTTCTGCCATTTTGTGGGTATCTTCTTTCTTTCTAACTGCCCCGCCAGTGTTGTTATTAGCATCAATAATTTCTGTCATTAATCTTTTAGCCATCGGTATACCTTTACGCGCCCTAGAAGAATCAATTAACCAATGAAGACCAAGAATCAACTTACGATCACTAGAAACTTCGGTAGGAATTTGATAATTAGATCCACCCACGCGACGACTCTTTAATTGCACCATTGGCATAATATTATCAAGCGCACCCTGCAGAGTCTCTAAGGGGGTTTTATTTAATTTTTTCCCAGCTTCCTCTATAGCTGTATAGACAATACTTTCGGCAATGGTTTTTTTACCATTGAGCATGATCTTATTAATAAGTCTTTGTACTAAAACACTACCGTATTTACGGTCTGGCGCAATTATTCGTTTTGGAGTATTACCTTTTCTTGCCATATTAGCTCGTCTTATTTGATTCAGCTTTCTTGGTGCCATACTTACTACGACCTTGTTTGCGATTGCTCACTCCACTAGCGTCCAAAGTTCCTCTAACTATGTGGTACCTGACACCGGGTAAGTCCTTAACTCTACCTCCTCTTAATGTCACGATAGAGTGCTCTTGTAGATTATGTCCAATTCCTGGGATATAAGCCCAAACTTCCATACGATTTGTTAATCGCACCCGAGCAACCTTGCGCAAAGCAGAGTTTGGTTTTTTCGGAGTCATAGTTGTAACCTTGACGCAAACCCCTCGACGTTGAGGGGACCCTTTCTCTAATTTAATCGACCGATTTTTAAGAGTATTAAAACTACTCTGTAGCGCCGGAGATTTTGACTTTTTGGTCAAAGATTTACGAGGTTTTCTAATTAATTGATTAATAGTGGGCATATTAGGAACAGGTGTTTAATAGGTTATCATTTTAATAAATACTCTTGCTATTTAAGCGCGAAATCAGATAAAAGTCAATTTAGCCCTCTGTGACTGGTTCAATAGGTTTGACCTTGGGCACAAAGCCTGTACCTGCGGGAATGAGGCGACCAATAATCACATTTTCTTTTAATCCTTTCAAATAATCTACTTTACCTTGAGTAGCAGCATCAACTAATACGCGGGTGGTTTCTTGGAAAGAAGCGGCTGATAAGAACCCATCAGTATTCAAAGCTGCTTTAGAAATACCCAACAACAGCGACTCGTATTGAGGTAGCCTTTTACCATCAGCTTGCAATTTAGCAATAATTCTATCTAAAACTAATCTAGACACCACATCACCAGCGATATAATCACTATCTCCTTCGTCTTCAATTCGAACTAAACCAAACATTCGCTTAACAATAACTTCAACATGCTTATCATTAATGTTCTGACCTTGCCACGCATAAATCTTCTGGATTTCACTCAAAATATATTGCTTAGCTGCATCCTCACCCTGAAGACGCATTAATGTCTTTAGGTTGTAATGACCTTCAGTCAAACGATCACCCTGCTCAATTTCCTGACCATCAATGACTTTAAGATACATACTGGAAGTAATTGGATATTCCAACATCTCTTTCTTTTGATAGACAATGTATCCCTTTTTGGTGGATAAATTAACTATGCCGCTAACCATAGACTTAATTTCTTCGTCAATACCATCAATCGCAATGACATCACCTTTTTTGACCTTCGCACCATCTTTAACTTTTAAAGTAACCTTTTTACCTGAGGGTAATTCCATATGTTTATCAACATCAACCAACAATTGTAGGAATTTCTTATTGTTGATTTCTGTTAGTGTGACAGTCCCACTTTTTTCTGCCAATAAAGCTTCAGTTTTGGGATTACGCGCTTCAAATAGCTCTTCCACGCGAGGCAATCCTTGAGTAATATCTAGCGCCGATGCCACCCCACCAGTATGGAAGGTTCTCATAGTTAATTGAGTGCCTGGTTCACCAATACTTTGCGCGGCGATAATCCCTACTGCTTCGCCCAATTCTACAACTTTACCTCTAGCCAAGTCCTCACCATAACACTTCTGACAAGCACCCTGTTCGGATTGACAATTTAGAATTGAACGGATAGTGACTTCAGTAGCACCAGACTCTTCAATAGTTTTTGCTATTATTTTATCTATATATGTATCTGCAGGGACTATTTCTTTGCCGTCAGCACTAATAATTGGTTCTAAAGTAAACCTGCCTGTAACAACTGAATATAAGTTATCATTGATTGATTCGACATATTCTTTGGTGATAATACGCCCAGACTGAGCGCCACAATCAGCTTCAGTAATAGTCATATCCTGCGCTACATCCACTAATCGACGAGTAAGATAGCCTGCGTCAGATGTTTTAAGGGCCGTATCAGCACCACCCTTACGAGCACCGTGGGTAGAAATAAAGTATTCCAGTGGAGTCAACCCTTCTTTGTAGTTAGACTTAACCGGCAATTCAATCGCATTGCCTGCCGGATTAACCACAATACCTTTCATCCCAGCCATCTGATTAAGTTGTTCCATACTACCGCGAGCTTGTGAATCCATCATTAGATTAATTGACAAAAATGGATCATCTTTCTTGTGAGCGAGATTTTCGATATCAGACTTGGTATCAGCCCAAACTTCAATGGATAGTCTTTTCTTTTCTTCAGCAGTAATTAAACCTTCTCTATATTGCAAACGAATTTGTTCAACCTTGTCTTCCGCTACTTGCATAATCTTAGGTTTTTCTGTAGGAATAATAATATCACTAGCGCTAAAAGTAGCACCGGAAGCTGTAGCAAATTTAAAACCAATGTTCTTTAAGTCATCCGCAAATTTAGCGGTAATTTCATCACCATATATTTCATAGACAGCACGAATAGTATTTTTAAGTGTCTTCCTCACTACTGGAGCATTAATATAAGCAATACCTTCTGGAATAATTTGATTAAATAATACCCGCCCTAAAGTAGTTTCCAAGCTATCGCTCTTGGGAGTAATTTTGATTTTGATAACATCGTGGTAACTGATAAATCCATTCACGTGGGCTAAAACTAACTCATCAATATCTTTAAATGATTTAATCAATTGATTATCAGACAATGGTTTGGCTAAAGTAGCATAATAGCACCCCAACACCACATCTTGGCTCGGTACAATAATAGGATCGCCAGTAGCTGGTTTGAGTAAGTTGTGAGTAGATAACATAATATCTCTGGCTTCTATTTGAGCTAAACGAGAAAGTGGCAAATGCACAGCCATTTGGTCGCCATCAAAATCAGCGTTAAAGGCAGAACAAGTTAAGGGATGTAATTGAATAGCATTACCTTCAACCAACACAGGTTTAAATGCTTGGATACCTAAGCGATGTAATGTTGGCGCGCGATTTAATAATACATAGTAGCACCCAATCACTTCATCTAAGGCATCCCATACTTCAGGAACCTGTCGTTCAACCATTTTACTGGCAGTTTTTACATTGTGCACGATTTCATTACGCATTAAATTAGCAATAACAAACGGTTTGAATATTTCTAAAGCAATCGTTTTAGGCAAACCACACTGGCCGAGATTCAAAGTCGGACCAACCACAATGACGCTTCGACCAGAATAGTCCACTCGTTTCCCAAGTAAGTTCTGGCGAAAACGACCTTGCTTACCACGTAACAAGTCAGATAAAGATTTAAGTTTGCGTTTACTAACTGTTGAAGTAGATGTTTCTCTGGCAGTTAAATCCAACAAAGCATCAACAGCTTCTTGCAACATTCTTTTTTCATTACGAGTGATCACTTCTGGTGCACCTAAATCTAATAATTTTTTCAACCGATTATTGCGGTTAATCACTCGACGATATAAATCATTGAGATCTGAAGTAGCAAATCGCCCGCCATCTAACTGCACCATCGGCCGTAGATCAGGGGGTATTACTGGTAAATTAGCAAGTAACATCCAACTCGGTAAAATATTAGCCCCATGAAAGTTTGTCAACAAACGCAATCTTTTTTGTAGGCGTTTACGGCGTTGGCCAACAGCATCAACCAATTCTTTCTTTAGTTCAGCCATATCTACAGTAACCTCCAATTTGTTTACCAAATCATAGACAGCCTCGGCACCAATACCAGCTTTAAAAACCCCTCCATATTTCAAACTCAAATCGCGATACTCTAGCTCTGATATAATTGTTTTGAGTTTGATACTACCAATTTCTGACACAGCAGTATTGTAGGCTAATTTTAGTTTGTCTAATTTTTCAGCTAATTCTTTGCTAATCCGCTCCCGCTCGGTGAGATTGCTCGCCACATCCATTTTTTTCTTGTAATCATTCTTTAGCCCTTTGGTATGTTGAGCGTATTCAGAAGCTAATTGATTAATTGCTTGTTGACGCATTTCCTCGTTAACTTCAGTAACAATATAGGCAGCAAAATAAACTACCTGTTCTAATTTGCGTGAAGGCACATCTAGAGCCAAAGCTAATTTAGAGGGTGCTCCGCGCAAATACCAGATATGAGTTACTGGCACAGCTAAACCAATATGCCCCATACGTTCGCGTCGTACTAAAGCTCGGGTAACTTCTACACCGCATTTATCACAAACAATGCCTTTGTAACGAATTTTTTTATATTTGCCACAATAACATTCCCAATCTTTTGTAGGCCCAAAAATTCTTTCATCAAACAATCCGTCTTTTTCTGGTTTAAGCGTACGATAATTAATGGTCTCTGGCTTAGTAATCTCGCCGTGTGACCATTCTAAGATTTTTTCTGGGGATGCCAACGATATCCGGATAGATTCAAAAGCATCCGATAGATTTTTCTTATCAATATTTTTATCAGTAGCCATACTCATAATTACTTCTTCTTTAGTTTACGCGCTACTGGGCTATCACCAACCGACTTACCATTAGCATCCAGTAGTTCGATATTAAGGCCTAACCCTTGTAATTCTTTTGCAATAACATTAAAAGCTTCTGGAGTCTGTGGTTTTTGAATTTCCTCACCACGAATAATTGATTTATATGTATTAGATCTGCCCACTACATCATCAGACTTAATAGTTAACATTTCCTGCAGGATATGTGCGGCACCATAACCTTCCAAAGCCCAAACTTCCATTTCTCCCACTCTTTGCCCACCAAGCTGGGCTTTGCCCCCTAGTGGTTGTTGAGTAACTAATGCATATGGCCCGATTGACCGAGCATGGATCTTGTCATCAACCATATGATTAAGCTTCAGCATATAGACTATGCCTACCATAGTTTGTTGGCCAAATGGATCACCAGTTCTTCCATCGAACAACTGAATCTTGCCGTCTTCTGGTAAATCAGATTTTTTTAGTTCTTCAACAATACCCTCCATATCAATACCTTCAAATACCGGATTACAACTATTAAATCCTTGCTTGGCAGCGGCCCAGCCCAAATGAGTTTCTAAGACTTGCCCCAAATTCATACGCGAGACAACACCAAGGGGATTTAAAATAATATCTACTGGTGTGCCATCAGCCATAAACGGCATATCAGCAGCTGGCATAATTTTTGAAATGACTCCTTTGTTACCATGACGGCCAGCCAACTTATCACCAACCGATATTTTCCGCATTTGAGCAATATAAACATAGATTCGTCTGATTACGCCAACTTCTAATTTGTCACCTTTCTCACGATCGAATATTTTGACCGCTACAACTTTGCCATAACCGCCATGAGGCAATTTTAGTGAAGTATCTTTTACATCTTTTACTTTTTCGCCAAAAATTGCGCGCAATAATCTTTCTTCCGCAGTTAATTCGGTTTCTCCTTTAGGCGTAATTTTACCCACTAAAATATCGTTGGCCTTCACTCGTGCACCAATCCGTATAACTCCATCTTCGTCCAAATCAGCCACAGCATCTTCTCCCACATTAGGGATATCTCTAGTAGTAATTTCTGGACCTAATTTGGTTTCTCGAACATCAATTTCTTCTCGCTTAATATGAATAGAAGTGTAAACATCATCTTTAACTAAACGATCTGACAAAATAATAGCATCCTCATAATTAGCTCCGCCCCATGGCATAAAGGCAACTAACAAATTTCGTCCCAGGGCTAATTTGCCATTACGAATTGCTGGACCATCACACAGAGCTTGCCCTTTAGTGACTTTTTGTCCGAGATCTACAATCGGGCTCTGGTGCAAAACCGTCTCGGCATTAGATTTGCGGAATTTAGTTAATTTAAAAGTATGGGTTTTGTTATCCTTGTCTCCGACTAGATCAATTCTATTAGCATCAACATATTTAATAGTCCCTGACACAGGAGCAGTAGCTACCCAACCAGACCCAATCGCTGCAGCACCCTCCATACCAGTACCTACCAAAGGAACCTGCGGTTTGACTAGGGGAACAGCTTGGCGTTGCATATTAGCCCCCATCAGAGCCCTACGAGCATCATCGTGTTCGATGAATGGAATCAACGATGCCGCAATGCTCAATGTTTGCCGAGCCGATACATCAGCATAATCTAAATGCCCCACGGAAGTAGTAAGAGGCTCTCCTCCGCCACCTTCTCTAGCAACTACTCGATCAGATAAAATAATACCCTCATCATCATGAGTAATATCGGGTTGGGCAATGAGGGCGCGTTCTTCACTATAGACATCCAAATAATCAATTTGGCCAAGAATTTGCGATTTGATCGGAATAACTGCCAGATCTTTATATTTGGCTAACATCTCTGCCGTTTTAGCATCAATTAATTGACCAGCCGGTACCAAAATTTTATTACTACCTGGCGCCATAATATCTTGGAATGGTATACGGCCAATTGGTGATTTACCATCATTCGCTACTTCATGAACAATTTTGCGATAAGGCGTCTCAATGAAACCATAGTTATTAACTTTTGCTAATGAAGCTAGGTACATAACCAAACCAATATTGGGTCCTTCGGGTGTTTGGATGGGACAAATTCTACCATAGTGTGAAGAGTGAACATCTCGGACTTCGAAACCAGCCCGCTCATGGGATAAACCGCCCGGTCCCATCGCAGACATTCTGCGCTTATTTTCTAATTCAGATAGGGGATTAGTTTGATCCATAAACTGCGATAACTGTGAACTACCAAAGAATTCCTGTAAAATCGCCGTAATAGGACGAGCATTAATCAATTGAGCCGGAGTAACTGTGTGGATATCAGAAACACTCATTCGATCTTTCACAATCCGTTCAACTCGCATCATGCCAGTACGAAATCGATTTAACACTAACTCTCCCACTGCTTTAACTCGCCGATTTTTTAAGTTATCCACATCATCAGCTGGACCACCTTCATTATTTAATCTAATAATTTCCTTAGTGATAGCAATTAAATCTTCTAAGGTTAAAACTCTGAATTCCTTATTATTAGGTAAATTAAGCTTTAAGCGCTTATTTAGTTTATAACGCCCGACACTGCTCAAATCATACCGGCGCAAACTCATAAACACATTGTGGAAAAGATTGCGGGCGTTATCCACAGTGGCTAAATCCCCTGGACGCATCTTCTTATATACCTCGAGGATGGCCTGATCACTAGATTTAGTAGGATCACGATCAATCGTAGTCTGAATATAATCCATCTTGGAATTAGTATTAACATCTTTAAATGCTTCAATTAACTCACTATCACTGCCTAAACCAAAAGCGCGCAACAGAGTGGTTAGGTAGGTTTTGCGCTTACGATCAATTTTTACTGACAAAATACCTTTATTATTAGTCTCAATCTCTAGCCAAGCTCCCCGCTCGGGGATAATTTTGGCACCATATTGACCATGAGTTAACCCATCAACTCTGGTGAATAGTACACCAGCCGAACGAATTAATTGGGATATTACCACCCGTTCAATCCCATTCACAATAAAAGCACCTGAGTTTGTCATAACTGGGATATCACCCAAAAACACCTCCTGCTCTTTAATTTCACCAGTTTCTTTATTAATCAAGCGTAATTTGACCCGCAAGGAAGCCTCATAAGTCATATCTGAGCTACGGGCGGTGCCTTCATCTACTTTTGGCTCATCTAGATAATAATCTACAAAATGTAACTCAAGATTTTTTCCAGTCAGATCTTCGACTGGGCTAATCTCTTCAAATAATTCCTTTAATCCCACCTTAAGAAGCCACTGATATGAATTAACTTGTAGGGAATTTAGATCAGGCAAAATAGCCAGATCTTTTGCTGGCGCGTACCATTTATCAACAAAATTAGAGTTGTCGATTGTGGATAATGGGGGTGTTTTGGCTAACATAAAAATTGCCCTTTTGATGATATCTACCAAAAAGTTAGAGTGAGAGCCTTAGTTTAAAATTTTGCCATAACTCCAAATTAACAACTACATTGGAGTTTGTCAACAATTTATTGCTCTAGATGCGGTGAAAGAACTATTTTCTCCTATAAATTGGGGATAATTGATATAACCATATCCTTACATAATCTGAAAATTTTTGGTAGTAACCATTGTGTTATCCACAAATAAACTAAATGTGTAGTTCCCCTTATTCCACGCTGTTCGTCCAGCTTGTTGCAAATTTAACACAAAAACAACATATTCACTGCCAGAAGCGCTGGTGATAAATTCATTCATAATTTCCCCTGTTTCCAATAACTTCCATTGGGCTTTAAGACGAGTATTGATAGGGGCATCCTTGGTTAAAGCAACGGCATAAATATTCTTATCTGTTTTAGAAAAATTATTTGTTGGTAGAGTAATCTGACGATTGCTATTAATACCCTTGCCCAACCAAACATTTTTAATAAGCGCCTGCTTTGTTACTGTATCTAATTCGTGTTCATTGGTTACAGAAAAACCTAGCTCTTTAGTTTCTTTACGATTTAACTGTACTGCTATCTCGTAATCACCATTGGGCCAATTTAAATCGGCTAAAATAATCGATGACGATAACCAACTAGTGGCAGGACTAGGACCGCCAACAAAATCATGGGGTTGATCAGACATCCGCCGACCGGTGAATGTTTCTGTGGCAATGATTTGATCGTTGGGTAGATAACGCCAAACAACTTGAACGCTGTCCCCCTTTTGGACATTAATTAATTCAACCGAAGCATAAATTTTGGGAGATGTATCTAAAATAACTGGCAAATTTCCTACTGGAGTATTGTCATTATTAATTTCTGTAGTAACTACCACTTCACCAATAACAGCCGCCGATGAACTGCCACTTTTACAACTAGCCGCCCCCAAAATGAGCAACAACACAACCAGAAAAATTATCTTTTTTAAATTCATAAATCCCCCATCATTTTTATAATTTTATCATGCAACTAAATATTCATATGTTCTAACGCGGCAATGCGTTTTATAAGTGGCGGGTGAGTAGACCATGTCTCTGCTAATACGGCATTAGTCTTCTTAAACGGATTCACAATATACAACCCAGCAGTAGCCCGATTAGCAAATTTTAATTGATTGGTATCGGCAGTTAATTTTTTTAAAGCATTCGCTAAACCTTCGGGATATCTAGTGAGCAAAGCACCTGATGCATCGGCCAAATATTCCCGCTGGCGCGAGATGGCCAAATAAACTAATTGAGCAAAAATTGGAGCCAAGATTAAGAAAACTAACGCGACTACCGCCATAATATTATTGCGGTTATTGCGATTACTATTACCACCGAAACCAATAATTCTACGACGACTCATCCAGTCAGCTATTAAAGTAATTACGCCTAATAGTGTTATTACCACAGTAGATAATAAAATATCGTAATTTTTTACATGAGATAATTCATGTGCGATTACCCCCTCTAATTCTGCTTTATCTAATTTTTCCACTATGCCAGTAGTCAGAGCAATGCTGGCATGTTTGGGATCTCTCCCCACAGCAAAAGCATTTGGCGCTGGGTCATTAATTAAATAAACTTTAGGCATAGGCAAACCAGCGGTAATACACAAATTCTCAACCAAATGCACAATTTGAGTTTCTTTCAATTCTGCCCCGTGGCGGACTAGTTTTGCTCCCGACATAGATAATATCGCCTTGTCGCCAGCAAAATAACTCCACCAACTCATCCCCACGCTAACTATCACAGCCAAAAATAAAATGTCTGGGCTATCCCAATAAACTGATGCGGCATATCCTGCGCCAATTAATACCGCCAGAAAGATAGTAATGAGAAAAATGGTTTTTTGGCGATTCGCCGCAATTTGGTTATACATAGAGGTTAGGGACTAGAGGATAGATACTAGAGATTAGGAGTTAGAATGAAAAATAAACCAAACTATCTCCCTTTAGATGCTAAACGTTATCCCCTAGATACTAATTGCTGAAATCGACTTTAGGGTTTTCGCGTTCAGCAGGAGTTGCTTCTAAGCCAAAAAATTCTGCTTTTTTAAATCCAAGCATACCAGCAACTATATTAGATGGGAAAACTTCTTGCTTGGTATTAAAATCTTTGACATTGGTATTGTAAAAACGCCGAGATGACATAATTTTATTTTCAGTATCAGATAATTCTTCCTGCAAAGCCAAGAAATTTTCATTAGCTTTTAGTTGTGGATAATTTTCTGCTACAGCGAACAAGGTCTTTAGAGTATCGCCTAAAGCATTTTCCTTTTTGGCTTTTTCGGCCACATCCTTTGCCGGCACACCCATGGCGGCCGTCCGTGCTTCGGTAACTTTTTCAAACAATTCCCGCTCATGTTCGGCATAGCCCTTAACCGTATTAATCAAGTTGGGGATAAGGTCATAGCGCCGTTTGAGCTGGACATCGATATCGCTAAAAGCTTCGGCTACGCGATTTTTCAGAACAATCAAACCATTAAAAATACCGATTAACCATAATACAATTACAGCTACAAGGATTAAGAGAACCCACAAAAAAGTATTCATTTTACTAAAAGTTAAGATTAAAACACCCTTATTTATTATATCCTATGTTAGTTTATCTAAAGGCATAGCCCAGGTATAGATAGTTTTCTGAATTTCTGTCCAGGTTAATTCTCTGGCCCACTCGTCCCACCACCAGCCTTTCTTGCGCCAAATCGAATCAGTAGAAGAGTGATTAATTATTTTGACAGGTAAACCTTTGAGGGCTTTAGTAAAAGCTAAATTAGCTCGGCGCTGATGATAAGGCGAAGTTACTAAAATAACTTTAGTAAATTTATTATCTTCAATAATATTGCGCACAAAAGTTGCATTAAGAGCAGTCGTAGTGGCAGATTCTTCAATTAGAATATCCGCTTTTGGTATACCCACAGATATTGCTATATTCTGCATCGTTAAAGCATTTGATGGCCCTTCATCTCGTGCCGCGCCCGACATAATCATCAAAGGCGCCCAACCATCTTGATATAGCTGAACTGCCTCGGCTACGCGCTGGCGAGTTTCCCCGCCGGAAATAGCAATAATAACATCACTCTTTTCTAAATCATTTTGAGGCGATAAGAAAAATCCCGCACTAACAACACCGCTGACCAGTACAGCCACCAATAATATCGGAAAGCCAATTAGCCAAAACAACCATCTCATCCCGTTAGAAACAGGGAGCTCGAGACTCCCGACTGATTAGAAATAAAGCAACTAATAATAAATTGGTTATTAAATAAATGATTCATAAAACTTAACTTAGTCACACGTTTCTAACGGGACTCATCCCGTTGTGATACTTGAATTAGAATTATTTGCAGGGGAGTCGTCACTAGAATTTGCCCCAGTATTAATGGTCTCCTCATTAACAATTGGTTGATCGGACACATCCACCTTGGGCATAAAAATTGCCGCGATTAATCCCCGAAATGCAAATACAAGAAAAATAGCGCTAAAAAATAACGACCATAGCATTAGAAAAGCAAACGGATCTTCGGCATATTTTTGCTTCATCCGATACTTATACCTGCGACTTAGTTTCTCGTATTTCCTCATAGCTTTACTTATTTCGTCATTCTGGCTTGTCTAAAATCTTACTTTTTTTGTCATTCTGAGCGAAGTCGAAGAATCTGTTTACACCAACTTAGAGATCCCTCCACGGAGTTTATCCCGAGCGTAGCCGAGGGAGTCAGGATGACAATGTAATGTACTCCTTGTTAATTATACAACATCTCTAATATGTCACCCCGAGCTGTTCACATGGTCATCCCGGACTTGCCTCCGCCCAGAGGGCTCTGGCCCGGCGGGATCCGGGATCCAGAAAAAAATAAAAACAAAAAATTTTTCTTTTTATTTTCATGTCTGGATTCCGGCTCGGAGGCCGGAATGACATATATACGAAAAACTCGCCCTGTTAAGGGCGATGATTTATCTCCAAGCTTTTGCCTGAAAAATTTTGAAAAAGAGAAGGTGCGTGGAAATCCTTCCTTC
>Ga0180007_10001543_pt1 | contig 30870 bp, 22 predicted proteins | sample MM_PC_MetaG_FD_121122 | JGI IMG/M metagenome (GOLD analysis project Ga0180007, IMG submission 121122) | Groundwater microbial communities from the Aspo Hard Rock Laboratory (HRL) deep subsurface site, Sweden - MM_PC_MetaG | ecosystem: Environmental > Aquatic > Deep subsurface > Groundwater... | reverse complement strand
GATATTGGAGATTATGTTGGAGATTACACTAAAATAAAAGAAGATCTAGGCTGGCGTCCTAAAGTATCCATAGAAGAGGGTCTAAGAAGAACAATTTCCTATTACAAGAAGCATAAAAAGCATTATTGGTAAAATGCCATCAAGATATTACCTCCCGCTTATTCTTTTATTCTCAATCTGCCTACTAATCCCATATCTTGGGATTTACTATATTCAGCCCACCACAGATCTTTGGATACAGCGCGCCGTGCATTTTTACTATGCTGTAAAAAGTTTTAATTTTGAAGGTTCTTATACCATGTACCACCCAGGGGTAACTATTATGTGGCTTGTGGGGGTAACTTCGGGGATTTTTTACAAGATTAATGGAGGGGTGGATATTTTTTCTTTTGATATTTTTCCTCAATATATCTTTTTAACGACACTCTCGGTTGTTTTGGCAGAAATAGGAGCCTTAATTGTTTTGTATAAGGTTTTATCCCGAATACTTGGGGAAAGATCGGCTTTTTTATCCGTTGCCGTCTTGCTTTTGGAGCCGTTTTTCTTGGGAAATGCCAGATCTATTCATATGGATACTCTCGTCACACTTTTCGGTTTTATTTCTTTAAGCTATTTTTATCTAGGGCTCAAAGATTTTGTCAAACTAGATTTTGTGGCAAGTGGGGTGTTTTTAGGACTTGGGTTACTCACTCGCATCAACACAGGGGCGGTTTTTGTGTTTTTTGTCGTTTACATACTCTACAGAACATTTAGAAAGAAAATGCAACTTGTACAAGGAGTAAAGTCCTTATTTTTGGTTGGAATTGTGGCATTTGCAGTGTTTTATCTTTTATTTCCCGCCATGTGGTTTAATCCTCTAGATACTTTGTTTAAGGTATTAAAAGAGGGGGTACTTGATACGGCTTTATTGGAAGATTCTAGGCGAAATGTGTTTTTGGCACTGTCTAGTTTTCCGTTTATCCAAAAAGTATTTACTTATCCTATATATTTACTCTTTAGATTAACCCCCGTAATACTACTGTTATCTTTATATTTTGTTGTTGTAGAAAGAAAGAAGCTGGAGCTGGAATCGAGAAAGTTTGTGAGATTTGTAGGGCTTTTTGCTTGTTTTTACTATCTAATTATTACTATTCCCGATAAGCAAATATTTAGATATGTTTTGCCGATTGTTCCAGTCTTTGCAGTTATAGCAGGACTTGTTCTTTCTAGGATAAAGAGAGTTGGTTTGATAGTTGTAATATTTGCTTTTCAGCTATTTACAATTGTTAAAATCTACCCTAACTTTTTTGTTTATTTTAACCCGCTTATTGGGGGTATATCGCGAGCCCAAGATGTGATTAATTTAAACCAAGATGCTACGGGGTACAAAGAAGTCGCGAATTATCTCAATAAGATTTCGACTCCAGCAACAACAGTTGCCATGTACGACAGCAACTCATTCACTCCGATTTTTAAAGGTAATGCCATTATGCTAAAATCTTATCAGACGACATACGGAAAAGATGTGGATACAGACTATGTTTTGCTGCCAATAAATTTGGGAAATGAGTTTTTGCCTAGCAGTAAGTATCACTTATCAAAGACTTTCAAAGTGTCAGGTTACGATTATTATTTCTTGTATGAGAGGATATGATCAATTGGTTTGTTGATTTTAAAAAAGAATTGCTAGAGATTGGTTCAGAAGTCAACGCCTCGATAAAGAGGGTTTTAGACAGAGGTTGGTTTGTGCTAGGATCAGAAGTTACATCTTTTGAAAAAGAGTTTGCCAAATACTCCTCGTCACAATTTGCTGTTTCTTGTGGCAACGGAACCGACGCGATTGCGCTCGCCCTTAAATCATTGGATTTACCTGCAGGCTCGCAAGTTTTAACCACCCCGTTTACGGCAACTTACACTTCATTGGCGATTAATATGGCGGGATTGGTTCCAGTTTTTAGTGATATTGATGAGACTTACAATATAGATGTAAATTTAAAGTTCAATCCGCCAATCGGCGGACAAAGTTCAAAAATAAACAGGTTTGTTTCTCACGAAATAAAAGCAGTTGTACCAGTACATTTATACGGAAATCCCTGCGATATGGACCCCATCGTCAACTACTGTAAGGAAACAGGGGCGGTTCTAGTGGAAGACTGTGCTCAAGCTCATGGGGCAAAATATCGGGGCAAAACTGTAGGAACATTTGGAGAATTGGGTTGCTACAGTTTTTATCCCACAAAAAATCTTGGAGCCTATGGTGATGGTGGGGCTGTAGTTACAAACGATGCCAATCTTGATAAAAAGCTTCGCATGCTTCGCGAGGGTGGTCAATCAGCCAAATATCAACACGATATTTTAGGCGTCAACTCGCGGCTTGATGAAATGCAGGCAGCAATATTACAAGTTAAACTCAAGTTCCTAAAAAAATGGACAGAGCGAAGACAACAAATAGCCAAATATTATTTAGAAAATCTAACAGGAGTCGGCGATCTTAAATTTCCTAAAGTATTAGAAGGTTCTGAACCGGTATACCATCTTTTTGTTCTAGCAACATCAAAACGAGACGAGCTCGCAAAGTTTTTAGCGGAAAAAGAAATTAAAACAGCTATTCACTACCCAATCCCGCTTCACCTGCAAAAATGTTACTCGTATTTAGGCTACAAAGAAGGGGATTTTCCTAACGCCGAGAAAGCCTGTCGCGAGGTTTTAACAATCCCACTACATCCATATTTAACTGATGAGGAGGCTAGTGAGGTGGTAAAAACCATCAAAGGTTTTTTTAGAACATGACCTTTTGTGTATTTATCCGCTCCACAACATATCACAACAAATCTGGAGGTCTAGAAACCCAAAACAAAGTTTTATGCGAAGGGTTAGTAAAAGCTGGTCACAAAGTTTTTGTTGTCACCACAAGTTTAAATAGGGATTATCCCAAATTTGGGATAATCCCTAATCATGTTCCTAATTATGTATTTACTAATTCTCAACCTGGGAAATATTCTTTGCAGTGGTTCAAGGAAAGCGTTAAGGCTTATAAAGATTTATCATCCAAAGAAAAAATAGATGTCCTAATTAGCCAAAGTAGTGCTGGACTTGCTGTTTTTAAGAATGCTCGTAATGTCAATGTCAAGAAAATTGCAATTAATCACGGCACTTCTTTTGGGGAGTTTCAAACTCGCCTAAAACAAGTTCATTCTCTAAGAAATTTGATTCGGCTTATTATAAAAGATCTTCCCATGTTAGTTGGGGGATATTTGGAGGACTATCGACTTTTTAAATTGGCGGATAAAATTGTCTGTGTAAGCGGAGTTGTTAAGGATAGGGTAGAAAAAGAGTTTCCAAAGTTCCAAGATAAGCTGGTAGTGATTGATAATGGAGTAGATATCGAAAAGTTCAAATGTCGAATGACAAATGTCAAATTAAGATCAAATGACAAAAAGGAAATGAGGTTGTTAACAGTGGGAAGAGTAGTAAAAGAGAAAGGGTTAGAGGTGCTTTTTGAGAGTCTTGAGTCACTTAAGGAGCTTGGGTCACTTAGACTCACCATCGTTGGTGGGGGAAGCGACTTGGAGTATTTTAAATCTCTCGCTAAAACACTGGCGCTCCCCGTGGATTTTGTGGGAGAAGTCACAAACGAAGAAACTGTTAAATATTATCAGCAAGCAGATGTTTTTGTTCTCCCGACCCTTAGACAAGAGGGATTTCCCATGGTTTTAGCCGAAGCAATGGCTTCTGGTCTTCCAATCATCGCGTCCCGTGTTGGTGGAATTCCTTCGGCAATTGTTAGTGGTGAGAATGGTATTTTGGTTACTCCAGCATCTCAAGAAGGGCTTTCTAATGCTATTAGACAACTTGCAGAGAATCCAAAATTGCAAGAAACTCTGTCAGAAAACGCTCTTATTGCCTCCAAAGAAAAATATAGTCAACAAACCATGGTAAAAAAATATCTTACATTGGTGGTAAAATAGTGCAATGAGTTTTAGAATAGCAAGAATTATCTATGATTGGCCAAAGCCTTGGGATGGGTTGGCACCAGCACCATACTATCTAACAAAACATCAAAAGCTTTTGGGTAATTCTCTGACCGTTTTTTGCGGTCGTTGGAATAAATCCGGCGGTCCCGAAAAAATCTCCGGTGTTAGCATAATCTCTTTTCCTCGCGAGCCTGTAGAAGGCGTTATGCTGCTTACCACAGCGCCTTTAATGTCCTTATATTTTTTGTTTTGGAGAGTATTTAACAAAGTTGACATTTATCATGTCCATGGGCATTTTGGTTTGTATATCTATCTTTACAAATTCCTTTTTGGTTGGTTGGATAAAACTCCTCTTGTGGCTCATTTTCATAACACTACTGCGGGAAGAATTGCAATTACCAATGGGGAATCTGTAAACAAAGACGGTTTTTTCGTTAAAAACATTGCAATACTTTTGTCTTTAATCTCCGATAAACTAGCGGTCAAAGTGGCAAGAGCGTGTATTTTTGTAAGCAAACAAAATATCGATGAAGCGATTAAATATTATCATGTTCCTCGGGAAAAATGTTTTTTGGTAGAAAGTGGCGTGGCAACAGAGGTGTTTGATAACAAGATTCAGAAAGGCGATAAAAAGCAAATACTTTATGTAGGAGCTTTAAATTCCAGAAAAAATGTAGAATCCTTGGTTGCTTCTTTGCAGTATCTTCCCGATTTGTACAATCTGAAGATTATTGGAAGAGGCTTCGAAAGTTTCGTTAACAAGATAAAAGAAATCGCAAAAGACACAGGGGTTTTAGAGAGAGTTATTTTTGAAGGATACATAGAAAATGCTCATTTGCCAAAATACTACGCGGAATCTGCCATTTTCGTCATCCCGTCGCTCTATGAGGGTCTTCCCAAAGTAGTTTTAGAGGCGTTGGCATCGGGAATTCCGGTACTGGCGTCGGGGTTTAGTATTAAATCTCCAATCAGCGGCCTGTTTTTTATAGATAACCCCACGCCACGAAAAATTGCAAGCAATATTTTAAAAATAGTGCAATCTAATGTCAAAGTTGATAGTAACTATATCGAAAAATATTATAGCTGGAAGGCAAAGGCGCAAGAAATTCAAAAAATCTATGAGCATCTTGTCGAAAATTAATTTATCCCATTTAAAATATCTTTTTCTTATACCAATAGTATTAGGCTGGTTTTATTACCAAGGATACTACCTTTCTCGCAATTCGTACCCCTTTGACGATCAATCCGATTATTTATCCTATGCTATCCAAATCAAAGATACTGGTGGGGTATTAAAATTTCCCTATAATCTTGTTACTAACAACTTTAGCGAGAATCGGAAAAACCCTTTATATGCTGTTTTACTCTCTCCCTTTGCCAAGGCAAATCCAAGTTTTTTTAGGGATGCCAAGTTTATAAACTATATTTTGTCTTTTACTCTACTAATTACTATTTTTGGCGTGGTTCTAAAGTCGTTTGGAATCGTTCCAGCTATGGCTGTAGCGGTTGTTTTTTCCTGCAATAAATTCTTAATCGAAGAATTTGCGGTGGTTGTTCCAGATAGTCTTTTTGTTGGTCTTTGTGCCGTATCGTGGTTTTTTCTCTGGAGAGGACTAGAAGAAAATGCGTCAAAAAAATTAATTTGGGGTATGGGGGTAGCGTCGCTGGCTTTTTTTGCCAAGCCCGCCGGGATTTTAGTTTTATTATCTTATATTTTTTCGGTAGGGTTAATCTTTAAATTTAAAGTTTTATCAAATAGAAACTTTTGGTTATCGTTAGTTACATTTTTCTTAGTTTCCTCCCCACTTTTTTTGCGTAATATCATTGTCTATAGGAATCCTTTCTATAACAATAACACCTCGCTATTATGGATTGATAATAGGCAGGAGAGAAGGGCAGTTGGTTTTAGGGAAAATCCCCCCACAGCTTTGAATTATTTTAAAACACATCAGCTTGGTAATGAAGTTTCTCAGCTAGCCCAAAATTCTGTAAGGATTTTATCTAATGTTTCTTTAATTGCCTTGTTTGAGGTACAACAACTGCGTTATCCTATTATCCTTTTAGGATTAATGTTGCTCGGGATGTTATTTGACCCGCAAAAAAAGCGAGCATTGTTTTCGATGGTTCTTTTTGGTGCGTTTTTTGTCTTTTTTTCCTACAATTATCGGGTTAGTCCTCATTACCGCCATCTTATTCCGGTTGGGTTTTTGTTTATTTGCTACCCGACTTTCTTTCTAGTTTCTATACTTAAGTCATCTAAGGTACTTAAGTTACTTATGCTTTTAATCTCGTTTACCCCACTAATACTGGCATATCAAACGGGGAAAGTTGTTCCATTGCCCAAAGTAGAGGCTGGGTTAATAGAAATGCCGTCGGAGCAATCGGCGTTGATAAATTTTGCGCAAATTAATTTTACTAAAGATACAATTTACATTAAAGGCAACGAAGAACGGTTGTCATATGAGTGGTATACCAGTATTTCGGGGGTAAAAATAATTCACCCCTACCTAAATTCCTTTGCGGAGTTTGTAAATTTTATAAAGGAAAACAAAATTAGATATATTATTTTGGGTTCATCAACGGTGTATTCATTTCCAGAGATTTATGATGGGTATTTTAACTTTAACTCTGGAAGGGTAAAAATTGTTACAACCCCCAAAAATTGGAGTTTAGTATTTTCTTACTCCGGCAATGACGAAAACAAATTGCCCAGAGTACTAGTTTATGAAATTATCTAAAAAGCAACTAATTTTGGTGGGGAGTTTTTTGTTTTTTTATTTCGTTATTAAAGTTGCTCTGTATTTTTTAAATCCCACGGAGGTTGGTGATTCTTACCGTTTTTTAAAAGCGGGGCTTTCTCTGTCCTCTTTTAGCTACCCGCTAAATGAAAAACGCCTTCCTCTTTTTCCTTGGTTTTTATCCTTAGGAGTAAACAAGTTTGTTTCTAACGAAATTAAGTTTTTTGATCCAATCTGGTGGGGAAGATTTGTAGCCACAGTTTTTTGTTTGGGATCGTTACTTTTAACATTTAAAATATCTTTAAGGCTTTTTAATAATTTTAGAATTGCCTTTTTTACTCTACTACTCACTGCACTTTCCCCAATTTTCTTTTATGGAACATCACGGGTTCTTGCCGAAGGGCAGTTCGCTTTTTTTCTGCTGTTATTCTTATATCTTTATCTTCTTAAGAAAAAGTATTTAGTTCTAGGATTAGTTGCGGGGCTATGCTTTTTAACTAGGTATGAAGGAGCTTTGCTGATATTTGCTTTTGGTTTGGACGCTCTAATTGCCAAAAAATTTAGGAACTTCGGGCTTTTGGTGCTGGGGTTTACCCTGGTTGCAAGTCCCGTAATTGTTCGCAATATATTAATTTTTGCTAATCCAATAAAATCGGCTTATTTTTTGGAGCCTGCTGGTTTTAGCTACAACTTTAAATCAGTACTCATCGTCGTCTCGGCTTTTTTGTTTTGTTTTGGAAATTTGCTCATTTCTCCTTTGTTGCTAATCACATCAATTAAAAAACTTCTTGTTGAGCATCGTCCCATATTTTTCTATTTGATTATGAGTATTGCCCTATTCTTTTTTTGGATTGCGGCAATGCCCCGTTTGTTTGTTTACCTAATTCCAGTTTTTGCTATCTTTACAGTTCCTCCAGTATTGGAGACATTGTCTAAACCTTGGTTTAAATCTAAATTCTACCTTATAACACTATTTATAAATACTATAGTGTTTATTTTGTTTAGAATGGAATACCGTTATCATTTTTTGGTTTTGGGCAAATGGTTTTTGCTGGTATTTTTAGTATTGTCAGTTGCTACAATGCTATTTTTTATTGCGGATAAAGCCAAACTTTTCCTGGGTTTTTTAGCGCTTTCAATACTTGTTTCCGCGGTTGCCTATACAATTCGTTTTAAAGATGTTTATCGGACTGTATATCAAGCCGTGCTCTTCTCTAAAGATTTAGATGGGAAAATAGCCTACAGCGACGAAACCGGTATTACCTCATGGTATTTAGCTGGTCATGACACATTATATTTTGACGACACTGATGGGGAAGAAAGCGTTGATTTTTTAAGATCACAAAGTGTTAAGTACGCTCTAGTTACGAACGAATTCGATGAGTACAGGCGCCTGATTTTTTTGGAAAGGGAGGATAGAGAAAACGATGTTGAGCTTGTAAAGAAATTTACAATAAATGATGGTGGTTATATTAGGTACTCAAAGATTTTTCGGTTAAAATATTAAATGATGAAACTTTCGATTGTGGTTCCGGTTTATAACGAGGAAAAAACATTAAAGAGGTTAATTTCAAAAATACAAGCAGTTAACTTTGTTGATAAAGAAGTAATACTTATCAACGATTGTTCCAAGGATAAAAGCGCTGATATATTAAAACAGTACGCCAGTAAAAAAGGTTTTATAGTATTAAGTCACGGTAAAAATAAAGGGAAGGGTGGTGCTTTAAAAACTGGTTTCGAACATGCTTCCGGTGACTATGTTATTGTTCAAGACGCTGATTTGGAATATAACCCTCAAGACTACAAAATTCTTCTTAACGAGTTAAAGAACGGTAAATTTAAGGTTGTCTATGGTTCTAGATTTATGGGTCAGTATAAAGATATGTCAAATTTGCATTATATTGGAAACAAAGTTTTAACCCTTGTTACAAATATTCTATATGGGCAATCTTTGACCGATATGGAGACTTGTTATAAGTTGATTCCGATTGAGGTTATAAAAGAGGTCGATATAAAATCCAAGAGGTTTAATTTTGAACCCGAAATTACCGCCAAAATTCTAAAAATGGGCTACAAAATTAAAGAAGTTCCCATTTCATATTTTGGTAGAACACACAGTGAGGGTAAACACATCACCTGGCAAGACGGATTTTCGGCACTTTGGACATTGATTAAATTTAGATTTACAAATTAAATGAGTACTTCACTAAGAATCCCGCTAATACTATTTATACTAAGCTTTTTTGCCTATTTCGTTTTTTGGTTGGGGTTAAATATTACTTCCAAAAACGATTTATTAATTCAAAGCGAAGATGCAATCCCCGCTACATATCTTCCTCTGTCATTACTTGACGGTCGAGGATTCGTGCTTACCGAATATTATAACTATTTTAAAAAACAATGGCCCAATCCCGAAAATAAGCTTGGGAAGCCATATTATTTGTTCAATTCTCAAAACGGCGAGTATATCTCGGCTTTTCCAGTAATTGTTCCAATATTAGCGGTACCCTTTTACCTTCCAGTATCAATTTTGGGAATTCATTATAGCTCCGACTTAATTCCAATTACCGCAAGGTGCGCCTCGGCGTTTTTTGTTGCTTTATCGGTAGTATTTGTTTATTTATCTTTAGTTAAGATTACGAGAAACCGCAAAGTCAGTATTCTTTCGGTAGTAGCCTACGCCTTTGGAAGCATTTGTTGGGGTACAACTTCTCAAAGTTTATGGCAACATGGAATAAATCAATTTCTTTTATCGGCCGGTTTCTATTTGCTTTTATTTAATAAATCTTATTCATCAATTTTATTTTCTTTGGCTGTTTTTAGCCGACCGACTAATATTATCTTTGCTGTTTGGGCATTTGTTTATGTTTTAATTAAAGATCGCAAAAAGGCTTTTGTGTTTTTGTTATGGAGTTTGCCTCCATTGCTTTTTCAATTTTGGTACGATGTGACTTACTTAGGTGGGGTTTTAAACCACCCATATAGTGTCCAGCAGTTTACCAATTGGCAAGGTAGGTTTCCCGAGGGATTTTTAGGTCTTCTGATTTCTCCAAGTAAGGGTTTGCTGATCTTGTCCCCGGTTTTCATCTTTGCCTTAACGGGAATTTACTATGTGTGGAGGAAAAATAGAATCCCACGCACAAGTGCGTTGGATTATGTAACGCCCCCGACACAGGGTCGGGGAAATTTATCGGAAGAAATCTCACATAAATCTTGTTATAAAACTGGATTAGAATATAAAGCCTTATCAATAGCCTTGTTGGTGTTTTTTCTCGTTATGGGAAAGTGGATTCATTGGTATGGTGGATGGTCATTTGGTTATAGAATGGTGTCAGAAGCATTACCGTTTTTGACTATATTTCTTGGTATCTATCTAAGCTTTAATTTCAAGAAAACAAATGTTTTAAGGCGTTTCTATTTTCTACTCATTGTATCCATTTTAGTTCAAGTAATAAGTTTGCTTTTTGATTTTAGGTACTGGCATGCAACATACGATGCTGGTCCCTTTTCTACATCTTGGCTCTGGTCTCTAAAGGATTCCATGCTAGTGTATTTTGCAAGGTTGGCGCTAATTAAATTTGGATTTTACCCATGAAAATAAATCTTCTTGTACCTATTATAGTTTTGGCTTTTTTGGTTCGCGTTGTGGGAATTAATTTTGGTTTGCCTTTAGAACTTCATCCCGACGAGGGAAAAATTATCTACCCCGCGAACTCTATGTCAGTTAATTTCGTGGAATCTTTGCAGGGGAGGGGAGACAATGCTTTTTTTAATCCTCACATCTTTTATTACGGAGGGGTTAATTTTTTTATTCTGACCAGTACAATTAAGTTAGTATCTTTCGTGGGTCGTAATTTTAGTGTTTTTAATCTTGTATCGTTGTCTCCAATTTTTCTTTTGGCAAGATTTATCACCGTGTTGTTTGCTACGGCTACAGTATATTTTGTTTACAGATTAGGTAGAGATTCATTTGGAGAGAAGGTTGGTTTACTTTCCGCTCTTGTTCTAGCTTTTTTTCCAACCCATGTTATCAATTCGCACTATTTTTCTCCAGATATTATTGCGACATTTTTTGGAGTAGCCTCTATCTACTTTCTTTCGAGAAGGAAACTTCTCGCATCTTCAATTATGGTAGGTCTTGGGATTGGGACAAAATATTATCCTGCAATACTTGCAGTATTTCTGGGTCTGGGGATTTTAATATTTCTCAAAGGTAGTCTAAAATCACGTCTAACAAAGTTACTAAAATATACTGTCTGCGCAATCGTTGTTTTTATAATCACCAACCCCCATGTAATTTTAAATTTTCCTGAATTTGCTCTAGACATAAAAAATCAATTTGCTCGAAATGGCGGGGGGATATTAGGTTCGGTTAGCCCTAGGTTCTTTTATCTTCTTGTCAATAATGACAGCTCCTCCATGGGTCGTTTCCTTGGAAACAGCTTATTTTTTGATTTGGGTCCTTTAGCACTGTTAGTGGTCTTTATTGCAGTATTTTATCCATGGTTCCACAAAAATGCCTTTGCAAAATATTTATCAGGCTTTGTTATTTGTTATTTTTGTTTTGTATCAGCTTCTATTTCTAAAGAAATGCGATGGTTAATGTTTGAAATACCAATGATTGCTATACTGGTTGGGTACTTTTTCTCCAGCCTAAAATCTAAAAAAACAGCTCTAGTAATTGGTTTTCTATTTCTGCTTTTTCCAATCTATAAATCGGTAACTGTGTCCCTATCTTTTGCTAAAGGAGACACGAGACCAACAATTGTTACTTGGGTCGAAGAAAATATACCCCAAAGTTCCACAATCTTATCCGACCCTATACTTGTTGCTCGAAGTCCTTTTGACGATGAAAAATACCAAGTATTTGAGGTACCTCATGCAAAATATAATGTGAATGAGGCTTATGAGAACGAATCCACCCCCAATTTAGATATTATCCCAAAACCCCTGTATGTGGTAACTAGTAGCAAATTTATTGATTATTACAATTCTTCTGATTTTAGAGCGCTATTTCCGACTGCTTCACAAAAATGGATTGATTATTACAAGAGTATCGAGTCGTTTACTAAGCAAATTAAATGTATCAGAACTAACGAAGATGGTCTAATCAACTTTACGGGACCGGATATTTGCATATATTTGATGGAAAGGTAAGATGTAAATATGCTAAAAGCTCGAAAATCCTTACTTTCGGACAGCGTTTCTGCTACGGGAGCTAATCTTTTTGCCCAGTTTTTTACTTTTTTAATTTCAGCAATTATTGCGGCACAATATGGTGCCACCGAGAGCACCGACGCATTTTTTTATGCTTTAGCTGCGGTAATGGTGGTAAATGCAGCCATCACCGGGGTTTTAAAGTCAGTTTTTACCTCGGTTTTTTTGCGTTTTGTGCATAAGGAAAAACAAGACGAGAAGGAAATTTTGGGCTCGTTTTATTTATACTTTTGCATATTTCTGCTTGTTATTTGGTCTCTTTTTAACATTACCTCTTATCTTGTAACTGCCCATGTAACAATTCCTGGAATTTTGGATCGGGAACTTTTGTTTAGAATGCTTTTTGAATTGTCGTTTCTTATTATCGCAAGTGGTCTTGTGGAGTGTCTTTCTACCGTTTATAACACCTATCAAAAGTATATTATTCCAATTTTAACGCCAATTTTTCGAAGTGTTGTGTTTATTGCGTTTGTTTGGTTTACCAAATCAAACTTAGGGGTAGAGAGTCTTTCCATTGGAAATTCCTTTGCGGAACTTGCTCATCTAGTAATTTTATTTACCATTTTAAAGTACAAGGGAATTTATTTTGGATTTAAGCTAGTTTTCCATCCTGCAGTAAAACGCATGGTAACAATCTCGCTTCCGTCGTTTTTGAGCAATGCTACTACTCGAATAAATGATTTTGTTGACGCCTCTTTTATTGCGCCAGTTTTAGTTGGGGGTGTAACAATTATCAATTACGCTAACAAAATTTCTGCAATTCCGGCGATTTTGCTTACCGGAGGTTTTTTAACTGTAATTCTTACCCATTGGTCATTAAAGGAGAATTTGGAAGGAGACGATTCACTCAAAGAAAGTTTATTAAATTCGCTAATTGCTGTGGGAATGATATTTATTCCAATTTTGGTTGCCATGTTCGTTTTAAGAGAGCCTTTAGTTAAATTGCTGTATGAGCGCAAGAACTTTACCCCAGATTTAACCTACAAAACCGCACTGCTTACAGGTCTTTATCTTTTTGGTCTTTTGCCTCTTATGCTGGGGCGGATCCTAACTCGTGCATTTTTAGTAATAGAAGATACTTGGACGCCATTTTGGGTGGGAAACATTAGAGCTGTAATTAATGTCGTAACCAACATTTTGTTTATAAAAGCATTGGGTTATCCAGGAGTTGCTGTTTCTACATCTTTTACCTCTTTTCTGCTGTTTGCTTTTATGTTTGTAAAGCTTAAAAAGAAAATACGGCTTGCCATAACTAAAGAATATATCGTTGAATGGGGCAAGGTTTTGTCTTCTGGGGCAATAGCCGGTTTTGCTATATTTTCCTTTTACAAATTCTTTGTCCACTCCAGCTATTTGTACCTGTCTTTATCGTTTATCGGGGGTGTTGTGTCACTTGGGTTTTTCTCCGCATATGGACTTTTAGTTTATTTATTATCTTGTTATTTGTTAAAAGTTAAGAAACTGACCGAATTAAAGCAATTAATATTTAAAAAGGGGTGAGACCCGATTTTGGGTCTCACCCCATTTGCATATGAATATTTGTATATTTTCGACAACTTTTTTTCCGAATACGGGTGGGGGGGAGAGATTTATTCATGGATTAGGAACCCATCTATCCGAATCTCAAACCGTTTTTGTTCTTGTCCCTTTTGATCAAAAGATGCTAGTTAATTTTAAGCCCAATTATTCAATATTACGCCTGCGATTTATCAACCCTTTTTTACAGCACAAAAGACTATTAGAAGCAATCCTCTTACTCAATCTTTCCTATTATCATTTGAAATACCGCTTTAATCTTGTTCAAGCAGTTGTTTTGTATGAGCCTGGATTTGTCGCAGGAATTTTTGGAAAAATATTTAATGTCCCGGTTATTTTACGACCAACTGGCGAAGATATTCAGTTTGACAAATCTATCTCATACGGAAGAATCTCCAACCCATTTTATAAATCACGAGTTACTCAAGCTCTTAATCTTGCCACAAAAATTGTTGCCATAAGTCCTACTGTCAAAAAAACCATTATGGAGTTTACCAACGGTAAGCTAAAAGAAAAGATTGTGGGAATCTCAAACGGTGTCGATTTAGAGAAATTTAAGATAGGGGAAATTGGGGTAACGAAGAAGATAGGGGAGATAAGATTGCTAACTGTTGGAAGGAATGTACCAAAGAAGGATTATCCTACAATGCTTAAAGCTTTAGCTGTAGTTGTCAAGGAGTTCCCGCAAGCCCATCTTGACATTGTTGGCGGGAACGAAGGGGGGCTTACTCCAATCATTTCTCAACTCGGGATTACAAACAATGTAACTCTGCTTGGGAAACTTCCAAAAGATCGTGGTGACTTTTTGCAATATCCTCCGCAGGAAGTTTTGGATTTATATAACAAAGCCGACCTGTTTGTTTTTAGTTCGTTAATAGAGGGTTGTCCCAATGTAATCCTAGAGGCAATATCGGCAAAGTTACCAATTGTTGCAGCTAATAGCCCAGGTACTTGGGACTATGTTAAGGATCTTCAAACTGGGTTGCTGTTTAAACCTGGGAACTTTGTAGATATGGCTAATAAAATTATCAAGCTAATAAAAGATAAAGATCTCTATTGTAAGATTCAAGAGTACCAAAAGAAATATTCTCAAGAGTTTGATTGGTCAGAAATAGCACAAAGATATCTCAAGTTGTATAATAACATTACATGAACATTTCAATTGTAGTTCCTTGCTATAACGAGGAAAAAAATATCAGACCATCGGCAGATGGTCTCAAAGAAGTTCTCACAAAAATTGGTAAGTCTTGGGAGGTGATTTTTGTTGACGATGGGTCAAAGGATGCTACTTGGGAAGAAATAACACAAGTTTGTAGAGAAAATAAACAAGTTTGTTTCTCACAAAATAAAGGCTTTAAAGGCGTGCGACACATGAGAAATTATGGGCAAACGGCAGCCTACCAAGCGGGGTTTGACGCGTCAAAAGGCGATTTTGTTATAACTTTTTCTTCGGACAACGAAACCCCGGCAGAAGAGATAGAAAAAGTCATAGGCAAGCTTGAGGAAGGCTATGATATGGTAAACACAAATAGGGGAGAACGCTACAAAGAAGATGCAGGAAAAGCGTTCTTTAAAAGAATCCCATCGATTTTGGCGAACAGAGTTATTAACAAGATGTCTGGGTTGCAGGTTAAAGATACGGGTTCAGGAGTAAAGGGTTTTAGGAGAGTACTTGTTCAAAATATGCATCTTTATGGAGATATGCATAGGTTTTTGCCTGCTTACTGCTCTATGTTTGGAGCAAAGATTTGCGAAGTTGATGTGGCTTTTAATCCTCGTATTTATGGGGAGTCTGCCTATGGTAAGGTTGGTTTATCTCGGACATTTAAGGTGTTTTTAGATATCATCGCTTTAAAATTTTTGCTTTCTTTTTCTACCAAACCTTTTACTATGATGCCGATTAGGATTTTTGGCGGTACGGGGATTATCTCCATGATACTAGGCGGATTTTTAGGTAGTATTTTAGCCTTTGATAAAATTGTATTGGGTCAAAATATTGGCACAAGACCGCTTTTGTTTTTGTCGGTCCTTCTTATTATTTTGGGATTTCAGTTTATCTCTCTCGGTCTTTTGGGAGAACTTATGCTTAGAATTTATTTTGAATCTCAAGGCAAAAGAACTTATATTGTTAGAGAAGAGGTAGCTTAACATCTCACATGAGCAATAAATCCCTCATTTTACGATTGGTAATATCACTTCTTGTTCTTTCTATCCTCTATCAAAAGTTGGATTTTAATTCGGTACTTGCTACCATAAGAACCGCCAACTTGTGGTATCTGCTTTTGTCATTTTTAATGATCTGTCTTAATTACATAATTAGTGGTTTTAGGTGGCGGTCTTTAATCTTTTTTTCTTCCTCGTTTAACGGTCGTGGTGTTTTTAAGTTGATTAAGCTGTATTTTATTGGGGCTTTCTTTAATAATTTTATGCCCACGAGTATCGGGGGCGATGTTTATAAAGCCTATGTTCTTGGGAAAAACACTAATGATATGCCAAAAGCTACTGGAGCAACCTTTGCTAACAGGCTTTCCGGTTTAGTTATCTTAGCTTTACTTTCGACTATAAGTTTGGTTGTACTTTTGGGATTTTGGGGGATTTTGATTTTTATCGCTTTTTGGATTCTTTGTATACTTGGTTTTGTTTCGCTTGATTTATTTTCCAGACTAATTCCAAAATTAAAGCCTTTTAACGATGCAATTCATCTCTATCGCTTTCACAAAGATAGCATTGTCAAGTCTCTGTTTTTTTCGTTGCTCGTTCAAATTGTGGCAAACTTGGCGCATTTTTTTGCCACCAGGTCAGTTGGTATATCAATTACACTCCCACAGGCTTTTTTTGTATTTCCTATAATTGGATTTTTAAGTTTCTTGCCCTTGTCTTTTAATGGTATTGGTATTCAAGATTTTTTCTATGGTAAATTCTTACTATTTTGGGGAATCTCCCCTGTTCTGTCGGCAACATCTTCGCTGCTGTACCATGCCACACGAGTCTCGGTTAGTCTTATTGGTGGATTTTTGCTTCTAGTGAGTAATGATAAATCTAAAGAAACATCTTAATCTGATATTTTTATCTCTCGTCTACTTTATTTCTCGTCTGCCAATGTTGGGAAACGATATTGTGAATGTGGATGCTCCCGCATGGAACTACAGGGCTGTGCAATTTTGGGCATATCTTAAAAACTATAATTTTTTAGAGACTTATAGGACATATCACCCCGGAGTTACCCTCATGTGGCTTTCTGGTTTTGGGCAGGAGATATATAGTGTATTTTATAAATTAAAGTACGGGATAAGACCTGTTTATTTTAATGTTAGCAATTTTCGTTGGATATTATTTTCCGAGACCCTTCCTTTAGTACTTTTTAACTTCGCCTTTATAATTTTGCTCTACAAATTGATTGAGAAATTGTTTAATCAAAAGATAGCTTTTTATTCGGTTTTAATTTTATTACTGGAGCCATTTTTTATAGGTAACACCAGGGTTTTACATCTAGACGGTATGCTTTCTCTTTTGGGAATTAACTCCGTTTTGTTTTTTATAAAGTATCAAAAATCCAAACGCACTAAAGACGCCATTTTTTCTGGGATATTATTTGGGTTGGCAGTATTGACAAAGGTCTCCTCCCTTACATTATTTCCAACCATTGTAATAATCTCTCTGTTATTCGGCAATATACTGTCCTTAGTAATTTATGCAGTAGCAGGACTTACAGCGTTTTTAATTTTGTTTCCAGCCTGTTGGGTAGATCCAATTCGTGTTATAACAAAAATAATCTACGACGGGGTTATTAAGACAGGTCAGGGTGGGCAGCCCCAAATTTTCTTTGGGCAAGAATCTTTAAATCCAGGAATACTGTTTTACCCCACACAATTTATTTTTAGAGCCAGCCCAGTTTTAATAATTCTTTTAACTGTTGCTTTATACCTAATATTTTCAAATTACAAAGTTGTGCTTAAAGGACTAAAGTCATCAAAAACCATGACGATACTTGGGGTTTCTATTTATACTTTGGTTTATTTTGTTTTTATGACAGTTTCCACAAAAAAGATAGACAGGTACCTCATTCCCCTTTTTCCGCCACTGGCAATTTTTGCAGGCTACGCATTATCCAAGGTAGTTCCGCGAAAGCAGTTTTTTGTTGCTGTAGTGCTGGTTGTTGTATCTGCTGTTCAAATACTTCCTCTGTTCCCAGATTTTTTTGCCTACTTTAACCCGCTTGTTGGTGGGTCTCATATGGCAGTAAATGCCGTTGGGCTTCAGGATTGGGCAACTGGATACATGCGGGTTACTAATTATTTAAATAAAAAGCCGGGGGTGGAAAATATTACACTTGCCACTTATAATGATGCTAGTGTAAGACCAACATTTTTGGGTATTGTTGTTTCAATAGATTCCGTTACCGACTTTTCAGAAGTCGATTACGTTGTAGTGCAAAGGGATGATGCTAGATCGCCTTTAATTCTTAAGAGCATGAGTTTAGATAGAGTGTTTTATATTGGATCATATGACTACTACTACCTTTACAAAAATATTCAACTCTAAGTGGTTCGTAGTATCAATCATTTTTCTAGGGATTGCTCTTAGATTTGTTGGTATTTGGTGGAATCTGCCAAAAATTTACCATCCCGATGAGACCGCCCTCGTTAGCGGAGGCCTGGGTCTAAGAATAGTTTCTAACCTTAAGCATTTTGATTGGCCTCATATGCAAATGTATATTTCTCTTTTTGCAGTTTCGGCTTGGGCAAAAATTACAGATATTTACGGAAACCTTTTTGGCATTTCGGTTAACAACTCCAGTTCTATATTCTTAGAAAGACCTGCATCATTTTACCTGGCGATTCGTTTCGTGTCATTTTTAATGTCATCCTTGTCCCTAGTAATTTTTTATAAGGGCGTAAGGGAATTTTTGGGGCGTAATGTTGCTGTTATATCTCTGTTGTTCTTTGCTTTAAGTTTGCAAAATATAGAGGATGCCCATTATGCCACATTGGAGTCCGCGCTTACCTTTTGGGTTGTTTTAGTTTTTTTCTTTTCGCAAAGAATTTTAAGAAATACTAAATTAATAAATTATGCTTTAGCAGGTCTTTTTGCAGGATTTGCGACATCAACAAAATATAATGGTGCTTTTGCCGTTTTGCTCATTTTTTCTGCGCATGTGACAAATGTTATCAAATTTAAGAAATCGTATCGGGAGGTTATTTTTTCAAAGAATCTTATAATTGCAGCAGTAATGTCTGTGGCGGGATTTTTTATTGGTACTCCTTATGCCTTGTTAGATTTTAAAACTTTTGTAAAAAGTGATTCTCCGGTCGGAGCGTTGTGGCAATTTAAGAGACAAAGAGGTCCAATATCAGAATCCCTATTAAATTTTAATCTTGGAGAATCTAGATATAAGACAGGTGTCGGACTATCCTTTGGGGTTATAGGGGCGTTATTAGTGCTGCTTGGGATATTTGCCGTGCTTAGAAATTATACAAACATTAGTTTTTTTCTATTGTTTTTCCCATTAGCGTATTTTTGGTATATGGGGACTTTAAAATTGTTCTATCAACACTACCTAAATCCAGTTTACCCCTTCTTTGCCATTTTATCTGCGGTTGGATTTAAGCACGCTGTAAATTACATATTTCACAGAATTCAACAACCCACGGTAAGAGGTATGCTACTTGGTTTATTTTTTATCTTAACATTTGGAGGTTTGTTTTATCGTGGGGTTGTAATGAATTATGTTTTTGCAACAGGTGATACCAGAAGGCGAGCCGAAAATTGGATTTTACAGAATGTTACTCCGGGCTCAATTGTTGGTATTAGTGGTGCTTATAGCGTAAATCTAGATGATTATGTAAATGGAGCGGGGTATAACGCAGTAAAAATCGACGAGGTTTTTAGGGAGATGGACCGAGAAATTGGGCATACCGATCAAATTGCTTATTTTAAAAGCAAAGGAATAAGTTTAGTGGTAACAGGAGATTACGATTTAGATGCTCGTTTAAAGACTAATTTTCCAGCAAACTGCAGATATCCTAGTGGTGATGCTTGGGCAATAGATACTATGCGAGTTATAAAGCTTTTTCCTGCCCGAAGTTCTGTTGAGCCCACAGTTGCCGTTTTGGGATTTGAAAAATAAACGAGTTTGTTTTTTATGATACAAAAATGAATATAGTTATTTTATCCAATCAGTCGTTTTCGCAGGAATTAAAAACCAACAAATGGCATGTGGCAACAAGACTTGCCAAACTTGGTCATAAAGTGGTATTTGTAGATCCTCCGCTAAGGTTAAAAGCTTTACGCAATACTTTTACAAAAAAAGACTGTAGTGTAGATTTCTATGGAGTAAGAGTTCTGACTTTATTTAGACCATCGCCCCAGAAAGACATTTCTAAAACATTTCCCGTGCTAGATTGGCTATTTACTAAATACACAGCCTGGAAAATCAAAATACTGGCTGGCAAAAATATAGTACTTTGGGTTTATCATGTCGGCTATCCCGATTTAGAATTGCTAATTAAACAAATTAAACCGACAAAATTAATTTACGACATGGTTGATGAATATACAGAATTTCCAGAGTACGCAAAAGTAAAAGATTGGTTGCACCAAAGGGAACAGTGGTTACTAGAAAAAGCGAACCTTTGTTTTACCTCGGCAGTTTCCCTTTACGAGAAAGCAAAAAAAATTAATCAAAACAGTTATTACACGCCAAACGCGGGAGATTTTGAATTATTCTCTAAGCCTCAAAATAGTACCCCAGAGGATTTGCGGAATATACCACACCCAATAGTAGGTTTTGCGGGAGCGCTGGATGATTTTAAAATAGATATCTTGCTTGTTGCAAAATGCGCCCAAGAACTTCCCGCAGTCTCTTTTGTTTTAATTGGTCCGCAAAAAGTTTCCCAAAATTCTCAATTTGATTCCACGGCCCTTTTAAAATATAAAAATATTTATTTGTTAGGTCAGAAAAGATTTGTTGATCTCCCAGCTTACTACCAAAATTTTGATGCCTACTTTATCCCCTACGATCCGAAAAATTATACATCTTTTCCCGTTAAATTTTTTGAGGCTCTATCTTGCGGTCTTCCCACAATCGTAACTGCTCTTAAAAGCTATTTTAATTATAAAGATCAATGCTACATTGCAAAAGATCACAATGAATTCGTAAAACTAATTGTAAAATCCTTGAAGGAAGACAATAAGGAAAAAAGGGAGGCACGAATATTACTAGCCAAAAATAATTCTTGGGACAATAAAGTAAAGAATCAACTCGAAATAATTCAAAAAGGGATCCAAAAAGGGGTGAGACCAAAAAAAAAGCCAAATGTTGTAATTGCACTTAATTCGGGAGAACAATTAGGAGGTGTAGAACGCCAGGTGGGAGATATTGTAAAAGGTCTTGCAAAAGATTTTAATTTTACGGTTGTTTGCAAAGGTGGTTCCATGGTCAAAGAATATCAAGCAAGTGGTGCTAATTTTGTGGAGTTATATCCTTGTCTGGATTTCGATCCTTTGTATGTATTTAAGCTACTTAAGCTAGTTAAGCCACTTAATCCCATTGCTCTTCATGCCCACGAGCTAAAAGCGGGTTTTAACGCCATGCTCGCGGGTTTTTTAGCAGGAACACCAGCAAGGATTTATCATGTTCATACCCCGATAACTTATTGGCAACTTCCGAAATGGAAAAAGCCCATCCTTTTTAAATTAAATCTCGTAGCGAATAAAATTGCCGGAAACTTTTTAGCCACAAAAGTTATTGCGCTAACGAAATCAATTAAGATTGAAAGAGTAGAAAAGGAGGGGATAAACCCAAGCAAGATAGAAATTGTTCCCAATGGGATTGGTATCAAGGTATACCCGAAATCCCCAACAGCTCTAAGAATACATTGGAAAATTCCCAGAGAAGCTTTTGTTATAGGTAACATAGGGAGACTAACTGTAGAAAAGGGACACGAGGTTTTAATTAGAGCATTTTCCAAGATTCTGCAAAAAAATAATAATGCTTATCTTGTTTTAGCTGGGGATGGCAATTTACGAGAATCCTTGGAGGGTCTTTGCCGAAAGCTTAATATTTCCTCCAAGGTTAGGTTTTTAGGAAGCTTTAAGAACGACCAAAAATATCAAATATTGACAAGTTTTGACCTTTTTGTTTCGCCAAGTCTTGCCGAAGGTTTTGGTATATCAATAATTGAAGCAATGAATGCCGAGGTTCCTGTTTTGGCTTCCAATCTTCCGGTTTTTAAGGATGTTGGAAAAGACACCATAAACTACTTTGAACGAGGTGATTCCGATGATTTAGCTCAAAAGATTTTAAATTTTAAATATAACGAAAAAAAGATAAAAGAAGCTTACGATTTAGTTGCTAAAATTTATTCTATGGAGAAATTTTTAGATTCCTACAAGAAGTTGTATTCAGTTTTAGGGTGACACCCTAATAGGGTGTCACCCTTAAATAGCATGAAAGTACTTTTTCAATCACGATTGGATTTGTTTGACAAATACGGTGGGGATACGGTGCAGATGTTGGAGACTAAAAAGGCGCTTGAAGCGCTTGGTGTTTCTGTTGATATTAACTGCGAGCTTTCTTTGGATCTTTCTCAATATGACCTTGTTCATGTTTTTAATCTAGATTGGGTTTGCGAACCGTATCTTCAAATAAAAAATGCTAAAAGACAGGGGAAAAAAGTGGTGCTTTCTCCAATTCATCATAGCCTTGCGGAATTTTTAAAATACGAACAACTTAATCGCTGGGGATTGTCTGTTTTGGGAAATGCCGTTTTAACCAACCAGCCTGCTCGTGATACGATAAAAAATTTAATCAAGGGGATTTTATATCCTAAAAAACTCTATCCCGCTTTTTACCAGTTGTTTTTTGGGATTAGAAACGAGCAGCGCCGAGATGTTGCCATGAGCGATTATGTGTTGGTGCAGACAGATCTAGAGGCAAAAGATTTGAAATTAGATTATAAGACCGGAGATTTTAAATGGAAAAAAGTTGTCAACGGAATTAACCCAGAAAAGTTTGGAGATACTCTAAATGTTAAAAAAGAAAAAGTAATTCTATCGGTCGGGAGAATTGAACCTAGAAAAAACCAAATTAACTTGGCTATGGCTTTTATTAGAGCGGTAAATTCGGGGGAGCTTTCTGGTTACAAGATGATTTTTATTGGAAAGGGTAACTTACACCACCCAACTTATCTTAAAGAATTTTATAGAACCATCCATGACCAAGAACTTTTTGAATATTTGGGGTTTGTTGAGCAAGAAAAATTGTGCAATTTATACCAAACCGCCTCAATTTTTGCTTCTCCTTCTTGGTTTGAGACCACGGGTCTGGTCTTTTTGGAGGCAACGGTGTGTGGTGTATCTTCTCTTGTTGCGTCAGGGGATAGAGCAGGGGAGTACCTTGGCGACAATGCTGTGTATTGCGATCCTGCATCAGTCAATTCAATCTATAAGGCATTGATAGAAGCGCAAAGACCGACGGTAGCTAAAAGTTTTCCAGAATTTGTTAAAAAGACTTATACATGGGAGAATTGTGCCAAACAAACCTTGGAAGTTTATCAGAGGGTTTTAGGGTCTTCTACTGAATAGCTATGGAACCGCTTCTTTTTGCTGGGATTGTTCTGACAATCTTGTATTTTTTTCTTGCTAAAAAGGATTTTGTAAAATCTATTTATTATCTTATTCCCCTTTTACCGCTGGATAATAGAATCTACTTTAATTGGGGATTGGAGCGAGCAACTCCAGCAAGATGGGCGTTGCTCGGGATTATTGCGTGGTATCTCCTTTCTTTTACTCTTAAAAACCTTGTAGTTATTAAGTCGCTTAGGTCACTTAAGTCGCTTAGGTTAGAGACAAGAATCACGGAAGACAAGTTTCTCTTTTTGTTATTAATTGTGTGGTTAATTCGCCTTGTTTCAACCGCTTGGTCTTTGGATATTCCCGCAAGCTTAAACATCAACATTTTCTTTACTGAAATAGTATTACTCTACATAGTCTTAAGGAAGGCGTTTTTCTTATCCGGGGAAAAGTTTCTTTATAATTGCCTTTTTATCTATTTTGTAACCGGTGTTGTTTTAGCTGGATTTACTCCAATTCAATACTACTTTTATAAGTTCCAAGGTCGTATTCTTCCTGGAGTTTGGCCGCTTCCAAATTCTCCAGTAAGGATAGGCTCCCTGTTTTGGGATGTTAATCACTACGGCGCTTTTGCCGCCACAATAGTTTTTTTGAGCTTTTCGTATCTTGTGACGACTGCAAAAAAATATCTGCCTTTGCTAGTTCCGGCGACTATTTTGGTTGTAGTCTCGTTTGTCGCAACCTTATCAAGAAGCGCATTTATAGGCTTTGGTGTTGGGTTATCAGCTTACATTTTAGGATTGGCGTTTGGTCATCGTTTAAAGGCTTTATTTTTAGGAATTGTTACCATCTTGATAATCGTTAGTTCTGGTTTTTGTCTAGTTAATCTGGGTTTTGTAAAAATCCCAAAAAGGTTAGTAGAAAGATTTTCGTCACTTAATTTTTCTTATCGTGTTTGGGACAGTTCTATTAATGCCCACTCCGCGTTAATTTTAGGCTCATGGCAAATTCTGGAAGACAATCCAGTAATTGGCGGGGGGTATGGGTCGTTTGACAAGCGCTTTAGGGAAACTCCTATTGCTAAAGATTATTTTGAGTTAGATCCCGTAAAAGATGCCAAAATTCCAGCGCACAGTGTTTGGTTTGAACCGCTTTCGGCGACAGGACTAGTAGGGACAGTCCCGTTTTATTTCTTAATTGGGACTCTTTTTTTGGCATTAGCTTATAGGTTAAGAAAATCGCTTCAAAATAAAGAGAGAAATTCAATTATTATCTTGGGTGTTTTTGCTGGTCTTGTTTCTATTTTTACTTCGGGGGTCTTTTATTCTTATAATCTCGAGTTCTTTTACTTTTTTGTTTTTATTGCGGTGTTTCTTTCTTGGCACAATTTGCAGAAAATTAAATTATCCACAAAAGATATTGGAATTGTGACTTTTTTGGTAGTGCTTGCAGGATCGTTTATTTTTTATAAACTGGGTCGTCCAGCGCTTTCTGACTGGGATGAATCTATTTACGCATTAATCTCTGAGAACATTTTGCATTTAAAGGGGGATGCTTTTGCGCTCGTTTGGCGGGAAAACGCGCTTCGCGATGGTAATGGTTATTGGTTCGAGAAGCCACCTTTATATATGTGGCTGACTGCTTTTACTTATTTTATTTTTGGGATTAATGAATTTTCGGCGCGATTTGTTTCGGCAATAGCAGGCGTTGCTGGAGTATTAGCGGTCTATCTTTTTGGCAAAAAAATGTTTTCCGAAAAAATTGGAATTATTTCAGCTGTAGTTTTGGCAACCACAACACATTGGATTTTTCAGTCCCGAAACGGAACTTTAGATATTTTAACTGCGGTTTGGATACTTCTCGCAATGTATTCTTTTTGGAAATCTCAAAAGACGCAAACAAGTTGGAAGTGGGTGGGAATATTTTTAGGATTAGTTGCTATGACAAAAGGTGCGGTTGTTGCTATTCCTATTGCCGTATTATCTCTATTTGTTCTCGTTGATTTTATTTTCCTAAAAAACAAACTGTACAGACTAAAACATTTCTTAACAATCATTCTTTGGTTTTTAATAATAGCTGTTCCTTGGCACGCTATTGAGATCATTCGATTTGGGAGGGAGTTTATCGACTCTTACTTTCTTTATCATATCTTGGAACGATCTCAAGGGATTGAAGGACACACCCAAGATTTTTGGTGGTATCTTGTGGTTTTAAAAGTTTGGTTTAGGCATTGGGCGGTGGTATTAATCCCCTCGCTTGTGTTCTCAATTTACACTGTGGTCTCAAATAGATTCTCAAAGGAGCAAAAACGCCCACTTGTTTTCTTAATTTTATGGGGGTTTGTGACTTTTTTAATTCTCTCTATTTCTAAATCTAAAATTCAATGGTACTTGGTTCCAATTTACCCACCGTTGGCTATTTTGGTTGGATGGTTTATCTGTTGGGCTTTAGATAGAATCACTAGCGTCTCTTTTACGAGATTGTGGAAAAATATTAGTTTCATTGCTTTAGTATTTGTAATAACTATAGCATCTGTTTTTTTGCTAATTCGTTGGAAGTCTATGTGGTTTCTTGATGATGTAAATCGCGATATTGCGACCCTTGGAGCGACAGTTTCGGAGTTAAATGACGATTCGGCATTTTTACCGCGAAAGTCAGCGGTGTATTTTTATAACATGTCTCCTGGTCCCGCGTATTTTTACATCCTGCGATTTTCTCGACCTGTTTCGGGAAACGAACTTTCCGATATGATAAAAAGCCCAAAAGGCAAAGCGTTTATGGCGATATCTTCCGAATCTAGTTACAAGAAGCTGCTTGTCAAATACCCCAGTTCACGAATTATGGTATATAGAAAGGAAGGAGATTTCGTTTTGTTTGGAAAAGACTGGCTTACCGTTCCTCCTATATTTACGCAACAACCGTATCAAATAACGCCAGCGGAATACGACCCTTTTTATTTTGAGAAAGAAATGTTTGGTTCTAAATGGTTTAACGAATAACTTATGCTTGATCTATCGGTTGTAATTTTAACTTTTGATTCCCAAAACTTTATCCAAGGGTGTGTTGATAGCCTCATCAATTCTCACGAGATTTCCTTCGATTCCCGTAAAGGGAAATATCAAGGAGAGATTGTAGTTGTAGATAACGCTTCCCGGGACGGTACCTCAAAAATAGTTTTAAATAATTACTCTCTCGTTAAATTAATCCAAAGCCACGAGAATTTGGGATTTTCCAAAGGTAATAATTTGGGAATAAAAAAATGTTCCAGTCGCTACATTCTTCTTTTAAACCCCGACGCCTTTGTTGCCAAAAATACTTTAGAGGAAATGATTACTTTTATGGATAGCACTCCAAAAGCCGGTATCGCGACTTGTTTTGTTGAGCTTGTGGCAAGTTCCAAAATAGACCCAGCATCTCATCGTGGTTTTCCAACACCATGGGCATCTTTAACATATTATCTGGGTTTGGAAAAACTGTTTCCTAGACTACCCATGTTCAGTCAGTATCATCAATCGTATAAAAACTTCAATAAAACTCATGAAGTAGATGCCGTTTCGGGATCGTTTATGTTAGTAAGATCGACAGCTCTTAAAGAGGTAGGACTACTAGACGAAGATTATTTTATGTATGCGGAGGATCTAGACTTGTGCTATCGCGTAAAAGAGGTAGGGTGGAAAACATACTTTTGCCCTTTTGTTAAGGCTTATCATTACAAGGGAATGTCCTCGGGAATTAAAGGCAATTTAAAAACTCAAGTTCCAGTAACGCAAAAAGAAAAAGAGGTAGCGTTCAACGCCTTTTTTGATACAATGAAGATGTTTTACGACAAGCATTACAAAAACAAATACCCAAAAATTATACGAGGTTTGGTTTTTGTTGGAATAGATCTTAAAAAATTGCTTTCAAAAGTTAAAATGAAAGTTTAAAGGAGGAAATTAAGGATGAAAATTGGAATTGATGCTAGGCTTTATGGATCGTCTGGACTTGGTAGGTACATAAAGAATTTAATCAGTGAGCTGGAAAAATTAGATACTAAAAACGAGTACGCGATTTTTTTAAGATCACAAAATTACGAATTGTACACCCCACAAAATCCGAACTTTAAAAAAGTGTTGGCGGATTTTGCTTGCTATTCACTTGTAGAGCAGATTTTCTTTCCAATTGTGCTCTATCAAGAAAAGTTAGATTTACTTCATGTACCGCATTTTAATGTTCCCATTTTATATTTTAAAAAACATGTTATTACAATTCACGATTTAATAATGCATTCTTCTGGTGATGCCAATGTTAAACAGCTTGTTTACAAATTGGTGGTAGTAATATCAGCAATTAAGGCGCGTAAAATATTTATTCCAACTCGCGCCTCATTTGATCGAATAAAGAAAGTTTTGTGGTATCTTAATCTAGACAAAAAGGCTGTTATAACTTATGAAGGAGTAGATCCAATTTTTTATCAATCTTCCGAACCAGACCTTGTTGCTTTAGATAGAATTGGAATTACCAAGCCCTATATTTTGTATGTTGGAAATGCTTACGAGCATAAAAATCTTCGTGATTTAATAATAGCTTTTAAGAAAATTGTAGATTGGGGAGAATTCACTGGAAGTTTGGTAATTGTAGGGCAACGGGATATTTATCTTGCCAGAATCAAGGAGTTGGCGTATAGTCTATCGTTGCAAGATAGAGTAATTTTTCCCTCTTTCATAGAGGGGTACTCGTATATAAATGACGATACGCTCTCTCAAATATATCAAAATGCTAATTCCTATATCACAGCGTCACTAGAAGAAGGTTTTAATCTAACACCGTTGGAGGCAATTGCGTCAAAAATTCCTTGCGCTTTATCTGATATAGAGTGTCACCGAGAGGTTTACCAGGATTCTGTTTTGTACTTTAATCCCAAAAGTATCATAGAAATAGAAGAGGCGATTAAAAGAATTACTTTGGACGAGAAGTTGCGGGAAAGTCTTGTTGTAAAATCACAAAGGTTGCTTTTGCAATACAATTGGCGAGATATGGCTCAAAAAACATTGGATGGCTATCTAAGTGTCATGGGTGGTACACCCTACGGGTATATACCCATCTAAGCTATTTTTCCAACCCTACGGGTTGCAAACTAGCATAAGATGGGTATATACTCAACCGATGTTTTACGAGCAAACTAAGCGAGCAATGGATTTAGCAATTTCTCTTGTAGCTCTTGTTATTTTATCTCCTGTTTTTATTGTTGTGGCTATTGCCATTTTTCTTCAAGACGGTGGGTCTCCTTTGTATTCCCACAAAAGAGTTGGACTAAAAAGGCAGGAATTTACATTCTATAAGTTTAGGTCAATGGTAAAAAATGCCGACGCTATACTATATTCTAATAGAGAGCTTTACGAAAAAATGAGAAGCGGAACAAATAAAGTTAAAGATGATTTTAGAGTAACAAAAATTGGAAAGTTTATTAGAAAGTATTCTATTGACGAGCTCCCCCAGCTCTTTAATGTTTTAAGCGGATTAATGAGTTTTGTGGGTCCCAGAGCCTTAAGACCCGACGAACTTAAAAAATATGAGGCGGAAAATCCCCAGGAGACTCCTTATTTAGATAAAGTATTGTCGGTAAAACCGGGAATTACGGGATATTGGCAGGTAAGCGGGCGAAGCAAAATTCCATTTGACAAACGAATTAGAATGGAGGCAGAATATGCAGGTATTAAATCGATTAAATTTGATATTATTATCATTCTTAAGACACCGTTAGCCGTCCTTAGGGCAGAGGGCGCTTGTTAGATGACTACAAAAGCAATTTATAAATCTTATGGGGGAGGTTTTGCTATTCCAAAATTTAGCTTTCCCAAACCCGGTCGTGGCGTAGCGATATTTTTTATTGTAATCGCTTTTCTATTGGTTATGTCAACTATAGCTGGCGCTGTTTTTGTGGTACTTCCTGGGATAGAGTTAAAAAAACAATCCGAAATACTAAGAACAGATGCCAGAGCCATCAAAGACGCCTTCACAGAGAAAGATTTTACTTTGGTTCAGCAAAACTTAGTCAAAACATCTAGGGATTTGGATAGTTTTGAAGACACCTACAAAAGAAGACTAAAAGTAGCTTCTCAAATTCCCTTTGTTAGACCTTATTATAATGATGGCTTGCATGCGATAAATTCGGGAAAAACAACAATAGGTGTTGTTTCGGATTTACTTTCTACTTTGGAACCATTTGCTTCGCAACTTGGGTTTAAAGACGGCGGGTCGGGCGAAGAGGTTGACAATAAAACTAGAATCTTTAATTTGTTAAAGCTTATGCCCGAGATTTCTCCTCAACTAAGCGCCAATTTGGCAAGGGTTGCCGATATAGACAGCGAACTTTCATTAATTGATGAAAACAGATACCCAGAAGAAATACGGGGGATTAAAATTCGCGAGGGTATTTCTCAAGTAAAGTCAAGCGTACATGAGGTAAGCGTTAAGGTACCAACGCTGGACAAGTTGTTTTCCATTCTCCCTGATCTTTTGGGACTTACCACACCTAAAACCTATATGCTGGTGATGGCAAATAATTACGAGTTAAGGATGTCGGGGGGATTTAATACCTACCTAGTTTTGGTAAAAATGGACAAGGGAACTCCGCAGGTAGTTATGTCTATAGATACTTACGATATAGACAAGGACAAAAGCTTTTTGGTTTATCAAGCTGTTCCAGCGCATTTGCGAGACTATCTTTTGGTTACAAGGTTTTACGCTCGGGATGCTACGAGCAACTCCCCTGATTTTAAAATTGCTGTAGATGAGTTTTTGGCAAAGTTTTGGAAGGTAGATTATTCTATGCCTCAAAAGTTTGATGGTGTTATTCAAGTTAATAACACCGTGGTAGAAAATCTGCTTAAAGTAGTGGGTCCTGTTACCGCCGGTGGTTACTCTATAAAAACCGATCAAAGCAATTATGTAACGGTTCCTAAACAGGAATTTAACTCTCAAAATGCAATTATGGAGCTGGAAAAAATTGCCGGAGGGGCGTTAGCAGAAACTATTGGAAGAAAGGATATCATAAGATATTTAATGCTTTCTATAATTGACAAAGCCTTAAACACCCCGGTCGAAAATTTGGGGTCTCTAGCACAAGTGTTTTTTAATGATCTTAGTCAGAAGAATATCTCTTTGTACTTTTTCGATCCTGTTGCTCAAGGTACTATAGAAGATTTAGGTTACGGAGGTCGTTTAGCGCCAGTTCCCTTGGGGTACGATTATCTGCATGTAAATAACAGCAACTATGGTGCTGGAAAACGAGATTGGTTAATAACAAGGGAACTTTCTAAAGAATCGTTTTTGGAGGATGGTAAAAAAGTTTCTGTAGTGAAGATGAAAACGGTAAATCCAATGTCCCCAGATTGGTGGCAGTGGATGAAGTTTTATCGAGATTACTTTAGAATTTATGTACCATTGGGATCTAAATTAATCTCGGCTACCGCGTCCGATGGGCAAGACCTAAAGGCAAAGGAAATTGAGGATCTTGGAAAAACGGCTATAGAAGGGTTCTTTAAACTAGAGGAGAATGCGGAAAATACAATCACGATTAAATATTCTTTGCCAGATACAGTAGATTTCGACAATTACAAACTGCTTTTGCAAAAGCAGTCTGGGGCGGGCGATATTCCGTTTACGGTAACTCACAAGGGGGCATCCAGAAGTTTTGATCTTTTAACGGACAAAGAATTGGCATTTTAGATTTAGAATTTGAGGTTTTTTACCACTACAGCAATTGTTTTGAGGCGAATCAATTACTCCGATTCTGACCGGATTTATACCCTTTTAACGCCAGATCTAGGAAAAATTTCTGCCATTGCCAAAGGGGTGCGCAAAATAAAAAG
>Ga0180007_10001542_pt1 | contig 30884 bp, 23 predicted proteins | sample MM_PC_MetaG_FD_121122 | JGI IMG/M metagenome (GOLD analysis project Ga0180007, IMG submission 121122) | Groundwater microbial communities from the Aspo Hard Rock Laboratory (HRL) deep subsurface site, Sweden - MM_PC_MetaG | ecosystem: Environmental > Aquatic > Deep subsurface > Groundwater... | reverse complement strand
GTTAAAGTGCTGATTCTTCTTTTACTGTCAGTTTGTTTCGGACTCATTTTTTTCCAGGGAAATTTCGGCAATATCTATGATTATTATTTAACGGGTTACTATCTGCCTTTTCTTCTTCTTTTTTCAATTGCCTTGGGATATGTATGGAGATTTAAATTGGGAATAATTTTTGTTATTTATTTTATGTATATATTTCTGACAAATAATTATCAATTCCTGCATCTTAAACTTTGGGATAAATCTCAAGGACCAAATAGCATTGGTTTTATTAATCAAAAGGAGGTTATAAAGTGGATTTACGAAGATGCCAAAGATAATGCATTTAATGTGGATGTTTATGTTCCGCCGGTAATTCCATACGCCTATGACTATTTATTAAAATGGTTGCCCACAACACCTGAATACAAAAACTACAAGGGTACAAAAGTTGATGAGAACATTCCTCTTCTTTATACCCTTTTTGAATCAGATTCGGATCATCAGGAGAGGCTTGATGCCTGGATGTTGCGGCAAAAGAAAATCGGAAAAGTAGAAAGCGAGTTTAGGTCGGGATCAATTAGCGTTCAAAGAAGAACGAGAATATGACGAAAAGATTAACCAGTTTTTTTAAGAAAAACTGGATCATTATTCTTATTTTATTAATAGGACTTTTTTTAAGAGTCTATAAGCCTTTAGAGCTTTATATGTATGGTCACGATCAGGATTTGGCTGGATGGATAGTTAAGGATATTTTAGTTAACAAGCATTTAAGATTAATCGGGCAGGAAACTTCTTCCCAGGGGGTATTTATCGGTCCACTTTTTTATTATTTACAGATTCCTTTCTATCTTTTAACTAAGATGGATCCTTCGGGAACTATTGTTTTGGTAACAATTTTGGGTTTATTTTCAATATTTTCCTTTTATTTCTGTTTTTCAAAAATGTTCGGAAAGAAAATTGGCTTAATTGCCGCTTTTATCTATTCTATTGGGGTTTACTTTATTTTTACAGATAGGGAAGTTGTCCCCACAATGCCGGTTTACCTTTGGACTGTTTGGTTCTTTTATGGAATATATCTTATTTTAAAAGGTAAAAGTAAAGCATATATCCTTTTAGGGTCTTTATTGGGAATAGCCTGGAATTTTAATATGGCTTTGGTAATTTTAACCCCTTTGATTTTAGTTGCCCAATTTCCTTCGAAGAAAAAAATAAACATCAAACACATGGTACTGGGAATTATATTTTTCTTTGTCACCTTTTCTCCTTTTATTTTCTTTGAATTAAGGCATTCTTTCAGACAGACAAAAGCCATAACGGCATCTTTAATTTCCAGCAAGGATTATGTTCAAGGGACAAGCCGCGGAATACATAAATTAAACCGAGTATATCAGCTGATTAAGAAAAACACTTCTGCAATGGTTTGGGGGAAATATGGTCAAATGGGCTATTCCACGACATTTTTTCTTTTGGTGTTGATGTTTGTATATCTTTTAAAAAAGAAATTGATTCAAAAAGATATGGGAATAATTATGACTGTATGGTTGGGGCTATACATTGTCTTTTTTACAATCAATTCAATTAATATTTCCGAATACTATTTAAACGGGATGAATGTTGTCTGGATTGCAATACTCTCAGTTTTTATAAATCATCTGTTATTAAGAAAATACGTCGGTTATATACTTCTTGCAGCAATTTTCGGATCTAATTTGCGGGAGTTTATCGTAAGGCCGGTTAATAGAAGTGGGTATTTGAATAGAAAGGCAATCGTTGATTTTATCAAGTTGGATTCCCAAAACCATAATTATCCCTGTATTTCGGTTTCGTATATAACATCTCCGGGAAATAATTGGGGTTACAGGTATTTTTACTGGCTTAATAAAATGCATGTAAACCAACCGATTTCGGGAAGCCCTGTATATTCAATAGTATTTCCCCACAGTATGGTTGACAGAATTGACAAAAGTTTTGGTGCTTTAGGTTTGATTTTGCCTGAATATAAAAAGTATACTGAAAGCCAGGTTAAAGAAAGCTGTCTGGGAGAAAATTCAAATTTAGTAGATCCCATGGGCGGCTACACCGAGTAATATGCAAAAACTATCTGTAGTAATTCCTGCCTACAATGAAGAGAAGACAATTGAAAATGGTTCTTTGAGTGATGTCTGGAATTATTTAAATAAACAAAGATACGATTGGGAAATTATTGTTGTCGATGATACCTCAACAGATAACACATTAGATCTTTCACAGACTTTCGTAAAAAATCACAAAAATGTAATTGTTTTGAAAGAGCCGCACAGGGGAAAGGGGGGATCTGTTATTGCAGGAATCTTAAAAGCTTCGGGGGATATTATTATCTTTGCGGATATGGATCAGGCAACTCCCATTAATCAGATAGAAAAACTTCTGCCTAAATTTAATGAAGCCTATGATATCGCAATAGGTTCCAGATCCGGCAGGGAAGGAGCGCCATTAATCAGAAAAGCAATGGCATATGGTTTTGCAATGTTAAGAAATATTGTTTTAAGACTTCCTTACAAAGATACCCAGTGCGGATTTAAAGCATTTAAGAAAGATGCGGCAAAAAATATTTTCAATAAAATGCGTGTTGTTAACGAAAAAACCTTAAAAGGAGGAGCATCTGTTTCGGCGGGATTTGATTTGGAAGTTTTATACATAGCAAGAAAGCTTGGATACAAGGTTGCGGAGGTTCCTGTGGAGTGGCATCACAAGGAAACGGAAAGAATTAATCCCATAAAAGACTCATACGAAGGCTTAAGAGATTTATTGAAAGTGAGAATAAATTCTCTTCTGGGAAAATATAGAATTTAATTTGGTACCCGTTCAATCTTTGCTTTAAAAATTGGGCAAAAACTCATTAACCAAGCATTGCTTTGGTCCGGATGCTTACATTCTGAAAAGCATTTTCCTTTGAGGGCGCCATCTGCAAATTTAACTTGAGTTGGTGAACAATGAAGACATTCACCCTTTTGTTCACAGACGCGTCTATTATTTATATTAAAAATACCTCTGTGCCTATTTCCTCCATCGTGGTAGTTATTATATATGAACACTTTACAATTTCATAATTTTGTAATACTTGATATAATGAAGTAATGAGCCTCAATAAGACGGGTTTTTTACAGGCATTGGCAGTAACCTCCTATTGTTCTTTGGTTGGTCTTCTTTTCTGGCAGGGGAATCACCTTTTTCCCAAAGTTAATCAATACTTCGCTCCTGTTATGATACTTCTTCTTTTAAGTGTCTCTGTTTTAGTTTGCGGCTTACTTGTTTTTTATAAACCCTACAGACTATTTTTTGAGGGAAAGAAAAAAGATGCCATAAATTTAGTTCTTAATACATCTGTCTTTTTATTCATCTTTCTTTTCATCTTCTTTCTTCTGATGGTTTTATTTAAATAATAGCCAGTTAATATGTGCTAAAATTTGATGAGGATGAAAAAGTTCTTTAATGAGTGGAAATGGGTTATTTTGGCTGGTTTTCTTCTTCTGGTTTTTGCTTTTTGTATAAGGTTTTATAACTTAACCCTTCTTCCTGTTTTTGCGGATGAAGCAATTTATATCAGGTGGTCGCAGGTAATGAATGCGGAACCTACTTTAAGATTTTTGCCTCTTTCTGACGGTAAGCAACCCTTGTTTATGTGGATCTTGATGTTTTTTATTAATAAAGTAAGCAATCCTTTATTTGCTGGTCGTATTATTTCCGTTTTTTCCGGGATAGGTACTTTAATAGGAATCTTTGCCGTAAGCTATCTGCTTTTTAAGAATAAGCTGGTTTCGCTTCTTTCCGTTTTGATATGGGCAATTTGTCCTTTAAGCTTTTTCTTTGACAGAATGGCCTTGGTTGATTCCATGATGACAATGTTTGGTGTCTGGACTTTGTTTTTTGGAATCTTAACCACAAAGACAAAAAGACTGGATATGGCTTTAATTGCGGGATTTTGTTTTGGCTGCGGAATGCTTACTAAATCTCCGGCTATCTTTTTTTTACTTCTTCTTCCCGTAACATGGATTTTGGTTAAAAAACCCAAGGATTTAATTAAGGTGATTCCGCTTTTTGTTGTTGTGACGGTTGTAGGCTATGGAATGTACAATATTTTGCGTCTCGGTCCAAACTTTAATATGATTGCCAGCCGAAATCAGGATTATGTTCTACCGATATCCAGGATTTGGACCTATCCTACAGATCCTTTAATTCCCCACTTTATAGATGTTTTTGTTAAATGGTTTCCTAAAATGGGTCCCTGGCCGATTTTTGCTTTGATTTTATTTGGTTTATCTGCTTCATGGAAAAAATATTGGAGAGAAAAAGTAATTATTGTTATCTCTTGGCTTGGACCTTTAGTAATTTTAGCCGAGTTCGGAAGGGCATTTACCGTTCGCTATATTCTTTTTACTTTTCCCGTCCTTTTTATTCTTATGGCTTCCGGAATTTTAGTAAAGAACAAAATTATTAAAAGTTTGTTTTATCTTTTTCTGTTTTTGTTTATCGGCACATCTTTAGTTTTTGATTATCATTTATTAACAAATCCCGCAAAAGCTAATCTTCCCCGTAGTGAAAGAAGCGGATATTTGGAGGAATGGACCGCGGGGGATGGGATTAAGGAAGTTGCGGAGTATTTAAAAAGTGAGGAATTGAAAAATCCGAATAAAAAAATAGTTGTTGGAACAGAAGGTTTTTTCGGAACTCTTCCTGACGGACTTCAGATATATCTTAACAGAAATCCTAAAATTATTGTCATTGGGGTTGGACTTAATTTGAATGAAGTTCCGGAAAGTCTTTTGGAATCTAAAATAGCTGGCAATAAAACTTATCTGGTTATTAATAAATCGAGACTTAAGGTAGATTCTGATAAATTAGGATTAGAACTTATTGCCAGTTATAATAAATCGCCAAGAAAAGACATAAATTCATCGGAATACATTAATAATGGTCCACAAGAAGTTTTGTTATTTTTTGAACTAAAGTAATGATACAATTTAAGCGTGGAAGAAGAAATTGCTCTTGATACGGTCAAAAGCCGGGCTGTTAAGGGAATTGCGGTTTTAACCGGGAGGACTCTTGTTCTTAATCTTATTTCTTTTGCTTCACAGACTCTTCTTTGGGCCTTTTTAAATCCTAGCCAGTTTGGGGTATTTTTAATTGTTTCGGCAACAGTTAATTTCCTTTCCTATTTTGCCGATATCGGTCTTGGAGCAGCCCTTATACAGAAGAAAGAGGCTCCGACTCAAGAAGATTATAAAACGGTTTTTACGGTCCAGGAGTTTCTAGTTTTTACCCTTTTTTTGATTATCTTTTTAGTAAGCCCTATTCTTTCCAAAACACACTCACTTAATAGTGAGGGAATTATGCTTCTCTATGCACTGAACATTTCGTTTTTAATGGCCTCTTTTAAGAATATCCCGTCAATTATGCTTGAAAGAAAATTGGAGTTTGGAAAATTTATTATTCCTCAGGTTTTGGAAAATATGGTCTATTCGGTAGCTGTTGTTTTTTTTGCCTGGAAGGGGTTAGGAATTACCAGTTTCTCATACGCAGTTTTAATTCGGGGGGCAGTTGGTCTTATCGCAATTTATATCATTAATCCATGGAAGCCGGGTTTTGCCTTTTCTAAAAAATCTTTTAGAAATTTGATTCGGTTTGGCATTCCGTATCAGCTTAATAACTTTTTGGCTACCTTGAAGGACGATGGTATTACGATTGTTTTGGGTGGGATTATTGGTAGTGCGGGAATAGGGATTTTAGGAACGGCCCAAAAACTTGCACAATATCCTTTAAGGTTTTTTATGGATAATATTACAAAAGTTACCTTTCCCGCATTTTCCCGAATGCAGGATGATAAGGTGGGGTTGGAAAGAAGCCTGACCCGATCAATCTTTTTTATATGCGCCTTGGTTTTTCCGAGCCTTTTTGGTCTTGCTTTAGTTTTTCCGATTCTTACGACCGCAATTCCCAAATACGCCAAATGGGCACCGGCTTATATTCCTTTAATTTTTCTTTCCGTAAATTCAATTTGGGCGGCGGCATCAACTCAACTTACCAACTTTCTTTCCTCCGTGGGAAGGATTAAAACAACCTTTAAACTAATGGTGATGTGGACCATCCTTACCTGGGCCTTGGTTCCTATTTTATCTGTTAAATGGGGAGTATCTGGAGCGGCCTTCGCCTATGTTCTTATCGGTTCGAGTTCGATAGTAGCATTTATTATTGTCAAGAGAATTTTAAACTGGTCAATTTACCAGTCTGTTATTGTTCCTTTTATCTCTTCTGGAATAATGAGTCTGGTAATCGTGGTTTTGAGACACTATCTTCCTTTAACACGAATAGAAAGTTTGATAATTATTATTTTGGCCGGCGGACTTACATATTTTGCTTCGCTTTATCTAATTGTAGGCCAGTCGCTTGTTGATGATGGTAGGAAATTTGTACGAAACATTATTAGTAAATAGATGTTGCCCATTATCGAAGATACTTTGAAATAAATATCAATGAATATCTTTAATAGGTGTCCATCTAAAAAAATACGCCTTTTTCTCAATATGATAAGTAGACATTCTACTTGTATTTATCTTGTCCTGCTTTTTGTCCTGTCATTTTTACATCTCTATTTCGCTTTTCGTACCAATCAATTTTTTGCAGAGGATGACTTTGCTGTGCTCTCTTTCGTTAAAAATCACGATCTTTTCTCTCTTCTTAAACAATTTTTACTAAATGGTGATCCCTTCGGTTTTAGGAAGGTTTTGGGTTTTCTTAATTTCAAGCTTCTTTTTGATTTATTTAAGGTTAATCCGCTACCTTTCATTTTAAACAACCACACTCTCCATTTAGCTAATCTATTTTTACTTTTCTTTATTGTAAAAAATTTAACGAAAAAGCCTTTTGTGGCGTTTTTTATAGCAGTAATTTTTAACAAATTTTATATTTTTTCCTTTATGAACATCCATGACTACCTAGGAACTTTTTTCTGCTTAACCTCAATCTATCTTTTTCTTAAATCAGATAAATTTCCTAGATGGTCTCTATTTTTCTTTTTTCTATCTTTATTAACCAGGGAGGTGGCTGCTAGCTTACCGTTTTTATTAGTTATCCTTACAATGATTAAAAAAGGCAATCTCAAGAAGGTTGTGCCCTATTTTCTGCTTTTAGTTTTATATGGTGTTTATCAATTAAGCTTTATTATTACTGGACATCTTGCACCGCGAAATGAATCTTACAAAATCTCATTTGATCTCTTAGCGATAAAGAGCAGTGTACTTTTTTACTTTAAACCAGCTCTAATTCTTTTATTAGTTACATTACCTTTTCTATCCAGAAATTATAAAGCCTGGTTGATTCTTGTGCTGGTTTTTATTACTTTGTTTCCAACTTTTACTTTAATTAATCGGCATCTCCTATACTATCTATACTTTCCTATGACCTATGTAATGATATATCTTGGTCTGACTCTTCCAGACCTCACCTATAAAAGCCTTCCTGTATATATAATTTGTATTTTAGTCTTTGGTGGCAGGAGCGTTTTTCCACTATTGGCAAAACAAGATTATCCAAATTGGCAAAAAGTTTCTTTAGAAAATGTGACTATGCAAGTTGAGGAAACCCTGAAAGGAAACCCCGACATTGATTGGGTTGACCTTTCCTCAATTTATCTCGAACGGGATGCACGCGAGATGCTACGCTATAACGTGGTCGACCTGTTTATCGCAAAAGAATTTTCGAATAAATACACATTCAAAAGTGAATTAAAAAACAAAATAATAAGAGTTGAAAAAAAGTTCTAATTAAAATGGTAAAAATTTCTTTTTAGGGAACCTTTCTTTTAAGGTTTATACTGGTGGAATGGAAGGGTGGGGTCAAAAATGAAAAAGTGGTTTCTAATTATTGTAGGTACTATTATCTGGTCGTTAACTATGGTGAGAAGCGGTTTAGTATCTTCCTCCGGAATGGGATTTTGGGGAGCAAACGGTCATGATGGTATTTGGCATATTGCCTTAATCGCCCAGCTAACTAAACTTCCTTTTATGATGCCGGTTTTTGCGGGATTTAGCCTTCAGAATTACCATATCGGGTTTGATCTTTTGACAGCCTTTTTACATCTTGAGACAGGACTTTCGGTTTCCAATCTTTATTTTCAGATTCTACCTCCTGTTTTTGCTTTATTTGTCGGGCTATTAACTTATTGGTTTGTGAATTTATTGACCGGTTCTGCTAAATCTGCTTTTTGGTCAACCTTTTTTGTTTATTTCGGTGGCGGATTGGGGTGGCTAGTAACGTCATTTCGAAATAGCATTTTTGACGGAGAGAGCATGTTTTGGTCCCAGCAGGCAATTTCAACTTTAATTAATCCTTCTTTTGCCCTTTCTCTGATTTTTGTTCTTTTGGGACTCATTTTTCTTTTAAAATATCTAAAAAATAATAAATTTCATTTTTTGATTTTTTCTTCAGTATTTTTTGGTTTGCTTATAGAGATAAAAGTTTATGCAGGACTTCTTATCCTGGGAGGTCTTTTGGTAGCTTCTTTTTGGAGAATTATTAAAGAAAAAAAGAAAGATTTTCTCTTAGTATTTTTATTTTCTCTGGCCATATCAGTATTTTTATTTTGTAGATTTAGTGGTAAAGATCCGCAAAATCTGATTATTTTTCAGCCTTTTTGGTTTTTAGAAACAATGATGGGGTTATCTGATAGGTTGGGCTGGATGAAATTCCATTCGGCAATGACCACATACAGAATGGGAGGGATTTGGATTAAGGCAATTATGGCTTATGGGGTAGCTTTTTTGGTTTTTTTGATTGGAAATATGGGAACAAGAATTATTTTTATAAAGGATGTCTTTAAAAAACCTGATTCGATTAAAATACTTGTGTTAAGTGTAATTACAGCGGGAATTGCAATTCCTACATTTTTTTTACAAAAGGGAACTCCATGGAACACGATTCAATTTTTCTATTATTCACTGTTCTTTTCTGCAATTTTGGCAGGAATCGCGGTATCACACCTTAGCAAATATTTATTAGCCGTTATTGTTCTATTAACTCTTCCCACAACAATAGGGGCAATGAAGCATTATCTACCTAAAAATCCCCCTGCTTTTCTGTCAAGTGCCGAACTAGAGGCTTTAAGTTTTTTGAAAAATCAGCCGGATGGAGTGGTTTTAACCTATCCCTTTGACGCGGTTAAGGCTAAAGAAGCGGAGAAAAATCCTCCAAGACCGTTATATTTATATGATTCAACTGCTTATGTATCCGCTTTTTCAAATAAAATTACTTTTTTGGAAGATCAGGTAAATTTAGACATTACCGGATATGATTGGAAAAATAGACTTGATGAAGTAAAACTCTGGTATAAAGAACCAAGTCAGATTAAATCCAGAGAGTTTCTAAAAGAAAATAACATTAAATACATTTATTGGCTGAAAGGAGACAAAAGATATCTGTATGCTACGGAACAAAGGGCTTTTTTGGGAGAAACAGAGCTTGGGATTGAAAAGATATTCGATAATAAAGAAGTAGGTGTTTACGTGGTAAAATCAGAGATATGATTTCAGTTGTTATAAATAGCCTGAATGAGGAAGGTCAGATTGCTCGTGCGATCGGTTCGATTAAATCTTTGGCTGACGAAATAGTGGTTTGTGATATGGAGTCTTCGGACAAAACAGTCGAAATTGCAAAGAAGTGGGGGGCAAAGGTTTATTCTCATAAAAAAGAAAGTTATGTGGAACTAGTCAGGAATTTTATGATCAGGAAAGCAACTGGCGATTGGATTCTGATTTTAGATCCGGATGAAGAAATACCTTCAAAGCTATCCACCAAACTAAAAGAGATTGTTAAAAAGTCTGAAGCAGATTATTACAGGATTCCTCGGAAGAATATTGTTTTTGGCAAATGGTTAAAACATTCCCGTTGGTGGCCAGATTACAATATCAGGTTTTTTAAAAAGGGTTTTGTTTCCTGGAGCGAAGTTATTCATGCGGTACCCATGACCCAGGGGAGAGGGTCAGACCTTCCAGACAAGGAAGAAAACGCTATTATTCATAACCATTACGGGAGTATTTCTCAATATTTTGAAAAGATGCTCCGTTATACAGAAGCTCAAAAGGACAATCTTTTAAAAGGAGGATATGTTTTTCCTGGAAAGATTTAATAAAAAAACCATTAAATGAGTTTTTAAGCAGATATTTCGAAGGAGAAGGTTATAAAGATGGCATTCACGGACTAGTGCTTTCTCTTCTTCAGGCTTTTTCGGAACTCATTTTATACATAAAAGTTTGGGAGAAGCAGGGTTTTAACGAAAAGAAATTGGAGAAATCGGAAGTAAAAGAAGAATTTGGTAAAGCAATTTCGGATTTAAAATGGTGGCTTAGAAAAAAGCTTTCGTTTTTTGGCAAAATCTTCTAAATGCAAATACTTAAATTCAAACCAACTTATAAGAAGAAGGATGGATTGGTTGTAATAGGTGGCGTGTCTGTTCCATTGCCTGAGAATTTTAAATCCAGAATCCAAAGCACTATTGTTTTTCCTGTCGGAGCTGTAGGGGGGAATCATAAACATCCTCGCATAGAAGCTTTTTATTCTACTGGTGATTTAACCCTTATCCATTTAGATGGAAGTGGACGAAAAAAACAGGTGTCAATGGCTCCTGAAGGTGACAATTATAAACTTTTTATAATTTCTTCAAATTTGCCACACGCGGTAGTGAATCAAACAGACAACGAAATTATAATGATTGAATTTGCAAATGAGGAGCAGCGTGGTGTTGAGACAACAGAGCTTATATGAATATATCTAAAGTTGTTTTAATTATCCTCAACTGGAATGCCAGAGAAATGACTCAAAAACAACTTGAGAACGTGGCCGAATTGGATGTAAAAGGCTTACAAGCAGAATGTTTAGTTATTGACAATGATTCAACAGACGATTCTTTAGAGAAACTCTCCATATATCAACTCCCCAATATGGATTATAAGTTTATTGAAACTAACGAGAATTTAGGATATGCGGGAGGAAACAATTTTGGCCTCAGACATTCTCTCAAAAATAATTTTGACTATACGATTCTTTTAAATAACGATGTTGTTTTGCCTAAAGATTTGCTGGTTAAGCTTATCGAAGTTGCTGAAAATGACAGGAAAATTGGCATTCTTGCCCCTAAAATGTATTTTGCTAAAGGATATGAATTCCACAAAGAAAGATATAAAGAAGAAGATCTAGGAAAGGTGATCTGGTATGCAGGGGGTTTTATTGATTGGAATAATGTCTATTCGGATCATAGGGGAGTTGATGAAGTTGACACAGGACAATACGATAAAGAAATTGAGGTAGATGCCGCAAATGGGGCCTGTCTTCTTATTAGAAATAAAGTAATTGCCGATATCGGTTTTTTAAGAGATAAATATTTTATGTATTGGGAAGATGCGGATTATTGTTTTAGAGCCAAAAAAGCAGGTTGGAAAGTCGTTTATACTCCCCAAACCTGTCTTTGGCATAAGGTATCTTCATCTTCAGCAATAGGCAGTAATTTAAACGATTACTTTTTAACCAGAAATAGACTCGATTTTGGTTTAAGATATGCGCCTCTAAAAACAAAAATTGCCCTGATTAAGGAAAGTATAAGGTTTCTCGTTGGAGGAAGACATTGGCAGAAAATCGGAGTGAGAGATTATTATATAGGAAGGTGGGGAAAGGGATCATGGGGAAAAAAATGATTTCAGCTATTATTTTAATTGGGGGGAATTATAACAAGACACTATTAAAAAAGTGTATGGATTCTTTGGATTGGGTTGATGAAATTGTCAAAGTTGAAACAGACAGTTTTCCAGGGTCTTTTGCGGAATGGAGAAATGAAGGGGCAAAAAAAGCTATGGGGGATTGGCTTTTTTATATTGATTCAGATGAAGAAGTAACCCTAAAGTTAAGAGAAGAAATCCGAAGACAAATTCTTGAAGGGAAATATTCTGCCTATGCCTTTCCAAGAAAAAATATTTTATTGGGTAGAGAGATGAAATTTGGCGGATGGTGGCCCGATTATGTTTTAAGACTGATTAAGAAGGATGCTCTGACAAAATGGGAAGGAGAGCTTCATGAACAGCCCAGGGTAAAAGGTGAGATCGGTAAATTAAAACAACCTTTAATGCACACTTCTCATAGAAGTATTTCGGAAATGGTCGAAAAAACCAACACCTGGTCTGAAATAGAAGCGGAACTTTTATTTAAGTCGGGACATCCTAAAATGAATATCTTCAGATTTTGTTCAGCTGGTTTTAGGGAATTTTGGTATAGAGGAATTGTTAAGCTCGGATTTTTGGACGGAACAGTAGGGATAATTGAGGTAATATATCAGGTTTACAGTAGGTTAATAACCTACTCCAAATTATGGGAAAAGCAGCTATCTTTAACCCGTACCTAGATACCCTGGGTGGCGGTGAACGTTACAGTCTGTCATTTGCTAAGGTTTTGGCAGATAAAGGGTGGAATGTTGACGTTGAATGGAAAGATAATTTAATAAAGGCGAAATTAGAGCAAAGACTGGGAATTGATTTATCCGATATTGATTTTACCTCCGATATCAAAAAAGGTTCTGGCTATGATCTTTGTTTTTGGGTTTCCGACGGAAGTATTCCCCTTCTTCATTCCAGAAAAAATATCCTGCATTTTCAAGTACCGTTTCATGATGTTGACGGCAGAACTCTTTTTAATAAGATGAAGCTTATTAGAATAAATAATATAATATGCAATTCAAAATTTACTAAATCCGTTATTGATAAAGAGTATGGAGTTGACAGCCTGGTGATTTATCCCCCGGTTGATACTCTAAAAATAAAGCCGAAGAGAAAAGAAAACATAATTTTATATGTCGGAAGATTTTCTGAACTAGTTCAATCAAAAAGACAGGATATTTTGATTGATGCTTTTAAAAGATTTTCCAAAATCAATACTTCTTGGAAGCTTGTTTTGGCGGGAGGAAGTGATGTTGGTGGAAGTGGATTTGTGGAAAAGTTGAGAGAAAAATCTAAAAATTACGATATAGAAATAATGGAGGGGATAGATTATCAGGATCTTCTTGATCTTTACGGTAAAGCAAGATTTTTTTGGTCGGCTGCGGGATATGGCGTTAATGAAAAGCTTCATCCTGAACAGGTGGAACATTTCGGAATAACCACCATTGAGGCAATGGCGGCAGGTGTTGTTCCTCTGGTTTTTAATGCAGGAGGACAAAAAGAAATTATCAATAACAGCGTAAACGGCTTTTTATGGAATTCAATTAATGAATTAGTAAAAACAACAACCAATCTTATAAATGAAAAATCCGAACTTGTGGCATTATCCAAGAAAGTCAGGGAAAGATCATCTATTTTCGCTGGCGAATGTTTTGAAAAAGCGGTTATTGATTTGATTTAGAATATGAATAAAATAATCGTAAATATATTTCCATGAAGAAATCGGTTATTATTTTGCTTTTTACTATCTTTTTATTTGCCTTTTTCTTAAGGGTGATGTTTTTATCAAAAAACTCACTTACTTTTGGCTATGATCAGGCGAGAGATGCAATAGTTACTCAGCAAATATTAAAAGGTGATATTAAAATTCAAGGACCGTCTGCCTCCACCCCCGGCCTTTATCATGGGGTTTTTTATTATTATCTTTTAGCTCCTGCTTATTTAGTCGGTCATGGTAGCCCTATTGCGGTGGCATACTGGATTGCATTTTTGAATTCACTAACCATTTTTATTGTTTTTTATTTAGGTTATTTATTTACCAAAAAACCGTGGGTCGGAATTCTGTCTTCTTTTCTTTTTGCAATTTCCTTTGAAGCTACCCAGTATGCAACCTGGCTGTCTAATCCCACAATTGGTATTTGGACTGTTCCCTTAATCTATTTGGGATTATGGCTCTGGATTTCAAATAAAAATAAATTTGGTCCTGTTATTGCCGCTATTGGCCTTGGCCTTTCAATTCAGGCCGAAATTTTTCTTCTTTATCATGTCATTCCTGTTTCTATATGGTTATGGATTTCAAGAAAAAATATTACAAAAAAACAGATGAAAACCTTCATCATTTTCTTGCTTATTGCCGTAAGCACAATGATTCTTGGTGAATTCAAATTTGGGTTTAGAAGCCTTGATGGGATTAAGTCTTTAACTCTGGGGGGAGAAACTAACTTAGCTTATGCAAAATCAGTCGGAGATTATCTTATCCTTTACCTTAATCAAATCGGCAGAATCTTTGCCTTTAATTCATATCCGGGAAATATCGGATGGGCAGGTGTGGCGGTTATTGTTTTGGCAATTTATTCTCTGGTAAAGAAGGATAAGGTCGGAGTATTTTTGGCAACTTGGCTTTTCGCTCATATTTGGGTGGTAACAATGGGAGGAGTAAGTACACCATTTTTAATGGTAGGAATAGGTCCTGCGGTTTGTTTAATAATTGCCTACTTTCTTTCCAAAATTAAATCTTGGATTCCTATTGTTTTAATATTATCCGTTTTGGTCTTTGGAAATTTATCAATGATATTTAAGGAAAACCCCAAAGGCTCAACTTTGTTTGCAATCCAAAAAGACATGCTTCTTACAAAAGAAATAGCGGCAATTGACTATACTTACAGGGAAGCTGGGGGAAAAGAATTTAGTATAAATACCTTAACTTCTCCCCTTTGGATTAATATTGTTTGGAGCTACCTATATAAATGGTACGGGCTGCCCAAATACGGTTATCTGCCTTCTTTCCACGGCCGTGATCAAATCGGCCAAATAGATTCATTAAATCAGAGCGTGAAACCCAAACAAACATCTTTTCTGATTATTGAACCCATGGATGGAATTCCCATGAAGTATCTTGATTTAACTATTGGAGAAGAAGACTCAAAAAGCATGCTCGTGGACGAAACTTTATTTAGTCAACTTCGTGTTCAAAAACGTACTCTTGAATGATAGAATGCGGGAGTGAACAAGAAACAATCTCTGTTAAATTAATTTGACGGGTCGATTAAGACAGATGTTTTTCAGAAATTTTGGATAGATTAAAGAATTTAACTTAGGCATGTTACACTTAGTAAAAGTCAGAAAATAAAAAAATATTATGAAAGCTTCAATAATAATTCCAAATTTTAACGGAGAAAAACTATTGATTAATAATTTACCTTTAGTTATTAAGGCCATGGAAAATAGAGACAATAATATTTTGGAGATTATTGTGGTTGATGATGCGTCGGAGGATGGAAGCGTAAAACTAATCAAACATATGTTTCCGTCGATTATGCTTATTAAACATACTAAAAATCGGGGTTTTTCGGCAGCGGTTAACACTGGAGCAAGAGCATCTAGTGGAGATTTACTAGTTCTTTTAAATAGCGACGTAATTCCAAATCCTGATTTTTTGATGGCCATGTCAAAGCATTTCAAGGATCCGACTGTCTTTGCTGTTTCAATGCACGAGAAAGGATACGGCTGGGCCAAAGGAACTTTTATAAACGGTTATGTTGGTTTGGAAATGGGGGAGGAAAGTATTAAACCCTCTTCCAGTTTTTATGTCAGTGGGGGAAGTGGGGTATTTAGAAGAAGTCTTTGGATGGAGTTGGGAGGAATGGATGAAAAACTTCTTTCTCCCTTTTATTGGGAAGATATTGATTTATGTTACAGGGCCACAAAAAGAGGTTATCAGGTTTTATGGGAATCGGACTCAAAAGTTGTCCATAAACACGAATCAACAATCAGTAAATTATCAAAGAAATATGTCGCAAGAGTGAGAGAAAGAAATCAATTATTGTTTATTTGGAAAAACATTACGAGTATAAATTTGACAAGAAAGCATTTTGCTGGAATTTTAAAAAGATTAGTAAGACATCCTGGCTATATCATAATTATTATAATGGCTTTAGGAAGATTGGGTATAGTTCTTAAGGCCAGGAAAAAAGAAATTAAAGAATCAAAAGTTTCGGATGAAGCTATATTTTCAAAATTCGGCTAATTCTTATATGACTAAAACTCTTTCTATTGTTGTTGCTAGCTACAATACAAAAGACCTCACTGTGGCCTGTATAAATTCAATAATTAAACTCGATCCCAAATTAGATTATGAAATTATTGTTGTGGATGACGGATCGAAGGACGGCAGTGTTGAAGCCTTAAAAGAGATAGATAAGAATAATAGTAAGGTTAGAGTAATTATAAATAAAGAAAATTTAGGCTATGTCAGAACCAACAATAAAGGAATTAGGGCATCATCTGGAAAGTATGTCCTACTTCTTAATTCGGATACGGTAGTTAGAAAAGGTGCGTTGGAAGCCTTAGTAAAATTTGCCCAAAATCACAAAGATGCCGGTGTTGTCGGAGCAAAACTTCTCAACGCTGATGAGTCACTTCAGCCTTCGTGTTACCATTTGCCGACAATTAAAAATGCAATTTACGAATATTGGTTCGGCCATAAAGGACTTTTTGAAAAGTATGCACCCAAAGGGGATGATTCATCAGAAGTTGAGGCTTTGGTGGGAGCTGCCTTTTTAATTACTCCCGAAGCTTTAAAAAGGGTCGGGATGCTTAATTCTGCCTATAAGTCATATTTTGAAGATATGGATTATTGTAGGGCTGTCGGAAGAAACGGACTTAAGGTTTATTACTTGCCTTCTGCTGAGATTCTTCATTATCATGGGGCCTCTTTTAGCAAACTTGCTGATGAAAAAAACCGATGGAGAAAACTCATTCCTTCTAGTAAAATATACCATGGAGTATTCAGGCATTACCTAATTAATGCTATCATTTGGATAGGTCAAAAATGGGTGTTAACAAAAAAAATATTGTTTGGATAGTTCTTCTTGTTTTACTGATAATTCCTACTTTTTGGAAGCTTCTAAGGCCGGGTTTTTTTTCAATGCAGGATGATCTGCAGGCATTTCGCATTTATGAAATAGATAAATGCTTTGATGATGGGCAGATTCCTTGTCGCTGGGTTCCCGATGCCGGTTACAGATACGGCTATCCTCAATTCAACTACTATCCACCATCTGTTTATTATGTTGGAGCCGTAATGCATAGAATTGGCGTTCAGTATATTGATGCCGTAAAAATACTTTTTGTTTTGGGCTATATTGTTTCTGCACTGACAATGTTTTTGCTGGTTAATTCACTACTTGGTCCCTACCCTGCATTTGTTTCATCTTTAATTTATTCATATGTTCCTTATAAAGCAGTGGAAGTTTTTGTCAGAGGAGCAATGAGTGAATTTTGGGCTCTTTCAATCTTTCCTTTAATATTTTGGGCGGTATATAAGCTTATTAAAACAGGTAAGAAAAATTATTTTATCTGGTTTTCGATTTCGATTTCCCTTCTTATTACTACTCATAGCCTAATGACTTTGATTTTTGCGCCGATTGCTGTAATTTGGGCAGTTTATTGGATTTGTAGCGAAAAGAAATGGAAATATATTTCAAAAGTTATTTTATCAGGTTTTTTGGGAATTGGACTTTCGGCCTTTTTCCTTTTGCCTGTAATTATTGAAAAGAAATTTGTTCATGTTGAATCTCTGCTTTCCGGATATTTTGATTACCGCGCACATTTTGTAAGCCTTTATAAACTTTTTATTTCCCGCGAGTGGGGCTACGGATCATCAGGGTTTCCCAAAGAACTTCTTAATCTTTCAACGGGAATGGTTCAGTGGGTAATAGGAATAGCTGCTGTAATTTTGGGAGTATTAAAGCGCAAAAAAGAAAGAAAACTTGCCTCATTGCTTTTTGTCTTGGCGGGTGTTGAATTGGCAGTTCTATTTATGATGCATATGAAGTCAAGTTTTATTTGGGCAAAACTACCTTTTCTATGGTGGCTTCAATTTCCCTGGAGATACCTTTCAATTAGCATTTTTCTTCTTTCTATCCTTGCCGGGCTTGCAGTTTATTTATCATCCAAAGCAAAATATGTTTTAGGAAGTTTAGCAATTGCAGCAGCAATAATTCTTAATGTTGGCTTTTTTACCCCTAAAGATTGGTTAAATATTTCCGACAAGGATAAATTTTCGGGGGTTTCTTGGGAAAAGCAAATGACAATAAGTATTTTTGATTATTTGCCGATATATGCCAAACTACCGCCCATATCGGAAGCTCCGGAACTGCCGGAAGTGTTGGATGGTTCTGTAAATATTACCGATTACCAAAAAGGGAGTGATTTTCAAACAGGAAAATTTGAAGTTGTTGATGACGCAGTAATTCGACTACCGCTTTTTGATTTTCCGGGGATGAAGGTTAAGGCAAATGGAGAAGTAATTAAACATAATCATGATGACTGCAGAGGTGAAGAGTTTTGCCTTGGTCTTATAAGCTTTAACCTTCCCAAAGGCAGCTATTTAGTCGAAGCGAGGTTGACGGATACTCCCATAAGAAAAGTAGGCAACTATATAACATTGGCTAGTACAATTGTACTTATTTGGTTCATAATTAGAAGAAAGAAATAGAATTTAAAAATAACTTATGAAAAAAGTAATGACCAAATACTGGCCTTTTTTATTAATTTTGGGTTTAAGCTTTTTGATAAGCTGGCCTCTTTTTAAATACGGTTATTTTTCCCATCAGGATGATCTCCAGGTGATTCGGATTTTTGAGATGAGAAAATGTTTAACCGATTTTCAAATTCCCTGCCGCTGGGTACCAGACATGGGTTGGGGTAATGGATTTCCTTTATTTAATTTTTATGGAGTTTTCCCCTATTACATAGGGGCAATATTAAGTTATTTGATAGGTTTTATAGGAGCTTCTAAAGTGCTTTTTTATATTTCCCTAACTTTCGGAAGTTTCGGTATTTACTTTCTTGTAAAAAGTCTTTGGGGAAAACTTGCGGGTATAACTTCTGCAATTTTGTATCTTTTTGCTCCCTATAAAGCGCTTGATGTTTACGTTAGAGGGGCTCTTGCCGAAAGTTTGGCACTTGCCATAATTCCTTTTGTTTTTTATTTCGGCTACAAGTTAATAGTTTCTTCTAATACAAAAAAATATAATCTTTTGTTTACCCTTTCGTTATTTATCTTTCTTATTACCCACAATATTATGGTGATCTTGTTTGGGCCGTTTCTCTTGGTATGGTTAATCTATTGGTTGATTGTTAATAAATGGAAAAACATTAAGCCCTTAATTTTATCCGGGTTATTAGGTTTTGGTTTAGCAGCATTTTTTCTTCTTCCTGCGTTTTTTGAAAAGAATCTGGTACAGACAGAATCACTTCTTCGATTTGAATTGGATTTCAGGGCCAACTATCTAAGGTTAAGCCAATTATTCCTTGATCGTGTCTGGGGATATGGAACTTCGATCCCTGGTCCTGAAGGAGGGATGAATTTTCAGGTCGGTTGGCCGCATTGGTGGTTGGTGGCAATTTCAGTTCTTCTTTTATTTATTTCAAAAATTAAAAAAAGTTCGAAAGTTCTTGTTGCTGGAATTATCGGTGTCTTTATTTTTTCCGTGTTTATGACTCACAACAAATCAACTTTTATCTGGATTAATATAAGCCTTCTTAAATATTTTCAGTTTCCATGGCGCTTTTTATCTCTTTCAATTTTTACAACCTCTTTATTGGGGGGATTTGTGGTATCTATCCTTAAAGGGAAATGGCAGCAATATATTGCCTGTATAATTATTTTTTTGGCTGTAATTCTAAATTGGAATTATTTCAAACCCAAGACTTTTTATTCCATTTCTGATTCGGAAAAACTTTCCGGAGAGCTTTGGGACAATCAGAGAAGGGGAGCAATTTTGGACTATTTACCAAAAACGGCACTTGAGCCCATGGAAGCTGCACAGGAAAGTCCTATTATCAGGTCGGGTGTTTCCGAGATTTCCAATTTCGTTAACCGTTCGAACAGATGGGAATTTAATATAAGCGTTAATGATAAATCCGAAATAGAGATTCCTGTTTACTATTTTCCGAACTGGAAGGTTAAGGTTAATGGAAAGGAATATCCGTTTTCGTATAGTAATCTTTTAGGAAGAATATCGTTAACACTTGAACAGGGAAACTACGAGGTTGAGGGACGTTTTAAAGATACGCCCATAAGAAAAGCGGCAAATATAATTACAATTTTAAGTGCAATCGGATTTATTTATTACATAAAGAATAAACGACAATAAATTACATAAATGATGTTTATATAAATGATGTTTACATAAATAATGTTTACATAAATGATAAAAAAGATATTAAATAAGTATTTGTTTGTTCTTATTCTTTTATTGTCTATTCCTGCCGTAAGGTATTTATTTGTTCATGGTTTTTTTGGAGTTTCGGACGATCTTCATATTGGCTGGCTTTACGAAATGGATAGGGTAATTAAGATGTTTCAATTTCCCCCCAGATTTGTACCTGATTTAAGTTTCGGCTTTGGTTATCCCTTGTTTACTTTTGTTTATCCTCTGCCGTTTTATATAGGAGAATTAATCCATCTTTTAGGTTTTTCTTTAGTTAACAGTGTAAAAATTGTTTTTGGACTTTCAATACCCTTCTCAATGTATTTTATGTATAAGTTTCTAAAGGAATTTCTGTCCCAAGAATTATCTTTAGCTGGATCTGTTTTATATGTATATGCACCTTATCGTGCCGTAGAAATATTTGTTAGAGGTGGAATTGGAGAGATTGTAGCTTTTGTTTTTATTCCAATTATTGCTTTAGCATTTATCCGTATAACAAGTGAAAAATCCTCCTTAAGGTGGATCGGAATTTGCGCTTTTTCAATTGCCGCTTTAATACTATCGCACAATATTATGGCCTATATGTTTATGCCGTTTGCTGTAATTTTATTAATTGCCAGATTGATATTTTTAACCAAAAACAAAAAAAAGGCGGTTTTACACAGTTTATCGGGAGTAATTTTAGGCTTATTGGTTTCTATTTATTTTTGGTTTCCTGCAATTTCTGAAAGTTCTCTAATGCACTACGATACCGTTTTTAATTTCTATGACCACTTTCCAACCCTTATACAGTTTATTACCCCTTATTTTGGCTATGGGGCTTCAGTACCCGGTCCTTACGACACAATGTCATTTTATTTCGGTTTGACAGGACTTCTGATGGTTTTCTTGGGCTTAGCCTCATTTATTATTAAGTTTAAAAAGTTTTCAAAGGAAGAAAAAATATTTATTGTTTGGAGTACTTTTGTGTTTTTTGTGAGCATCTTTATGATGAATCACCGCTCTGCTTTTTTGTGGAGAAGCCTTCCTCTTTTGCCGTATTTTCAATTTCCCTGGAGATTTATTTCGATGGTTGTTTTTTCCTCCCCTATATTTTTATTGGGCTTTTCCAAATACAGATCGGGTAAAATAATTTCTTTTATTGTTATTGCCTTGGCTATTATTTTAAATTTCGGCTATTTCAAAACCAGCGAATATTTGGGCAGGGAAGACGGATATTATATAAATCGATATATTCCAGTTCCTGCCGCATCTGATGAGTATAGGAAGACGTCCGAGGAATATTTAAGACTGCCTAAGGATACCGAGATAAGACCCTCAGATAACTTTCCCAGGGCCTATGCGGAAGTTTCCGCTATCAAACAAATAAGTGAAGAAAATGCTCTTAATGCGACAGTTTTTACTGATTATGAAAAAGAATTTATTCTTAATTACAATAAGTACTATTACCCCGGCTGGTTTGCTAGAATAGATGGAAAGAAGGTTGAGATTATACCTGGTAAACCATACGGACAGATTGCGGTATCGGTTCCTGAAGGAGTACATACTGTCGAAATCGGTTACGGGGAATCGCCCAAAAGACTGGTGTTTGATCTAATTTCATTATTCAGTATTTGCATCGCGACGTTATTTATTTTTAAAAAACATACAATATGAAAAAAATAATTTCTATAATTCTTGTAATAGGAATAGTTTTGAGAATTTTTCTATCACTTTCAACTTATCATTCCGATGTTGCACCTTTTGACTTTGCCGGAAAGGTAATTTCTCAGGGAAATATTACCAATTTCTACGATTTTTTATGGAATCTTCCGGAGGATCATCCTTATCTGAAAGTTTATCCTAGAAACCTGTTTAATTATTCTCCGCCCGTTTATTTTTTCTTAGGAGGCTTTTCTTTGCTGACAACTTGGATGGTTAATCCTGAAATACACACTAATTTTATTCTCGATTTTCCATCGACCTTAGGAAATATCCAGCTTAATTTACTACTTCTTCTTTTGAAGTTTCCATATTTTATTTTTGATATAGCAATTGCTTATATGCTGATGTCTTTTGTCAAAGAAGAAAAGAAAAAAATTTGGCTTTTCGGTTTGTGGATTTTTAATCCTATTAATCTCTATGCAACATATATGGTGGGGCAGTTTGATGTTATCCCCACGTTTTTATCAGTTTTAGCACTCTATTTGGTTTTGAAAAATAAAGATCGAATTGACTCCGTAAGTTTAATTCCAAGCGGTATTCTTTTGGGAGTTGGGGCGGCTTTTAAGATTTTCCCTTTGCTTTTTATTTTGCCCCTGGCGCTTTTAAAGAAAGATTGGTGGGGAAGAGTTAAGCTTTTGGGTTCAGGATTTTTAACTTATTTTATTTTGGCCTTTCCGTTTATTTTCTCTAAAGGTTTTAGAACGACGGCTGCCCTTGCCGGCCAAACCACAAAAAGCTTATATGCGCAGATTCCGATTTCCGGAGGAGAATCAATAATTCTGTTTTTGGCAGTTGTTGTTTTTTTGTATTTGCTATTTATTTACAAAAAAATTGCAGCAGAGGATTTATGGAAAAGATTTTTCCTGATGATGCTTACTTTTTTTGTGTTTACCCACTATCATCTTCAGTGGTTTGTCTGGATTACTCCGTTTTTACTAATCGATTTAGTCAAATCAAATTTTAAAAACTGGGTAGCCTTAATTCTGACTCTTATGAGTTTTATTGGATTGATGACATTATTTGATCCGGGTCTGACTGTTTGGCTCTTTGCCCCGATTAATCCTCAGCTTTGGGGAGCTCCCGGAATCTGGCAGCTTATCGGTATTAATCCGGACATCAATGTCTTTAGAAGTATCCTTCATACTTTATTTGTAGGCTGTGCTATTTTTTATTTTTATATCCATTTTTCTAAAGAAAAAGAAAACACGTTATGAAAAAACTATTAATATTGGCAATTGTTTTAAGACTCTTGGTTTCTGCATTTTTATTTCATCCCGACATCAAGACTTATAATTTTCAAGCATCTTTTTTGAAGAAGGGGGTAATTAATATCTATTCTTATTTGATAGAAAATAAGGCAAACTTGCCCTTAAAAGATGAATTTGTTTACTTTCCCTTAACCTACTTTATTCTTGGGGGATATCAGGCAGTTACTTCCGGGATATTGGGGAGTGGGTTTGATTCCTGGCTTGCAGATGCCGGGGCCAATTCGGTAGTAGCTAATCCAAGTATATTTAAATACTTGGTAGTTTTGAAATTCCCTTATTTGATATTGGATATTGCCATTGCATATCTTCTTCTTAATTATTTTAAAGACAGGAGAAAGGGGGAGAAGGCTTTTACCCTTTGGCTTTTTAATCCTTTTACGATTTTAATTATTTACGCTTTTTCAAATATAGATATATTTTCAGTTCTTTTAACCTTAATTGCCTTTTTGTTTATAAAAAGAGAGAAACTTTTTAAAGCCTCTTTGTTTTTGGGATTTGCTTCCTGCTTTAAGCTGTATCCTTTGCTGTTTATCCCTTTTTTGTTTTTGAAAGGAAAAGATTTGAAGGAAAAAATATTGGTGAGTTTTACACCAGTACTTATCTTGGTGACGGTCATATTACCTTTTTGGTCTCCTGCTTTTGTCCAGTCAGCTCTTATTTCGGGACTTACAACAAGAATATTTAACCCGGGATTTGCTATCGGCTTTGGTCAGTCAATTATTGTAGGTTTTTTTATTCTCTCTGCTTTATTCTTTTACGGTTGGTTAACTGATAAAAAAATAAATCTTTTTAACTACTGGATGGTGTTTTTACTTCTTATTTTTTCGTTTTCACACTTTCATATTGCCTGGCTTCTTTGGATTGCTCCCTTTATGATTATTTTAGCGACTAAAAAACCGTCTCTTTCTTTACCGATATTTATTTTGTCGGCTATTGCAATTATTATCCCCATGTTTTATCAGGATAGATATATGACCATTTCTTTATTTAGAATTTACACAACATGGTTTGATCTTTTACCTACGCCTTTTGTGGTTCTACAGAAGTTATATGATCCATATAACTTCATGAGCATTTTGCATTCGGCCTTGGCTGGTGGAGCTTTGGTTATTAGTTATCAAATTTTAAAAAAGGAGGAGGAAGCTTGAAATGATTACATTATGAAAAAAATGATTTGGTTTACTACAATTTTGGTTTTGTTTGTATTATTTATAATGCCGGGAATTATGGCAACGACTATTAATATGATTCCGGCAGGCGATCAGCCGGGATATGGTCCTCGAAGACTTTCGATTTACGGAAAAGAAGAATTATCGCAAAAGTTTATTTCTAATAATAAAAACTTGACAGCAATTGGAACAACAATTAAAAATCCAAACTTAAAGAACAAAAAAGAGGTAATCCTTAATCTTTATGATAATAACAACAATTTAATCAGGAGGTCGATTCTAAATGGTTTTAATATTGGGGATGGTGATTTTGTAAAGTTTGTTTTTGATGTTATACCCGATTCTGTTAATAAGGAGTATTTGTTTACTTTGTCCTCTCCCACGGCAGGGGCCGACGAGATAATTGAAGTTTTTCTTATGGAGAATCCTGTAGATATGGATAATCCGGCTAGTGGAATTATTGAATATACTTTTGCGGAAGAAACATTCGCTGGTGGAATTCCCTTGGTTACGTTTCATAAGCCCGAAAATAAATGGGAAATTATCAGAGGGGTATATTCTAATTGGCTTTCCAAACTTCTATTTCCCCGTTCTCAAAAAACAAAGTAAGACCAATGTTTTGGGGATCGACCTTTGGTCGCAAAACCCTGGGGAAATATAATATTTTTGAGCCGGTTTGTAAAAAAGCACCCCTTACTTTTTCGGGGTCGATATTTTCAAAAATAATCTTTTTAACTTCTTCTCTCGGCCTCCAATTATAATTCATGATATCTGCCTGCTCGTAGTCGTCAAAATAAGTTCTTCTGGCCGAGAGTGCGGAAACAAATGAAGTATCAAACCAATCCCAAATATTGGGAGTTATTCCTCCGAGATTAAGATATTGATTGTAGGGTGGTGTCATAACCACAGTTTCTTTTATGGTATTGGCTTTAATAAACTGCAGGGCTTCAAGTTCGGAAGAGGATATCTTGGCAAAGGCCGGACGCGAGTAGAATTCCCTTAGAAGTCCTATTTGGGTCGGGATCATCAAAATTATAATTACTGGAATTAAAATTTTTATTTTAGCGGTAATTTTCGCAGTTGTAATTCCTGCCAAGATTCCGAAAAGCAGAACAAAATACTGTAGAAACTGACTGGTATTACTGGCTACTCCTTTTTGCAAAAAGAGAAGGGGAAGAACAAAGGATAAAACGATTATTGCTTTGAAAATAATATGGGATTTTAGAAAGTCCCAAAGTCCGATAAATCTCATACCCAGGTTTCCGAAGAAAAATATCAATAAACTCATACCTTCAAGCCAAATAACCCGTTTCCAATTATGTTCGTAGATATATGTTTGACGTCTTAATTCCCAGTCTAGAAGATTAAGGCGTGACGGTTCAACAATCATGGTTCGAATATACCACCAGGGTTGAAAAATGAGAAAAGAAGCGGAGTTTGAAGTATTGGGCAAATATAATATAGCTGCCAAGATACTACTTACTAAGGCGAGAAAAATAAGTTGAAATCTCTTTTCTTTAACAAGTTGCCACAAGCCTGCAATTATCAACCCGCCGAAAACGACAACAGCTGCATATACCTTAAAGGAAATAAGAGTTCCTACAAGAACTACGCAGATTGCAAAAACAAATTTGCTTTTTGATTTGTTTTTTTGTTTACCCAATAAAATTATGAAATAAATTGCAGCTAAAACTAAAAAATCTGAAATAATCTGGGGAGGATTACCGCTGGCGCTTTGGGGTTGGGTGGCCCAGAAAATACTTTCCCCGCCAATTGTTTTATTTTTAATGTACGTAACAATAAATCCAAAACTTCCAGCGAAATATGTAAAAATAGTTGCCCAAATGGAGGCAGAAAAACTCTTAGTTAGTATTTTGGTCAAAAAATACACAGAAGCTCCCAAAAAAAGTGAATAGAAAAAGGGAAAAATTCTAAAATATAAATTGAGATTTGAGATGGGCAGATATTTACTTGCCATAGCCGGTAAAATATCCGAAAAGAAATGATAGTTAACAAGTTTTTCTCCTGCAAAGATCGGATTTTCAAACGGCCAACCTTTTTTAATTTCTTCCATGAGGGCAATGTGCCAGGTTGCATCATGTCCATGAGCGCTCCAAAAAAGTATGTCTCCGTTTTTTGTAATTCCGCTTGGGGAAATTACCGCCAACTGTCCGGAAATACCCAGGGTAAATACAATCAAAATAATAATTGTTTGGATATTAAGTTTTAATTTAATTTGCTTAATGGTTTTAAACAGAGGTTTGGCTGCAAAAAATAACAAAATAAGAAAGATGGGGATAATTAGAAAGGGAATATTGAGAACTATTAGGATATAGGAAATAAGGGTGAGGGCAGCAAAAGCCACAACTGACCTCATGAGTATTTTTTCCATGACTAAAGTATATATAATAATAGTATGGTAAGGAAATATGTCCTGATCCTTCTTAGTATTTTGCTTCTGGGGTTTACTATTCGTGCCTACAAAATAAATCAGCTGCCTCTTTATGGGGACGAACTGACAATGGTCTACGATTCATATTCCCTTCTTAAAACAGGTAAAGATCAAACGGGAGCTTCTTTTCCCCTTACTTTTCAAATGGGTGCGGGAAGACCCGCGGGATATGTTTATTTTTCCATCCCCTTTGTGGCCATCTTTGGACCCGGAGCTTGGGGGGTGAGGGGATTATCTGTACTTTCCAGTTTAGGAATAATCTTAATGATGTTTCTTCTTGTTAAGAAATTGTTTGGTGAAAAAGTTGGTTTAATTTCTGCCTTTTTGGTTTCTGTTTCTCCATGGGATTTATCACTTGCCCGAGGGGGATTTGAATCACATTTTGCTTTATTTCTGGCTCTGTCGGGGCTATACTTTTTACTTAAGGTAAAAAAATCAGGATGGAATTTTATCTTAGCTGTTATTTTCTGGGGGTTAACTGTTAATACTTATCCTACTTATAAAATAGTTCTTCCGATTTTACTGCCAATAATTATTTGGTATGTTGGCGGAGTCAAGAATTTCTTACCCAAAAATAAGTTGGTTATATTCTTAGGAAGCATTTTGGCGATTGGAATTATCGGGATTACGTTAAGCCAGACTTTTACTGCTGGATCCGAAAACAGATTTTTGGATCTTAATTTGTTTTCAAGTAGCAAAGAGGCTGTTGAGCAGGATATCAATTTCAACCGTTCGGTTGACAAAAGTAATAGCCTAATAGGTAAATTATTTTATAATAAACCACTTTCTTATTTTAAACTTCTGGGATCAAGCTATTTAAGCGATTTTTCACTTGAGTATTTGGTTGTAAACGGAGATAAAAACCCAAGACATAATATGACCTCGTCGGGACTAATTTATGTTATTGAAATAGTCACCATTATTCTGGGATTTGGTTATTTTTATAATCAGAAGGAAAAGAGACGCGATTTTATTTTTGTTTTATTCTGGCTTTTGATAGCTCCCATTGGAGCAACTTTTATGCTTGATAACCATGGTTTAAGAACGAATTTCATGTTGCCTCCTTTGATTATTTTTTCTGCCTTGGGAATATATCGTTTAATGCTAACCAAAAGGCCGATTCTAATTATTGGAGTTATTACTATTTGGCTGATTCAATTTATATTTGTTTTAGAAAGATTATATTTTCTTTCTCCAAATAGGTTTGCCAGATTTTGGTCAAATATGGCAAAAACCGTAGCAACACAAAGTTTTGAACAAAAAGATAATTATAACTACATTATTATTTCTTCAAAGATCGATAATGTTGAATATGCTTATCAGGTTTATAATAAAATTGATCCAAATATGGTAATAAAACAAAATAGTCAAAAAACAACTCTTGGTAATTATGAATTTAAAAAATACGACAATGTTTACATCGGTTCCGTTCCTGAAGGAGCCCTTTTTGCCTTTTTAGGTTCGTTGAAAGGAAAAGCAAAATATTATGGTTCCTTTAATGAAGCCAATCTGTTGGGGAAATATTCGACACTTTTGGATTTAGATAATGTTCCCTCAGCTGTTATTTATGAAAAATAAATTATTAATTTTATTTATAGTTTTAATCGGATTTTCTTTAAGACTTTGGCAGATATCAAAAGTACCACCAGGACTTAGCAATGATGAAATATCTATTGCGTATGAAGCTTATAGCATAGTTAATACTGGCAAAGATAGTAATGGGAAATTATTACCAATTAGTTTTAAATCACACAATACTTACAAAGCCCCTCTTTATATCTATATAACCGCTCCCTTTATTAAAATTTTTGGTAATAATGAAATCGCAGTTAGATTTCCCTCCGTAATTTTTGGTACTTTAACAATACTTGGGATATATTTACTTACTAGAAAGTTAAAACTTAGCGAAACTATCGCAACAATTTCCGCTTTTCTTCTTGCAATTACTCCTTGGCATGTTTATACCTCGAGGATTGGTTTAGAATCAAATCTTGCTCTTTGTCTATTGATTTTTGGCGCTTATTTCTTCTTGATAGGAACTAATCGAAAAAAATATCTATTTTTGTCCTCAATTGTATTGGGTATGTCTCTCTATGCTTACCATACAGAGCAAATTTTTACACCTCTTCTTTTATTATCTTTAACATGGATATATTTTCGTGAATTCAGTAATAAGAAAGACATTTTTATTTTTTGGTTTACGTTTCTGGTTTTGGTTACCCCTGTTTTTATAGATAGTTTATTTTTTGATGGTGGTACCAGGGCTGGAACAGAGATATTTTTAAAAGATTTTATTTTGCAAAATAAAATCTCCGGTGTAGGAAACATTTTTTTTAAAGGGTATATTATTTTTACTTTCTGGTTAGATAAATATCTTCAATATATAAATCCTGCCTATCTTTTTGGACACGGGTTGCCGATAAATGCACCTTACGGCTCATCAGATTTTGGTCTTTTAAACATTATCCAGTTTCCTCTATTTTTGTTAGGTAGTGTCTATCTTTTTGAATTAAAAAATAGAAAAATTGGTCTTGTATTATTAATATGGTTGTTTATCGGACCATTGATTCCTTCCTTAACTTTAGGTGAGCTTAATCTTGTTCGAAACTTAGTAACCATTGTACCGCTAACTTTGGTAAGTGCCTGTGGAATTGTTTGGATTATTGAAAAAACAAAATTCAAACCATTGATTGTGTTTATACTTGTGGCGATCCTAATTAATTTTGCCTTTTTTTATCGCTACTATCTAACTTATTTCCCAAAATATTTTTCAGAAAATTGGTCATATGGATTTAAGGAGACGGCCACGTATGCCAGAGAGCATCAAGAAAAATATAAAAAAATTGTATTTGATTATCAATATGGAACAGACGTGGATTTGTACGGAGCTCCCTCTCTTTTCTTTTTGTATTTCAACAAAATCAATCCAAATGAATTTTTGAAAGAGGTAAAACGTGACAACTTTTTGTCTTTTGAAAAGTATGAATTTAGGCGAGTTGATTGGCCAAGTGAAGACGTACAACCTGGGACGTTATATATTGTTGGAGTAAGAAGCAACCCTGTTCAAAACAACCTGCTTTTTCAGAAAGTAAGAGAGATATATTCAGTAAATTTACTGGATAACAGAAAGGCCTTTAAGTTTTATGAAAGTTACTAAATTAAAAACACATCTTGTTTTTCTGATAATGATTGTATTTGTGGCATTCATCCTGAGAGTGTATAAAATCACTATAACTCCCCCTTCACTTAATTGGGATGAAGTTTCAATTGGCTACAATGCCTATTCGATACTTAAAACCGGCAAGGATGAATGGGGACAATTTTTTCCGCTTCATTTCAAATCTTACGGGGAATATAAGCTTCCGGCTCAAATATATGCTTCCATTCCCGCAATTTATATATTTGGTTTAAATGAATTCGGGGTAAGAATCACACCTGTAATTTACGGAACATTAACAGTTTTACTTCTATATTTCTTGGTTGAGGAAGCTTTTAGAAAAAAATCAATATCTTTAATATCGGCATTTTTATTGGCAGTTTCGCCTTGGCATATTCAACTAACAAGAGCTTCTTTTGAATCATCATTTGCTTTGTTTTGGATAGTCATGGCAGTTTGGTTCTTTCTGAAGGGATTGAAAAAACCCAAATGGCTTATTTTTTCGATGCTTCCTTTTGCTGTTTCAGTCTATACATATAATAGTGCCAGAGTATTTACTCCGCTTTTTTTATTTGCTTTAGCATTATTATTCAAAAAATATTTGTGGGAAAAGAGAAAGTGGTTTTTAATTTCTGGGATATTATTTGCTGTTTTAATGGTTCCTTTGGTTCCTTTTGTTCTTTCAGGAGAGGCCGGAGCAAGGTATAAGCTTGTTAGCATTACCGATGAGAAAGGACTGGTTCCGAGAATCAATGAAAGAAGGGGTGCGTCGACTCTTCCTTGGATATTACCCAGGGTGGTTCACAATAAAGTAACCTACTTAAGCTTTTATTTTGCCAAAAATTATTTGGCTCATTTTACTCCGGACTTTCTATTTATTAGTGGAGCGGGACATCGACAACATCATGTACAGGAGGTGGGAGAGCTATATTGGTTCCAGGCACCGTTTTTGCTTTTAGGTTTATTCTTTTTAATAAAAAAGAGG
>Ga0180007_10001541_pt1 | contig 30933 bp, 34 predicted proteins | sample MM_PC_MetaG_FD_121122 | JGI IMG/M metagenome (GOLD analysis project Ga0180007, IMG submission 121122) | Groundwater microbial communities from the Aspo Hard Rock Laboratory (HRL) deep subsurface site, Sweden - MM_PC_MetaG | ecosystem: Environmental > Aquatic > Deep subsurface > Groundwater... | reverse complement strand
GGTTGTCGCCAGATACGACATAATCGGCATTCGATTCAAGGGCACAGGCAAGAAATTTATTGTCGCTTTTATCTGTTTTAATCCTATCGGTCTCGTAACGATCATGGGTGACCAAAAATGCTTTTTCACGGATCAGCTCCGCGATTTCCTCTTCTTCACCGTCAAAAATCAGCAACCGTTCTTTAATGTAAGGCTTTAAAAGGGTGGACTTTACCTCGTAAAGAATTTTTTCTGACACGGCCAGTTCAAAGGCACCGTTGACCCACAGTTCTTGAAGTTCAAACGTATACCCCTTTTCAGAAAACAGGCCGCTGACAAATAGGTTTGTGTCGATGACTGCCCTAATTTGTTTTGTTTTCTTCAATCCGCACCGCCTCAACCGCCTGGTCAACCAGCTTCATGATATCTTCTTCCGAATAGCCCTTCGCACGTTTTCTAAGCTTGATAAGCGTCTGTTTCATTCGACCTTCCCATGCGTCTTCACGGTTAGGTGTAAGGGCCGCCTGGACTTTGCTTTTTATGATAACCGCATCAATAATATTCTTTATCATGGTTTTGTTCTCGATAGTCATACGCTCCACTTCTTTGAACTTTTCAAAAAGGTCAATGTCTTCGAGACGACTGATGCCATCTTTGGGTGCGTTGTCAAAAAGCAAATAATCCGAACTAACTTCAAGACTTTCGGCAATTTTTCTCAATGTGTCAGCTGTGGGGACGATTCTTCCGTTTTCATATTTGCTAAGAAGTTTTGAATTTACACCGGATTTTTTCTCAAGAAACACTTGAGAAAACCCCTTTTCATGCCGCAGCAGTTTTATTTTTTCTCCTAAAGATAACGCCATAATAGGCCCTCCTATGTTGTTTATAATTTATATAACATATAGCACTTTTTTTTGAAATGCTATTGCCTTAATGGGAGAAAAAAATCTTTTTTTGTAATGATATTATCTTATGTGTCACCATATAGGTGACCCTTTGGAAATCAACGAAACAGGAATTAAAATTATATGAAGAAAACAGTTAAGAAAAAAGTGTCAGCCGATGAAATTGCTGAAAAAGCGATGATGGGCGAGGATGTGTCGGTGTTTTTACAAATAAAGGAGAGATGCGGCCGCCCGTTCAGCGTGTTAATGTCGATTTCAGCCTTAGCATACTCAAAGAATTGGATATGCTGGCAAAAGAACTGAACATCAGCCGTCAGGCTGTCATTAAAACGTGTCTCCGGCAATCCTTAGATCATTATTACTTAGCTCGTAAAGCAGCCTCTTAGATATAGGTCCCATGAGTCCTATAAGTCCCATGACCTTCCCATGTTGCGGCCTAATAGTGCTTTGCCATAAAAACCATTTTAATATAAACTAATTCCATGCAAAAAAAACCTCTGCACCATGTCACGAAAATTGAACACCCCACAACCATGAAAGCCGACATGGGACAAAAACCCTGGGCGGATATTTCTGCCCAGACTCTAAGCTGTTTCATGGGAGATCCCCCGTCCCACCGCCCGGTCACCCGATTTAAAATCGCCTGGGATCATCATCTGGTCTGCGTGATTTTTGAGGTCCAGGACCGCTATGTGAGGGCTGTGGCCAAGGATTACCAGGATCCTGTGTATCAGGACAGTTGTGTGGAATTTTTTTTCAGCCCCAACCCCCACGTGGATTCCGGCTATTTCAACCTTGAAATCAACTGCGGCGGCACAGGACTTTTTGAATTCCATCCGTCCACGGGTGGAGATGTGGTCCCCATGCCCCTGGATGCGTTCAAACGGATTTCCATCCTCCCCACTCTTGGCCGGAACATTGATCCTGAAATGAGAACACCTACGACCTGGTCTGTGGAATACACTCTGCCTGTGGACATACTGGCAGATTATTGTCCGGTGACACCACCTGCAAAGGGAGTTTTCTGGCGAGGGAATTTTTACAAATGTGCCGATGCAAGTTCCCACCCCCACTGGCTCACATGGGCTCCTGTGGATTTCCCCAGACCCCGGTTCCACCTGCCTGAGTATTTCGGCTGGCTGGCCTTTGATTAAGCACACCTTTTCATGAAAATAACTCGCTGTTATAGCTATCCCTGATAAAAAACACAGCAACCTTGAACAGTGATCTTTAGTGTTGACAAAGTACGCAGCGATCACATAAGTTCAATATAAATTTAGCCAGCCGGTCAATAGACAGGACCGGACCATGGTCACGCCATGTTCCGTCATCACACAAAAAAATAAAATCACAAAAAGGAGTCTGCCGTGAAAAACGTCCATCTCTGTTGCGTGAGTCTTTTTGTCGTTGCCATTCTTTATTTAGCAGGCTGTGGTGAGGTCATTCCCATTGCCACGGTGCCGGATGCCGAAAATTCGTTGATCACCGTAGATGGCCGTCTTTTTGTCACCGGAAGTTTCAACCTTTACGAAATAACAAAAGATTCGGACGGAGCCTTTGTCAACCATCGGGTCATTGAAGAGGATCTATACTTTGGAGGTATTGATGAATACAAGGGTCGTCTGTACACACTGAAAAGCAATCCTGGGCTGAATATTCTGCTTAAACCAGATCCTTCCCTTGTAATAGCCGACCTTCAGGCCATGGATCCCTTTGCAGGACCCCAACCCCTGGATACTCTGTTTACAGACATTCCTCTTCCTGACATGTCCATGCCCAACGGCCTTGTGATTGACAAAAAGGGACATCTCTATATATCGGACACCCTCAAAGGGAAAATATTTCGATTTGATATCCTGGATGATGATCTAAGCACCCTGGACGGGCCCTTTGACACTGGTTTGGAAGGCCTTGGGTCTCCCAATGGACTGGCTGTTGACGGAGATGTTCTTTTTTTCACGGATGGGGGTTCGGTTAAAAAAACCATGATTCTGGATGGGGGCGCCCTGGGGCCTGCACAGACCCTTTTTTCCGGACGCTTTCTCCTGGACGACCTGACAGTCTACCAGGGTTGTCCCGTGGTTTGTGACTATGTGAGCGGAACGGTTTTCCAGCTGTCGGCCACAGGGGAGATCATGCGCGAAACCAAGCTTGAAACCTTTGCCTTCCCCTCCTCGGTCAATCTGGCCCAAGGTCCCCTGTTTACCGAAGGGGATATCCTTGTCACGGAAAAAGGGGTGATCTATGAGCCCACGTCAGATTTCGGGAACCGGATTGTCCTTTTTGAGATCACCGAGCCCTAACGCTCCGTGGTGATGAGCTTAAGGGCAAGGCAGCCAAACACGGTCCCGGCCATTCGGTTCATGTAAATCTGGGCCCGGGTCGAACGGGTGAGCCATTGCCCTAAAGCTCCGGCCATAAGAGAGATTATTCCGAAAATAAGAATGGTGGCAAGGATAAAGATGTTGCCCAGAACAATCATCTGGATTGTAAGTGAACCTTTCTTTGGGTCGGCGAACTGGGGCAAAAAAGCCAGAAAGAAAATGGAGACTTTGGGGTTGGTGATGTTCATGATAATACCCCGGACATAGAGTTTTCTTAGGGATAGTTGCCCCTCCTTATCCCCTTTGATGTCTGCGGCAGACGCACGAAAAGCCTGGTACGCAAGATAGATAAGGTAAGCGGCTCCAATGCTTTTCAACATGGTAAAGGCCAGGGCCGAGGCCTTGAATACGGCTGCCACACCAAAGGCCACAGCCGTTGTGTGGACCACAAGCCCGGTGCACAGACCCAGGGTCACCACCAAACCGGATAGTTTTCCATGCAGTGCCGATTGGGTCATGACAAAGATATTGTCCGGTCCGGGCACCAGGGCCAGGAGTAAGGATGCCATAAAAAATGGGATCAGTGAATCAATGGGAATCATGTGTGTTAGAACCTTTCAAATTTGCCATCCGTCGACTTTTTACGCAATCATCAATGTTATTTCTATCTAAAATCTTACTGCCCCTTTTTGTAACAAAACACGCGATGATTGTAAATGACGAGACTGTTTGTCAATGATATGACTCCCATGCCGAGAACATGTTCAGCCTTTCTTTGCAGACTTGTCAGCGTTGCGAGAGTCTACTCGTGCGTTAAAAAAAAGCTCACCCTTTTATCATGGTATCCTTATCCCCTTCAGGTACGTTAAAATACCGGCGGATAAATTCAGGATCATTGGCCCTAAGCACTTTGATCTGATCCGCTTCAAGGTGAACCTGTTTTCCTGTTTTTTGGGAAATCATATGTTCGATGGCCCCAAGGTCAAGGTTCTGCGATACCACAGTTAGGTCCTGGGGGTTTTGAACATCTTCCATGGCTTGGACGCTAAAATGACTCCCGGGGAGATAGATGCATCCGGTGACAAAATCAACTGCAAACGCAACCACTCCGGGAAGAATCCCCGGGATAAGAAGAATTGCATCCAGAATGGCCACTCCGGGGTCTATTTTCCCCGAGTTAAGACCTTTCCTCTCGGGATAAAGGATAAAACCGCAGGCTCCGGTCTGGATAAGAATGATCACCATGGTCATGGTGGTTAAAGCTTTCAGGATCTTTTTTTGTAAAAACATGGAGGACTCCCCCTTTATATAATTGTTAATACAGTAAGCTCTGATCAAACGAAAAACGTGTTTTCCATATTTTATTAGTATAGCGCTCTTCCGGCACAGCTGCAACATCATTGAAAATTGCCCGTGATTTTTAAAAAAATTAAGTCACGGGTAAAAAAAATATGCTATGAACATGTAAAGGCTTTTAACCTTAGTAAAAAAATAGAAAGGATCAGGATGATTACCTGGGAAGACCTTGAATCCCATGCCACTGAAAATGGTTTTATTCCCCAAGAACTTTACCGGGAACATGCCAGACATTTCAGGGTATGCCCCATGCAGCCAAAAGAGGTTGAAGACGCTGAGGCTGAAATTTGGGACATTTACCTGTCCACCATGCGCAAAGGGAAAAAACAGCGAAACCTCTATAGTGAAATGTTCCGGTATGAGTGGTATGAAGGGCGAAAGCGAACGGGTTTCTGGGGAAACATCGAGGAGGCCGTCGGGGCCTATTGTAATCATAAGGCCCCCAGGATCAGTGTTTTTTCCGCCGGAAGCGGCAGAGATCTTCTCAAAGTCGGTCTTGCTGCAGGGGTCTGGTCGTCTAAGGCTCCCAGCAAAATCAAGGGGACCTACAAGGAAATCGACCCCACCTATTTTCAGCTGCAAAAACCAGACGCCCGGATTATTGTGACCGAATTCGGTGAGGGAAATTATAATGAGATGAAACGAACCATTACAGAGCTTCGTGAGAACAATCTCATTGTCCCCGGGATGGTCTATCTTTCACGATGGAATTTCAGGGAAAAGGCACCGGTTGCCTCTGAAAGCCAGGATATGGTTGTTTTTTCCCTGACCGGCAACTACGCTCATATTGATGAACAACCCCTGATTTTACAGGAAATAGCACGGTGTGTAAAACAAGGGGGCTACATGATTTCCTCCACCTTGTCCACAGCCTTTGATTTTTTAAAAGCCAGGGGTCTTGTTTACCGCCTGAAATTTTTCCTCAAAACCCCCCTGGGATGGCCCGTTGCCCTGGATTTTATGACGTGGCAACTCCAGTGGGCCAAAATGGCTGGAACCATGAACAAAAAGGGTCTTTGGGCAACGGGTTCTGCAGAGATCTGGGCTGATTTTCTGAAACCAGCATCCATGAAAAAAATCATGATCTACGACAGTCCCTGCAATCTTGTCCCGGTTGAGGTTCTGGTCGCACAAAAAGAAAAGATGGATGCATCCCATTGATGTCCGCCATTGACCCGTGATATAATATATCCCATTGTTGGGCTTTAGTTCCTTCGGGATAGAAATCGCTATCGATCCGGATTTCGATTATCCCAACAGCTGGAGACCACGCTTAAAAACTGCTCGCCCCTTGCTTGGGCGATATTTCTCAACGGAGGGCATATGAAGACGATCACGGGTTTACTCATTATGCTTGTGGGCTTTATTTTTCTCATGGGAGGCTGTTCAGGAATTCGTGTCAGTCAGGATTATGAACCTGCCATGGTTTTTTCCAACCTGAAAACGTATTCAATAAAACAAAAGGAATCGGATAAAGCAGGACATAGGCCTGTCGATAATCCCCTTGTCAATGAGAGAATTATCAAGGCCCTTGGCCGTACTCTTTCAGAAAAGGGATTTGCTGAGGTTAAAACAAACCCGGACGTTTGGGTTTCCTACCAGTACGTGATCCAGACAAAAATCGCATCGTCATCCACCGGGCCAAGCCTGGGGATCGGGTTTGGGCTCTCCAGTCGGAACAGCGCCCTGGGATTCAGCACAGGAACGGACATCAGCCAATATGATGAAGGGCAGCTGATTATCGATTTTAAACAAGGAAATACTGGGAAACTCCTTTGGCGGGGGACAAGTACGTTTAGGGTTGAAACCCATATCAAACCGGAAAAAATGACGGAAAAAATCAATCTGGCTGTGAAAAAAAGCCTGGATCAATTTCCTCCGAAATAATCAGCTATCACTGTTCGTGGCAATCACTGACAGAACCAATGAACCCATACATTTATAAAAAGGTGAGATTTTGAAAAAATGGTTTTTTATCTTCATTGCATGTTTGTTTCTTCTGCTTGGGCTTAAGCTGTCCTGGGAGTATATGGTCCCCAGTCAGGACATCCAGAAGTCCATCAAGAATATTAAAGCCGATGCTTCGGGACTTGACCGGATCATCACCCATTGTGTCAACGATACGGACTGTATGACCTGGGAAGGGGTTGCCAAAATCTATCCTTTTCCCGATGAAAGAAATTCCCAAGGGGATTACACAGGTAATGGTGCGTCCTTTTCCTTTACCCTGCACGGAAAAAAAGTCATCTGCGGTCCAGGCTGGCGAATTATCGAAAAATAGTCTGCCCACGGGGCATCGTCTCAATCCCTGGATTCGTCCAGAGTTTTTCGAACGGAATAAGCCAGGGTTTTTTTAACGATGGGCTTGGATAGAGTCATGCGGATACCGGTTTTTTTGATCAGTATTTCTGAAATTTTTATGCTGAAACCGGTAGTGATGATCACGGGCAGGTATATTTTAAATGTGGTTCCTACGTCGGGCTCGCTGTAGACCAGAATGTGACCTCCATGGCTTTTAATGATTCCATGAACAACGGAAAGCCCCAGCCCTGTTCCTGTACCCTCGGGTTTGGTTGTGAAGAATGGCTCAAAAATCCTGTTCCTGATTTCGGCATTCATGCCCGATCCCGTATCGCCCACCACCAGCTTGTTGGCGATCCAATATAGTCGTGCGTACTCAGCCCCGAAGGGGCGGTTCTCGTACGCGTACTCGAAATCGTAATGAGAGTGATTGGCCAACATTACTCACGATTATTTCATAAAGCCCATCAGGTATCAAAATTATATTTTTTTGATAGACATGTTTGACGGAATATTTTGATTTGAATAAGCACACCCAGATGACTTAAATAAGCCTTAATGCAGAGCATGATTGACACCCAGATGTAAACCGGTTAGAATGAAAAATTACGTGCTGCACCCTGATATACTCCATACCGTCACGACCTTTTTCAATACGATCGCTCTTGTCATGTTCTCAGACGGATCATCCCATGTTTCCAATAATTTTAAATGGTTAGATATTTTCAATTAGTTGATAATGTTCATTTTAATAAACGACCCTTCACCCCTAATCATAACATCATGTGCCCCATTCATACCCGGGCCAATGGAGGTCATCATGAAGCATGTTTTGAAACAGGATTTGTATCATGAATTCCTTGGCATTGAAAAAGATATTGAAACGAAATGGCCCTTTATGGGCAACCGGTTTCGTGTGGCAAACCCTTGGAAACGGGAGTTGGTGGAGAAGGCATGGACCGTTGCAGATATTTTAAAAACCCACCCCTACCTCAGTGGGGAACACATGTCCGAACAAACCGGTCTGGGCAAGGACCATCTGGCAATTATTTATAAAATGATCCAACGATCCAGTGCCTGCCAGGAATATTTCAAACATTCATCAAACAGAGATTATTTCAATGTCGTGAGTCATTATTTCAATCGCGATTTTTACACGCTTGTCTTTTTTGTGGGTACCAGCTGCCCCAGCCGCTGTGTCTATTGCCCCAGCGTAAAAATCGACTCCATGGGCCGCAGACGGTTAATCACATATAAAGACGCCATGGAATCAAAGCTTTCCGACGACGCTCTGGAGCGGGTCTTTGATGACCTTTCGACCATCAAGCAAAAGGGCAGGGATATTCTGGTAAAAATTTCCGGAGGTCTTGAGCCCCTCACCGACCCCGCCACCATGGAAAAGATCATCTATTTGTCCAACCGAAGGTCATTTCCCGTCAAACTGTTCACCAACGGTCTTCTTTTGAGCGATCCCACCAATCGCAACATCGCCCTCATGGCAAGTGATATCCGGATCAGCTTGAGCACCTCCGATGAAAATCTGTATCGGAGTATCTGTTTTCCCCCAAGCAAGCAGCCCTTGAAACAAAATACTCTGAACCAGTTGAAGAACAACATTCGGATGCTTGTCCTGGAACGCTCGGTCATCAATCCGGGCTGTAAGATCGGATTTAACAGCATTATCCTTCCCGACAATCACCTTCATCTGGTATCGCTTCTTGAAATGGCCCGGGATCTTGGCATCGACTATATTGATTTTAAACCCAACTATTTTTCGTCCTATGATGAAAAAACACAGGCAGCCATGGATGTATCCGTAAGGGAAGCCAAGGTCGTTTCTTCCCATGAGTCCTACAAAGACCTTTATGTGAATTTCACGGGATCTCTGTCACGGAATGATCTGTTCTGGAGTGCTTGGAATGGAACCTGCGATGCCATAAAACAATCGGATTTCAAATTATTTATCACTCCCTATGGCCATTGCAGTCCGGTTCATTACGGAGCCTTTCCCCATGGGGAGCCATCTTTTCAAAACACGCTCGAAAGCTATTCCATGGGTGAGATCACTCCCCATCGGGGGCTTTTGGATATTCTGGACAAGCCGGACAGGACGCCTGAAATCGATTTGAACAAACTCAATCCCTTTGAATTGATGCTCAATCTTGAAATTTCACGGGAAGACGCAGATAAAAAATGGGGCTTGCCCCTTTGCGTCAGCCCCTACCAAACCAGCCAAAGGGATCAGATTCCTCCGGATTTGTTTTTTCGATTCACCCAGGAGACATAGGCAGATCGTTGGGCCAACGAACGTCCAAGGATCAGAACAACCCAAGGTCCAGACGTTTTGCCATGATTTTTAAGTGTTTTGCCATCAGAAGCCGGGTGCTCTCAAGGTTTTCCTCATGGGTATGCCGGGAATACTCCTCATAGGGGATCTCGTCCAGAACCTTCAGGCGGATTTGGTGAATTCCCAGGGTCATCAGGCTGTTTTTCGGCAGGGCTTCCCGTGTCCCTGCTATCACTATGGGAAGAACCGGAATTTTATGTTTTTCAGCCAGAATAAAGGCACCGGGTTTGAATTCTTTGATCTGGCCGTCGTCAGAGCGGGTACCTTCGGGGAAGAGAAGAATGGATGACCCCATGTCAAGGGCCTTGTCACAGTCGGCCATCATTTTTGCTATACTGTTCACATAGCCCCGTCGGATCAGGATGTAACGGTTCAGGGCCATCTGCCATCCCACGATGGGGACCTTGAGGATTTCAGCTTTTGAAATCCATTTGAAATGTGTAAATAAAAGGGCTGTCATGATGATATCCAACTGGGACTGATGGTTGGCGATAATCACGTAAACACCTTTTTTCTTAATTTTTTCCCGACCTTCCACCTTGATTCTCCAGGTGGGCATAATAAAGGCCCAGAAGGCCAGGCAATAACACGTGAAGCGATGCAGCACCTTCCGGTTTGGATCAAACTTCGCTGTCACACACCAGATTATCAAAGAAAAAACATAAAAGATCAGGGCCGTGGAAGCAATCACCCCCAGCATCAGCAGGGACAAGCACATGCCGCCCAGTGTTTTCAACACGTTCATCTTACATTCCTCTCATGCGCACTGTTTTTCATAAATTAAAGACCCTGAAAAGTATGCGATATGGCCCACAGTGTCAAGCCTTGCTTCCATGTATTTCGAAGGGTGATGAACGTGTAAAAAGTCGACGGATGGCCATAAAAAAGGGTTAAAGCTCCTCTTGGACAAAAGCCACCACCTCGTCAATGGTCGGGGCATCACAGAAAAGCATGACCAGCCGGTCAAGGCCCACCGCAATCCCTGCCGCGCTGGGCATGGTGTGAAGAGCATCTATAAAGCGGGTAGGCATGGGGTAATTTTTTTTGCCGAGTATCGTCCTTAAACGATGCTCGGATTCAAAGCGGAGGATCTGCTCAGCCGGATCTGTGAGCTCAGAAAATCCGTTTGCCAGTTCCAGACCTGCGATATACATTTCCACACGCTCGGCAACAGCCGTGTTTTCCGGTTTCAGGCGGGCAAGAGACGCCTTTTCCCAGGGATAATCATAGAGAAACACCGGCTTGTTACATCCCAGCCGTGGTTCTATTTCAAGACCCATCACCTCATCGAAACGATCGGTTAAAAGGGCTTGACCCAGGCTCATGGACCCATAATGCTCAAAGGCCTCTTCCACAGTGAGCCTGTCCCAGGGCGATGACAGATCCATGGCTATTCCCTGGAATGTGAGTGTGTTGCCACGACCCAAGCCCTGGGCCAGATACTGAACAAGAGATTCAAGATCGTTCATCAGATCGGTATAGTCAGCACCCTGTGTGTACCATTCAAGAAGGGTGAATTCGGGCAGATGTTTATGGCCCCGTTCATGATTTCGAAAAACCCGGGCGATCTGAAAAATCCGGTTCAGTCCTTCTGCAAGCAGCTGTTTCATGCAGATTTCCGGGGACGCTTGAAGACAAAACCCCTCGGACTCCACCGGATCGATATGGGCTTCAGGAATAGGTGCAGGAATCCTTATGGGCGTTTCCACATCCAGATAATCGCGTTCAAAAAAAAAACTGCGGATCAGGCGCATGATTGCAGCCCGGGTCCGCAGATGGTCAATCCGTTTCATGGGACGTGGCTCCATCACCTTTGTTTCAGGATTTTCTCCAGATATTCATCCTTGGGGCGATCCTGGAGAAAGGCCCTGTCATAAGGACCTGTAGATGCCTTATCAAACCATTCGTAGCCTTGTTCCACGCATTTAGGACAGGCGTGCACCGGAATTTGGACGCCCAGGATATGGTGTCCCGTATCCGCCGAAGAATCAATTTTCAAAGCACCGGCACAATCATCGCAGATTCGAATCTCATCTTTCTGCATCTCATAGATCATATCCGTATCATACATGATGTTCCGGCGTCGTTCAATGAACTCCCGATTGCCCCGGATCTTTTCCTGCATGTCCCGTCTGTTTTTCCAATTGGACAGCACCACATCGCCAATGCCCTTTATCGCACGAGTCACATCCGCAGACTGGGCCATCCGGGCGGCATCGTAACCGGGTTCAACAACACCCTTGTAGTCCAGGCCCGCAAGGGCGAGGATGATTCCCGTATTCACGTAGGGAAGGGCACCTTCGATGGAATATCCTCCTTCCAGAACAGCGATGTCCGGTTTCAAACGCCGGGTTAGATCCGCATAGCCCTGGGCGGAAAAATTCATATTGGTCAAGGGATCGGTGAAATGGTTATCCTGACCTGCCGAATTGATGATGATATCCGGCTTGAACTCCTCAAGGATGGGAAGGACCACATGGTCGATGGTATAAAGATAGCCCTCGTCCGAGGTCAAGGGTGGCAGGGGAATATTCAAGGTGGTTCCAAAGGCGTTGGCTCCTCCCAGTTCGTCCGTAAATCCGGTGCCCGGATACAAGGTCCGTCCATCCTGGTGGATGGAAATAAACAGGGTATCAGGATCATGCCAGTAAATGTCCTGGGTCCCGTCACCATGGTGGCAGTCCGTATCCACAATGGCAACCTTTTTCACCGGGTAATGCCGCCTGAGGTACTCCACCAGAATGGCTTCGTTGTTGATATTGCAAAAACCCCGGTTCCCATGGACCACACGCATGGAATGGTGGCCGGGTGGCCTAACAAGCGCAAAGCCCCGGTCGATCTCTTTTTCCATCAGAGCCCGGCCCATGGTCACAGCCCCGCCTGCACTGATAAAATGGGATTTGGTGGTCACTGAAAACACATCGGGAACACAGAAATGAACCCGTTTGATATCCATCTCACTGGCGATATCGGGTTTGTATTCGATGATATCCTCAATGTCGAGAAGCCCTTCTTCAAACACCTGATCTTGCGTATACAAAAGACGTTCTTCCCGTTCCGGGTGGGTGGGGTCGATGGCCCAGTCAAATGCCGGGAAAAAAACAAGCCCTGTTTTATAGTGTGCTTTCAGCATGTTAAAAGCTCCGGTTCATGTCGTTTGTTCGGGTCAATGTCAGCCGTTTCAAAGGGCCTTGTAACCCTCAATGAGCCCGGGTTTTACCTGGGCCCGTATCCGAATATTTTTTCCTGTGGTCCTGAATCCTCTGACCATATTGAACGAAAGACTTTCGATAATTTCAATCTGCAGGTTTTCCGATTCTGCACCGTTTTTCGCCGCTTTTTTTCTCACCAGCTCAAAGGCTGTTTCTTCGGCATCCGCATAGGAATACGCACCACGGATCGCTTTGGTATAATTCTCTTCCGGGGCAAGAACCACACCTTTTTCCGTATCCACGAAAAGATTCACTTCACAGGTTGTTCTGGCCAGGCCGGCACCAATGGCATTGGCAACCCCCCAGCGGGGAACCGTCTCCACACTGTATCCGGAAATCTTTTTCAGATGGCTGACAAAATATTTGGCTGGGCCCCCGAGGACCAAAATGCGTGCGGGTACGACCGTATATCCTTCCAGGAGTTCATGGACCGTGTAAACGGGCTTGCTGTTGATATCCCGGACCAGATGGGCAGCACCTTCAAGAATCATATTGCATGTTTTTTCAAAAATTCGCTCTGCGGCATATTCAACCCTAAGGCCCAGCTGATCTGCAATCAGTTGGATACCCTTACGGGCGGCCTCTGCATCGCCATCGTCGATATGTTCAAGCACAAAAAGCGCGTCCGTGGGAGTGGGGGAAGACCCCCCGTACGCCATGGCCGGCCCCTTGCGATAGGGTCCGATGACAAGCTCACCGTCCTTGATCTGAACCACGCTGTCTCCGCCGACACCCAGGGAATAGGTTTTCAGGGATCGAATCAGTGTTTTATATTTTCCTATGCTTATGCCCAAGGGCTCCAGCACTGGAGACTGGTTGATCAAAACGGCGATATCCGTTGTGGTTCCACCGATATCCAGGACGATCACATCACCTTCGGCCGGGGCGGAACTGATGGCGCCCATGACGCTGGCCGCCGGTCCGGATAAAATAGTCTGCCCCGGGAAATCGATGGAAGAACTGAAGCTCATGGTGCCGCCGTCGGCTTTCAGAATATGGATCGGAATGTTTAGGCCTTTTTCGGCCAGGGATTGTTTGACGGCATTGAAAAAATTCTTATGCACGGAATAAACGGCTGCGTTAAGGAAGGTCGTTGAAATCCTCCTGGGAAAATTAAGATTCCCGGAGGTCCGGTGTCCCATAAAAATCTTTTCAAAGCCATACTCGGCAAGAATTTTTTCTATACGAATTTCATGGGAGGGATTCCGGGTGGAAAACTTGGCCACAACCCCGATATGTCGAATGCCGTCGGCCTTCATCCTGGCTGCGGCATCCATGACTTCAACCTCGTCAAGTCCATCGATTTCCCGGCCCCTGTGATCAATAGCTCCGGCCACACAGTAAAAATAGGGACAGATCCGGTACGCTTCCGGATCAATGCCGGGCCCTCCCACTACAATCATTCCCACGGGCTCGATTTGGTCGGTGACAATGGCATTGGTGGTCAGGGTGGTACTCAGGACCGCCCGCTTGATTTGAAGGGTATCGATGCCCTCGGTAATTTTTTCAAGGGCGGACAGAACAGATTTAAAAAGATTGGACGTATCTGTTATTACTTTCACTTCTCTGAACGGACCATCCGGGCCTATCAGAACCACATCGGTATGTGTTCCCCCCACATCCAGTCCAATTAACATGGCATTCCCCATAAGAAAAAGTGGATTTCATCAAAAAAAAAGGCCGGATCAAACATCATTATTTCCGGACCGATTCCGTCATTCATCGTTCGATAAAATGAGGGACAACCGCCGTTATTGTGTTTCAAAGTGTGTGAAGGATCACGGTATATAAAATAATTGTCCTTGTCAATAATATCAAATGTCCTGGCCGGATAATTTCATTGTCTCAGGGTCCCATGGGGAGTCTTTAAAAAAAATCTCTTGAGTCCCGGTCAGCCATACCTTATAAACTCATAGATCAAGAACCGTAAAAACCCAACAAGCTGATGCACTGGGCCCTAACAATTTTTATTTGACGATATATTTTAAGGAAAAATTATGGAACCCGTAAAATGGGAAAACAAAAATGGCATTGCATGCCTGAGCATGTGTAAGGGTGGCAACACCCATAATCTTGAATTTGCAACAACCATGAACCGCATACTCGATGAAATCACTATGGACCTGACGGTGAAGTCCCTGGTCCTGTCCTCAACCGATCCCAAGAACTTTTGTCTGGGTATTGACGTGGATTGGATCAGCAAAAAATTCCAGGACAAATCCTTCCAGGACATCAAAGAATTCATGGCGGGCATGAATTCGATTTTCAAAAAGCTTCTCCTTTTTCCCGTGCCCACCATTGCGGCCGTCAACGGACATGCCTTTGGCAACGGAGCCATTATATCCTGCGCCTGCGATTTCAGGTTCATGCGATCTGATAAGGGTTTTTTCTGCTTTCCCGAAGTGGATCTGGGCATCCCCTTTCTGCCGGGCATGCTTGCGTTCGTCAAAAAAGCCATCCCGCTTCCCCTTTTCAATGACATCTATCTGTCGGGGAGACGTGTGGGAGCACCGGAACTTTTTGAGCACGGAGTCATCCAGAAAGCCTGTGCGAATGCTGATGAACTTTTATCCGAGTCCATGGCCTTTGCAGCCACATTCACCAAGAAACGGGGAATTTTTTCCGAACTCAAGAAACGTCATCATAAGGCGATTGTCAGGGTTCTGGATGAAGAAGATCCCCCGGTCATTGAATCGCTGAAGCTGTTTATCACCGACTGATATCCTTCTCCGCCCGGACTTCCGGGCGGATTTATAAAAAAAGCGATCACCCATGAAAATAATCGTTTTCCCACGCTTTCAACACCATCTGTTCAGGGCAGGGCTGTATGCGGCCCTTGTCATTGTTCTCTACCTGTCCACCTCGAAAATCGAGGGACCCCTTCCCGGGGATCTCAGTGATAAATTTTATCATGGCCTTTGTTTTTTTGTTCTGGGTCTTCTTTGCGATTATGCCTATCCGGACACCGGATTCTCAGCCATAAAATACACGCCCCTTTTTCTTTACGGCATTGGGATTGAAATCATCCAGTACTTTATCCCCTATCGGAGTTTTTCCCTTGCTGACATGCTGGCAGATGCCCTGGGTCTTTTGGCCTATGGCCTGTTTGCCCTGGCCCTTACCCAGGCAATCAAACACCTGGTTAAACCCGATGCAGTCCCTCGCCGATAAATTCACCAAAGATAACGATCCATGACTATTTTTCAAACAACATATCCCCTTGTGTACCTAAAAAGCCAGGGCCTTTGGTCACACGGGCCGTTGCCCCCTTCAAGAGAGGCATGGGGATACAATTGTTGTTGACATCCTATGAAAATTAAGAGTAGAAGGACTATTGTCCTAAAATGGACAATAGTTGTAAAAATTAGTTAAAGCGATGGGCTTTCAACAATAAAGCACATTTGATCATGTTTTTCACCATAGGGTATGTTTCGCATATGTCACCGGACATGCCCCACGTTCTCTCCCGGTTCGGTTTTATAAGTCCGTACCGGGAAAAAATGATTAAGGAGGATAAAGTAAGTATGGCTGAGGAAGCAATTAAAATCAGTGGAGATACGAAAAGTATCTTCAAAGACAAGGTCATGGAGATCCTGCCCGAAGGCGGGAACCTGAATGCCTGTCTGACTTGCGGCCTGTGCTCTTCCGGGTGCCCGGCCACAGGGCTGGCCGATATGGACCCGAGAAAGTTTCTGCGTATGGCCGCACTCGGCATGGACGAGGAGATCAAGAACCACAAATGGGTGTGGATGTGCACCATGTGTACCCGCTGCTCCACAGTCTGCCCCATGGCGATCAATATCCCTCAACTGGTCTTCAACGCACGTAAGATGACTCCCAGAGCAGAACGGCCCAAAGGAATCCTGGGATCCTGCGATATGGCCCTGAAAATGGATACATGCAGCGCCATGGGATGCAGCCAGGAAGACTTTGAATTCGTTGTCGAAGATGTGCTTGAAGAAGTCAAAGCAACCCAGCCCATGTGGGAAGAAAGAGATCTTCAGGCTCCCATCGATAAGGAAGGGGCTGAATTTTTCCTGAACCAGAACTCTCGTGAGCCCATGACCGAGCCCGAGGAAATGGTTCCACTCTGGAAAATCCTGAACCTTGTCGGTGCAGACTGGACTTACGGGAGTAAAGGATGGGCCGGTGAAAACTACTGCCTGTTTCTTGCCGATGACGAGGGATGGGAACATATCACCAGGGAAAGCGCTGAAAAATGCGATGAGCTGGGATGTCCCATATTCCTCAACACCGAGTGAGGGCACATCACCTTTGCAGTCCTGGCAGGACTGAAAAAATTCAACATCCCTCACAACTTTAAAGTTGAGCACATTTATAATTACTATGCGCAATGGATCCGTGAAGGCAAAATCAAGCCCAATCCGGACTGGAACAAGGACCTGAAACTGAAATTTACGGTTCAGGATCCCTGCCAGATCATCCGAAAAACCTTTGGTGATGCAACGGCCGAAAACCTTCGCTATGTTGTCAAAGCCATGGTGGGCGAAGAGAACTTCATCGACATGTACCCGAACCGATCCAACAACTTTTGCTGCGGCGGCGGCGGTGGTTTTCTCCAGAACGGATACAAGGAAGACCGCCTGGCTTACGGCAAGATTAAAGACTCCCAAATCAAAAACACGGGAGCCACCTATGTCATCGCCGGATGTCACAACTGCCATGCCCAGATCCATGAACTTTCCGAACATTACGGAAGTCATTACCACGTGGTCCACATCTGGAGCATCCTTGCCCTTTCCCTGGGCATTCTTGCACCCAATGAGAGGACCTATCTGGGAGAAGAGCTTCAAAATGTGAACGTTCCCGAGTACATCGAACCTGAATATTAGAGATTATTTTATTCTGCCTGTTAAAACCCCGGTTTTCATAAAGCCGGGGTTTTTTCTTCTCCTTTTTTTACTTGTCCGACCTTTTTTATAATTTTATATATTCCCGACCACCCGTGTTGACGACCCTATAAAATCGTGGTATCTTTGATCATAATACTAAACCACTTTTTTACTATGTGGTTCAGGTTGAAAAAAATTTTTCGTTTCAGATGATAACATTTGATGAGCTCGAAAAAAGTCCATATTATAACCGTTTTTTAAACGGTCCATATACTGCAGCAAAGGGGAGAACATCATTGCCACTCTGGAGGTACAGGGAAGAACTGAGCCGCGCCAGCAAACTCAGGCGGTCTTACTACGAGCTCTTAAGAGATGATCTTGACCAGCTGGTCCTTAAATTCGGTCTGGTTGATTCTTTTTACAATTTTAAACGAAAAGATCTGCCCTTTCCCTTTGTCGAACGGAGAGAGTTGAAACCCCGTGCCCGCATCCCCGGCACCGAATACGATGACGTCAACAGTTTTCTTCTGATTTTTGTTGAAGATACCATTCCTTCGGCCTATAAAAAATACATCCGTTTCTTTGACGTGAACAAGGCCACCAAAACAAACCTGATCTCATCGGGTGTGCTGAATCTGTCCGATGATTTTGACCGGAACCAGAAATATTTGGATTCTGTTCAGTTCACGGATTTTATGAATACCCTTTTAAAGGTGGATTATGCCCTATTGATCCAGAGGGATGAGTCTGTCAAGGCCAAGGACCGTTACGGCATCTCCCACTATCATGTACGTATAGACTGGCCCATTGCCGACGCGGCCGAAGAATTGGCCAAAGATCTTCGGTACATCCTCAAGGACCTGTACGAACGGGGGGACAAATACGCCGAAGATGCCCAGAAGAAATTTTTTGAATATTACGGCCTTCCGGTCATGGCCGGGGGACGTCGCACGGCAGCAAGCGTCGCAGCCCAGTACCTGAAACGCATTCCGTGTGTTTCCACCATCTATGTGTGCAGCAGCGAATCCCGTTGTCTCCTTCGTTTTTCGGAAAGAGGCTTGTCCAAGACAGCTCTGATTCGTCTGACCCTTTCGGAAATGCTCACCATCGCTGAGGAAAACGGAATGAATCTTGATCAGTTTTCTAAAAATTATCTGATCGATTACGAAGAAAAAGACGGGGTCTGCATGTTCCAGGTCGCTTACGACCACACGCCCCTTGCCACATTTCCCAAGAACGGAAAACTCCGAGGCCTCAAGCCCGACCAATCCTGGATCACCATCTGTGGCCAGCATATCCTGCCCAAACCTGGAATCTGGAATCTAAACCCTATTTCGGTGAATATTGTCTATGCGTCATAATATTAAATCAAAAAAACTGGCGGATTTTCTAATAGCCTGATACAAGGGTTTTTTATTTAAATTATCAGGTTAATGAGATCATGGGAAAAAAGAAGCTTGGGAAGTATGCGGCGGCCAAAGAATTAGCGAACATCATTGCCCCCAATGTCATCGACCACCAGACAAGTGAATTTGAAGCGACCTGGGATCCCCATTTTTTCGGGAATTCCAATCCGGTCACCTTGGAACTGGGTTGTGGGAAAGGAGAGTTTACAGTCACCCTTGCCCGGAAATACCCCCAGAGAAATTTTATCGGTGTGGATATCAAAAGTGACCGTATGCTCATGGGAGCACGTAAAGCCACGGAAGAGGGCCTTGACAACCTCTGCTTTGTGAGGCTCAGAATCGAATGTCTGGCCGCCTATTTCCCTGAAAACATGTTCTCCGAAGGGTTCATCACCTTTCCTGACCCCCATGCGTCCAGTACAAACGGTAAGAGGCGTCTTACCTCGGGGCGTTTTCTTGCCCTATATAAACAGGTTTTTGTCCCGGGAAGTCGGCTTCATTTAAAAACCGACAGTACCATCCTTTACGATTATTCCAGGGAAAGTATTGGTGAACATGCGTTCAATCTGATCACGGCTACGGATAACCTTTACGGAGCCCCTGGTGAGTTCGGCGAGATCACGGATATTCAAACCACCTACGAAAAGCGTTATCTATCCCGGTCAAAAACCATCAAATATATTTTATTTTCCCTCTGAAGGAAAACCAAGGGATTCGGCCAAAAGCTCCATGATATGCCGCACCCGCACAGGTGATCCCTCACGGGCAAGCATATCTGTCAACTGAAGCATGCATCCGGGGCAGGCCGTGACCACCTGGGACGCGCCGGATGAAACAATACTCCTGATCTTTTCCTGCCCAATCTGCCGGGAAAGATCATAATGGCTGAGATTGAAGCTTCCACCTGAACCGCAACAGAGTCCTGGTTTGTCCATTTCTACCACATCATATCCAGGCAGAGACGCGAGGAGACGCCGGGCAAACGCAAGTGCCTGACCTTTTCCTTTGAGATGGCAGGGGTCATGAAAGGTTATAGAAATCGGAAGAGTATTTTCATGTATAGGAACAATTTTCTCCACTATCCCCTGGCCATGGGTCATAACAAATTCAGTGATGTCCATGGTCCGCCCAGCCACGTCCCTTATGAATTCGGTGAGGGAATCATTTTTCTTGTCATCCATCATGGGCCACTGGGCTGTGATGGTTGAGGTGCAGGTGGCACAGGCCGTGACAAGGACGTCGAAGTCCAGGGCTTGAAGTCGAGCCAGATTATGACCACGGAGTTGCTGAAATGCAAGGCTGTCCCCCGATGCCAATGCCGGAATTCCGCAACAGGCTTCATCATTGATAAAAAGGACTGTCATGCCAGCCTTTTTAAGGACCTGTAAACAGGCATGGCCCACCTGGGGCATGAGTTTATCGATAAGGCAACCGGTGAAAAACACCACACGACGTGATGTGGCCTGTTTTTTGTCTGCACCCCCTTGTGTTTTTAATTCTTTGCGAAAAGACTGATGGGGTAGGGGCAGGACATGCCTTCCCTTTAAAGAAGGGATGATGCCCCGGGTGATTTTTACATTTTTTTCAGGGGAGGCTGTATTTAAAAAAAGTCCTTGCAGCCTTGAAAGATAAGTCACTATCGTCTCAAACAGTGCGGGGCGGGTCAAGACAAAGCGGAAAATGACTTTTTTTAGGGGATTCAGGCCGGTATAGGTCGTGATCATGACCCGTGCTTTAATGAAAATTTCAACCAGGGGAACGTTCCGTGAGCAGCAACGCTCACAGGCTCCGCAAAGCAGGCAACGGTTCAGCCGGTCCAGGACCCGATCCGGTCGTGTGAGAATTTCACGACTCAAACCATCCAGAAGGGCCAGTTTCCCCCTGGCCACATCCCCTTCGTATTTACTCTGGAGAAACACAGGGCAGACCGATTGGCACATGCCACAACGGTTACATGTGCTGCAGGCCGTTTCAATATCTTTTAAGAGGTGGAGCAGTTCAACAATTCTCACGGGGTATCATCCCCAAGGGGCTGGTTCAGAGTCAGGGTTTGGATGATTTCCGGGATGTATTTTTCGGCAAGTACCGCAGGAAAGCTGCATGCAGCCGCACCGAAATGGCCCCCGCCCTTGTATTTTGAAAGGAGCAAGCCCGCATTGACCTTGCAGTTCTTGTTGAAAATGCTGTGACCTACGCTTAGTATCACTGTGTCCTTGTTCTTGTGATCATAACGGATTTTCACACTGACCACGGTTTGTTTAAACAGGGAATAAACCAGAAAACGATTTCCATCGGGCGCCTTATCAAGGGATCTGAAATCCGTGACGGCCACAGGACCCGTGACCTGGGTAAATTTAAGCAACTGGCCTTGAAAGGCTTTGTTTTGTTCCACGATTTTACCGCATCGCTCACGAACCTCGGAATCTGCCATGGCTGTTTCCACATCGCCTTTTCCCAAAAGTTTGACCAGCTTGTCCCAATAAAAGGAATCGGCACTGTTTCTGCCGCTGATGGTCATGGAAATAAGAACATGGGGGTAGTTTTCCGGATAAAGCACTTCGTTTTCGGTCAAATCCGCCGAATCGATTTTATCGGCCTGGCGGACCAGCTCGTCAAAATCAGAGCCCAGACGATCCCGGTAGTAGTCGTAAACCACGCCTGCAGCTGAAGGCGCAATGCTGAAGGCACCGTTGAATGATCCTGGGATCCGATTGGTATAGTGATGATCAAACCACATGGAACATCGATCATCATAGGGAAGGTTGGCCATGATATCACCAATTTGGATATCTGCATCCCCCTTCTGGACAAGGCCCGGTTCAACCCAGTAAATGTTTTGTCTCACGTTTTCAGCCTCACAAAGAAGCACCGCACATACCACGCCGTCAAAATCAGGTCGTGTTACGATTCTCATGATATCCCCCATTTGGTCCTCACTCATCCCTGGACGGAGCAACAGGATCATTATCAGGCTTTTTTCGATTCAAGATGATCAGGACATAGACAACAATACCTGAAAAACTGCCCAGAATATCATAAAAAAAATCCACCCGGTCAATGGTGCGGGTGGGTACGAAAATCTGAATGATCTCATCGCCAAAACCGATCACGGCGGATAGGGAAACTGCGGTTATGGTTGCAACGACAGGGCCAATTTTCCTTGGAAGGGAGTTGATGGCCCTGAAAACAAGAACACCCAGCACAGCATAGGCTAAAAAATGAAGCGGTTTGTCGATATGCCGCAGGGCATGAACAGGAAGCGGGCATGACGCCTGAATAAGAATCAGAAGACAATACACACAAAGGGGCAGCCAGTACCTGATCACATGTTTATTATTCATATGCCGATATCACACCTGAATCAAGTCGGACCGCCTGCTGCGAATATGGGTCAATGCCTTTTCCAGCAGATCTTTTTGGCTGATACCGTACCGCACGGTGCCGTCAAGGGTCCTCACAGATAGAGTTCCGGATTCCTTTTCTTTTTCTCCCAGGGTAATGATCAAAGGGATATGCTGAATCTGGGCTTCACGAACCTTTTTCTTGAGGCTTTCGGTGCGTGCGTCCATATCGATTCTCAGGCCGCTTTTTTCCAAGTCTTTTCTGATCTGCTCCGAATAATCGATTAGATCATCATTCATGGGCAGAATCACCGCCTGAACCGGGGCCATCCAGAGTGGGAATTTGCCGGCGTAGTGCTCAATCAAGATGCCGAAAAACCGCTCCACGGATCCGTATATGACACGATGAATCATCACCGGTCTGTGCTTTTCGTTGTCTTTCCCGATATAGGACAGATCAAACCGTTCAGGCAGGGACATGTCCAGCTGAATGGTCCCACACTGCCAGGTCCGGCCAATGGCGTCCTTGATATGGATATCGATCTTGGGACCATAAAATGCCCCATCACCCTCGTTGATCACATAGTCTTTCCCGTAAGCGTTGAGTGCTGATTTCAATCCGTGTGTTGCCATATCCCAGGCCGCATCCGTGCCAATGGATTTCACGGGGCGCGTGGAAAGCTCCAGATGAAACCCCAGATCAAAGGTACTGTAAATACGGTCAACCAAACGGAGAACACCGAGAATTTCTTCCTGAATCTGGTCAGGCATCATGAAAATATGGGCATCATCCTGATGAAAGGCCCTGACCCTGAACAGGCCCGACAAGGCCCCACTCAGCTCATGGCGGTGGACCAGCCCGATTTCACCGGCCCTTATGGGAAGATCTTTGTACGAATGACGCCTGGTTCCGTAAAGAAGCATCCCACCCGGGCAGTTCATGGGTTTGATGGCATAATCGAAATCATCAATGGTGGAGGTGTACATATTCTCACGATAATTTTCCCAGTGTCCGCTTTTCTCCCAGAGATTCCGGTCAAGCATAATGGGGGTCTTGGTCTCCACATAGCCAGCGGCCCGATGTTCTTCACGCCAGTAGTCCAAGAGTGCGTTCCATATGGCCATGCCTTTGGCATGGAAAAAAGGCATGCCGGGTGCCACATCGTGGAAACTGAACAGGTCAAACTGCACACCCAGCCTCCGATGATCCCTTTTCCGTGCCTCTTCCAGAATATGCAGGTAGGACGCCAGTTCTTTTTTGTCAAAATAGGCTGTTCCATAAATTCTCTGGAGTTGGGCCCGGGTCTGATCCGCCCGCCAATAGGCACCGGAAACTTTCATCAGCTTGAATGACTTGATCATTCCGGTATGGGGCACATGGGGGCCCCGGCACAGATCCGTAAAGTCCCCCTGCTGATAAAGGGATATGGTTCCGTCTTGCAGTTCCGAAATTAATTCCTGTTTATACGGATCATCCTTAAAAAAATGAAGGGCGTCATCCTTGCTGACCATCCTCCTGATAAAAGGCACCTTTTCATTGACAATTTTTTTCATCTCCTCTTCAATTTTCGGAAAATCCTCTTCGGAGACAGGGGCCATATCAATGTCGTAATAAAATCCGTCTTCAACCACCGGGCCGATGGTCAGCTTGGCCTCAGGGTACAGTCGCATCACGGCCTGGGCCATCACATGGGCAGCACTGTGGCGCATGATTTCAAGGGATTCCTCATCCTTGACAGTCAGAAGGCGGACCATGGCATCCTTTTCAATGGGCTGGTTAAGATCCAGCAAGGCCCCATCCATTTCAAGGGCCACACAATTTCGTGCAAACCCTTCGGAAATGCTTAAAGCAATGTCCATTCCTTTTGGCGTGTCGTCAAAATGCTTTATACTTCCGTCGGGTAGTGTTATATTAATCATAAGGTGTACTCGTTACATGCTGTTATCGGGGAATAGCGGCTTATTTAAGGTCGATGTCCCTCATACTCATGCGGTCTTTTTTGTGTTGTAAACCGCATCGTTATTGTCACAGGTTACTTCATGCTTAAATTGAAGTGATCAATCTAAGGTAAATGTTTTTTAGGGTCAAGTCAAATCCTTGCCTGGATTATTTTTAACACCCCCACTTGATTCCCAAAATTTTTATCGTATAAGTCCTTCGGGCAATATGATAAACCTCAACATATCCTTTGCCTTCATGACTGTTACGATGCCTCTCTGATGTGAAAGATGGTTGAATGTTAGATTATTTATTTATTGAAAACGAAAGGGATCTGAAAACCGTTTCCGATACCTTTGGGCGTTGTCAGACCATAGCTGTTGACCTTGAAGCTGACTCAATGTTTCATTTCAAGGAAAAAGTCTGCCTTATTCAAATGGCGTCCGATTCGTTGACCGTGGTGATTGACCCCCTTAAAATTAATGATATGTCCCCCTTGAAACCGGTTTTTTCAGACCCTGATATCCGTAAAATTTTCCATGGGAGTGATTACGATGTTAGGTCCCTTAACAGGGATTATGACATCCACATCAACAATCTTTTTGATACGGAACTGGCCTCCCGGTTTCTGGGTATCAACGAAACAGGTCTTAGTTCGGTTCTGGGGCAACGATTCAATGTCCGTCTGGACAAATCCTATCAGAAAAAAGACTGGTCCCAGCGCCCCCTTCCACGGGGCATGATTGAATATGGGGCCTGTGATGTCCTGCATCTGCTCCCCCTTGCCGATATTCTGGATTCGGAACTCAAGGAGAAAAAACGAACGGAATGGGTCCGGGAGGAGTGCGAATTATTGAGCCGGGTCCGATGTCCTTCGCCCAATGGAGACGCCCTTTTTCTACGTGTCAAGGGATCTGGCCGTCTGGACAGACGGGCACTGGGTACACTGGAGAGACTTTTGCACCTTAGACTTTCCATTGCAGAAAAAAAAGACAAGCCCTTGTTTAAAATTATTGGCAATGCCACCCTTTTGGAGATTGCCAGAAAAAGGCCCCGGACCATGGATATTCTCAAAGGCAGCAAGCTGCTGAGCCCCAGGCAGATAGACACCTTCGGCCAGGATATTCTCCATGAAATCAATGAAGGGCTGAATATTCCTGAAAAGGATCTGCCCATCTACCCCAGAAAGAAAAAACCTGCGATTAAACCCGACGTTCCTAAGCGTATTGACGGTTTAAAAGACTGGCGCGACGGTGTTGCCACAGAGCTTTGTGTGGATCCGCCTATTTTACTCAATAAATCATTGCTCACGGAAATTGCCATCACGAATCCGGCAAACGTGGAGGATTTAAAAACGGTTCAGGGCATAAAAAATTGGCAGATCAATGAGTTCGGAGATCAGATTATCGGGCTTTTAAATCATAGGTCCTGATTTTATAACAATGAGGCACCATGGAAGAAGCATGCCGTTTTTCAGCTGATGGGCTGATGCTGGAGGCCCTTTATGAAAACAGATCAGAAACCCGTGCGGTGGTGATCACCCACCCCCATCCGCTTTACGGCGGTACCATGCACAATCCTGTGGTTGACAGTATCCGAAAGGCATACCATGCAAAGGGCTACAGCACTCTTCGCTTTAATTTCAGGGGCGTGGGCAAAAGTATGGGGGAGCACGATCAGGGCCTGGGTGAAATAAACGATATCTTTGCCGCCAGGGATTTTTTAATAAATCAGGGCTACACGCGCATTGATCTTACCGGGTACTCCTTTGGGGCCTGGGTCAACCTGATGGCAACCAGGTCGGCCCATGGATTCGATGGGCTCGTCCTTGTTTCTCCCCCGGTTGATTTTATAGAATTCGAAATGATTTCAAATATATCGACCCTGAATCTCGTGATTTCCGGTGGCCGTGATGAGTATGCTTCTTGCGAGCATATCAAAAAGCAGTTGAAAAATTGGAATAAAAGCGCCATATTTATTGAAATTCCCGGTGCGGACCATTTTTATACAGGAGAATTGGGGCTCCTTCAGAAAACGTTGGAAGAACGTCTCTAAGCCCTTAAAAACCTTTATAAAAAATCAAGCCGCCTTTTTTTCATTGGTTTAAAGAATTTGTAGACGAAAAGCCTTTTCTTATGGTAGATGTTTTTACGTGTACGTGAAAAAGGGTGCAAACGCGCTTTTTTATCCTGCCGGGCTTATCAAAGGTTTTGAACCGTTGCCTGATTGCTGGTTTTCGAAATGAACTGCAATACTAACCGATACCTGAAAGGTCTTTCATGCATATCACGTGCTGGGGGTCAAGGGGCTCCACACCGGTTTCCGGTAAAGAATTTGTAAAATATGGTGGTGACACCACATGCATTGAAATCAGAACGAAAAGTGATGATATCATTATTGTGGATGCCGGAACAGGAATCCGTCGGCTGGGCAACCACCTTGTTGAGGAAAAGCGATTCAACTGCAACATGATCTTTACCCATGCCCACTGGGACCATTTAATCGGATTCCCGGCGTTCAAACCTCTTTTTATGGATAAAACACGGCTTACGGTTTACCGCTGTCCCTTTCCGGGAGAATACATCGAAAATATGCTGGCCACCGTCATGAAACCCCCCAACTTTCCGGTTCGCTACTCGGATTTAAGGGCTGAGATCCGGTATGTTGACAGCTGTCCGGCGGCATTTCAAATCGGATCGGTCACCGTGGAATCCATTGCCTTGAATCACCCGGACAGCGGCTGCGGATACAAATTCACCGAAGACGGACATAGCTTTGTTTTCCTGACGGACAACGAACTGGACTATGATCACCCCGGGAGCCTGTCCCGGGATACCTATATGGATTTTTGCAAGGGCGCGGACCTTCTCTTTCACGATGCCGAATACACACCTAAGGAATACGTGACAAAAAAAGGATGGGGACATTCCCTTTACACGGATGTCATTGACCTTGCCATGGAGGCGGATGTCAAGAACCTGGGGCTCTTTCACATCAATTCCGAGCGCACCGATGTGGACATGGATCTGATCGTGGATAAGTGCCAGGAAATCATTTCCAAAAATTCATCGTCACTCCACTGTTTTGCTACAGGATGTAACACAACATTTACAGTGTAAGCCATGAATGACATCATCGATACATGTGCTGCCATTATTGCATCCTCTCGATCCCTCATCTGCCTGACAGGCGCCGGAATTTCCGTTGAAAGCGGAATCCCCCCCTTCCGCGGCCCGGGAAGTCTCTGGGAAACAATCGATCCCATGGAATTCGCACATATTCAATCGTTCATGAAAAATCCCGAGCGCATATGGCGGGGCTTTCTTGCCGGAATGAAAGACCTCCTTGACAAAGCCATGCCCAATGACGGGCACCAAGGGCTTGTGGCTCTTGAGCAAACAGGGCGTCTTAGCACCATCATCACCCAGAACATTGATGGTCTTCATCAGCTGGCAGGAAGTTCGGACGTGATTGAGTTTCACGGGAGTTTTGCTTATCAACGCTGCCTTTTATGTGACAGACGAATCCCTTCAAAGGACATTGACCTCTCCAGGCTTCCGCCCCGCTGTGACTGCGGCGGTATCTTCCGCCCGGATTGCGTGTTTTTCGGTGAAATGATCCCACCTGACTGCCTCACCCGGTCCCGGGAACTGGCTGCATTGTGTGATGTGATGCTTGTGGTGGGCACATCCGCCGTGGTTCAACCCGCAGCCATGATTCCTGTCATTGCCAAAAGTAACGGCGCCATCATCATCGAGATCAATCCCGAGCCCACACCCTTGAGCGCAAAAACAAGCGATTATGTGCTCAAAGGAACAGCGGGCAAGGTCCTCACAGCCCTGGTTGATGCGGTGAACAGAATACATTCCTGACATGACACATAAGGTATTTATTCTCTTGTTTCATAAGGAAATGTCTCTGTCATAGCGAGAGCAACCGGTTTTTTTTGGTCCACCACCCGTTCCCTCCGGTCACTGAAGCACACGAAGAGTGGGAAAAAAGGCCTCCGGCGGCCCTGCCGGGAGCCAAACTTTTAAAAAGTTTGACAAATAGGTTATGATTTTCTTTATGTGTCTTATTGGTGATGTAAATCATGATTTATAAGCCCTATGGAAAGAATTATTGGCCTGCCCCGGGTTTTGCCGGTTTTATCATGAATAATTGAATTCGGATTGACGGTTTGAATACCTGAATACCAGCTTGATCAGCAGCGAGCACTCGCGTATTATCTAAAGTTGTTAACTTTCCATCTGGCATTCTAACAACATCAATAGCATCTCCTTGCCAACCATTTGCGCGCATACTTGCAGCAATATCATCAGCCCCGTTAACAGAATTTTTTACTAAACCTAATTGATTTTGGGTCTACACTCTTTGAGGCATTATTGAACCAAGTCTATGAATTTCCTCACTATCTCGTTCAATTTGTCAGGGTCACCAGCACCTATAAACAACTTCTCTTTTATCTCCAAATAAAGCCAATCACTTTCTTTCTTTTCTATAAAAATCTTATCGAGCTTTTTTCCCTCGGCCGAAGTGCCTTCAAGATTAATCTCAACATGCCAGCCAGGATTGTCTATAGTCTCAATTTTAATACCTGAACCGTGCTCCCACATACCATTGCACTGTGATTTGTACCATTCACAAAGTATATTTAAGATATCAGTCATCCTTATAACCTCCCTTGCCCCCTCAATAATTTTTTAGCAGTCCGAATATCTTGTTTTGTAGCGGCCTTAGTCGTTTCCTTACCGAGGTTCGTTTTGCCATTTGGCCCAATATTAATAGGCCTTGTCTGAACATGTGGAGTTGGTATTGTTGTTTGGGTAGCTTTATCAAAATGACTATCACCGGCAAGATCAATGTGGCCTTTTGACGAAGGGGTGCTAAATTCTACGCTATTCTTTCCGATTTGACTTTGGAGATCTGCTGCCATCTCCTGAGCAGACTTTGGACCCTTTGAGGCATTTAATTATAACTTCAACTACCACCTACATAAACCTTTCCGTCAGGAAGTCTCAAAGTCCATGGTTCCACCGTATCAGTTGAGAATACTTCTAACAATCTACCATCGGATAGTTCAAAAACAGGATCAACACCAATATTTAATCCTTGAGCTGCGACCGAAACTATACTTAGTCCACTCAATTCATTAACAGATTCGTTAATATTTTTATCCCAACATGCAAATTGAATGGTCCCCCTGTTGATGACTCGCCAAGCGCTCAAAGTGGAAAAGCTCCACCCATCTCCCGCAATAATAAGTGTATCACCATCCCATGAAACCTTTTCCACTATAATGGGCAAGATATTAATTAAAACATTAAGTAGGTTATTAATCATAACTATAGTCCTTGAATTATATGGGATTTTTCACGAACAAATTGTTTTCGTTCCGTTCTGCTTAAACCCGATGGTGGCTGAGGTGGCTTACCAGTAAACGGATCGATAGCACCTCCGTTGCTATTTGTAAACGAAGCCCTTCTCGGATTGCGTCCATCGGGAGACATGGTTCGAGCGATATTTCCATCCGGTAGTGTATGGGCTTGACCTACTACATTTCCGATAGTTGGAGAAACTACGTCCTGAGATGGAAAGCCCGCATCTTCAAATCCTTGTCGCATTCGGCTCTGGCTAGTTGAAATCGTCGTACCATCAGAACCAACTATAAAATCAGGTCCGTGTGCACTCTTTGAGGCTTTATATTATTCGCCTCTGATCATCTTTAGCTCCTTCTTCAAATATGGACCAAATCTTTCTACCAACGTTCTGGCATTACTATCAGTTAGGTCTAAATTTTCAAGAAACGAAACCGCTATCAACTCTTGAACTTTTTCATCATTTCCCGATATCCCATTCTCTAAATATACCAATATGGTATCCAACTCATCCCATCTTTTTGTATCTGATGAACAATCCAGTATAGATTTATAAAGATCCACAACATATCTCGTAAGATCACCAAAAAACACATGAGGAATCAACTCATCATAGTCTTCAATGTGCTCATCATACAAGCAGTTTAAATTAGCAACAATCTTGATGAGTCTTAAAACAAATGCATTTATTGAATTTGACATTTTAGTTACCTCCCAAAGCGCTCTGTAAATCATTGAGGAGGCTTCTTGCTGCCATCTTGTCATAATCTGATGCATTCGGATTTTTCTGCAACCATTTATTCAGGGCATTTGAATATTCCTGCGCTTTTTGGGAGTGGAAGCGACCATGTGTAGGAAGTCCGGTTGTTAATTCGTTTCTAACCGCATCTGCCGTACTTCCAGTGCCAATCGTATTTGGACCTTTTGCACCTTTGTACAAATCATCAACAAGATTTTTAAGTTTTGGGTTGGTTACTTTTGGAGTAGGTAAACTCTTTGAGGCATCTTCTACACACAACCCCAACGGATCAACCCACCCCCAAACATTTGGGGCATACGAATAAACATTATCCCCCGCAGCAAGCCCCAGTGGATCCTGACTGATAAACGAGCCTGTCCGGGCATCAAAATACCGGTGCCTGTTATATGAAAGATCAAGTTCAGGGTCAAAATACTGGCCCTGGAATCGTATGGGGTTATCGAATTGATTTTCATGAATTTTTTCGATGTTCCCCAAGGCATCAAAGCTGGCGGACCATTCAATATTGCCTGCGTCATCGGTGATTTCCTGGGGGAGTCCCACAGAATCATTGTGAACGTAATGGACTTTTTTGTCTTTGTCAATGATGGCAAGGGGTTCGAATGTGCCGGGGTAGTAGACGAATTCTCGCTCGTTTTGACCACCCACATTATCAGATAAAAGCTGGTCGCCGTCCCACAGGAAGGTGGTGGTGGTGTCTCCGGTGGTTTTGGACTGGCGGCGTCCTTGGGCATCGTAGGTCATGGATGTTTTGATGCCGGTTTCGTGATTGAGGGCGGAGGTTAAGTGGTTGTTTGTGTCCCAATCAAACGTTGTGTGGCCGCGTTTGCCT
>Ga0180007_10001540_pt1 | contig 30940 bp, 29 predicted proteins | sample MM_PC_MetaG_FD_121122 | JGI IMG/M metagenome (GOLD analysis project Ga0180007, IMG submission 121122) | Groundwater microbial communities from the Aspo Hard Rock Laboratory (HRL) deep subsurface site, Sweden - MM_PC_MetaG | ecosystem: Environmental > Aquatic > Deep subsurface > Groundwater... | reverse complement strand
TTATTTTCCATGTAATTCCCATCAATTATGGTATATCATAAAACAAGAGGGGGCGCCAGTACTTTTTTATTTTTTTATTGATAAAGGATTAGGAGGCAATCCCTCGTTTACTCACCCATTACGGATTCCTGCGCCGTTAAATATTAACTAATTATTAATGCCCGCACCCGCCGCCGCCATGATGACCACAAGCATCATCTACTGATATCTCAGACAATGCCCCACTATTCAATAACTCAATATTCTTTTGAACAGTATCTAGGCTTGCACGATACACTTTTATACCCATCATATTCAACTTATTAATAACGCCGACGCCAATACCGCCAACGACTATGGCATCAACAGACTCCCCATCTAAAGCCTTCAACGGGCTGCACATGCCATGAGCATGCCCTAAATCCTGATTATTAACCGTATTGATCGCGCCTGTTTGTGTATCAAAAATTATAAACGCCGAAGCGGACCCAAAATGCGAATACACTCGACTTTCTACCCCCTCATCAGATTCTACAGGAAAACATACTTTTATAATTAACCCTCCTATTCAATTTGTTTTCACAACACACGGTAATGAAATAATAATTTGATTGGGAATAATCATATTCTTTTAATCGAATATTTGATTTTCTGTTTATTCTTTTTGACATTGTCTATTTTACAATCGGCCAGGCACAAGGACCTGTCCCTACATATTTTATAATTTATTAATTTTTATTATTTTATTTATTTTTGTATACCGGGGAGTAGCGCGATTCTTTTAAATAGAAATTATTATCTTCTCCTCCAAACAAACAACTTATCTTTAGGTTTCACAACAAAAGGGAATTTTATGCCTACTTTATCTCCTTTCACCGCTCTCTTTATTGATTGATGGTGTATTTGCATCTCCTCTACTTTAGCAAACTGGGCCGGGCCGTGTTGACCTATAATTAACACTTCATCTCCTACCTTTAAACTCTCATCTTTTATCAAAACCTCTGCTACCTTAATTTTCTTATAAACCTTTCCAATATCCCCCACAAAAGCCTTTTCATACTTATTCTCTAACTCTCTGCTTATCGCGTCTTTAGGCTGCCCAAAATAAAAACCATCTGATAATCCTCTATTATAAACTTTCTTAATTTCATCTTTTAGCTGCCGCTTTAAGTTGCCGTCTAACTTACCGTCAAAATAGGCGTCAATCGCTTTTCTGTAACTTGAGGTTACTACTTTTAAATACTCCGGCGAGCGAATTCTACCTTCAATTTTAAAAGCGCTAATTCCCGCTTTTATCAACTCATCAACAAAATCTATCGCACACAAATCTTTTGGGCTTAATAGATAATCTTTACCTACAACATACTGACAATCGTCCCGATTATCCGTTATAAGATATTCTCTGCGGCAAGGCTGAAGACACTTTCCTCTATTGGCGGATTTTGAAAAGGTTAGTTCCGATAAAAAACATCTCCCCGAAATGCTTACACACATCGCGCCATGAACAAAGGTTTCAATTTCACATTTAATCTTTTCTTTCTTTATCTTTTTTACGATACTTTTTATATCGTCCAGACCACATTCTCTTGCTAAAACAATTCTGCTTACACCAATTGACGCGTAAAACTTTAAAGCCTCAAAATTTGATACGCTGGACTGCGTTGAAAGATGTATTTTTAATCCTAACTCTTTGGCTAAAGATAAAACTGCCGCGTCCCAAAGAATCACACCGTCAACGCCAGCTTTTTTTGCCTGGGTTAAAATGTTCTTTACTTTTTCTAGTTCTTTATCAAAAACAATAACGTTTAACGCTAAATACCCTTTTCGTTTATGCTCACGCAAAAAACGCATTACTTTTTTTATCTCTAAAACATCAAAGTTAGTAGCTAAGTGGCGCATGTTAATATCTTTAACGCCAAAATACACCCCATCAGCGCCAGATTCAACCACACTATGAAGAGAACACCAATTTCCCGCCGCGGACACCAACTCCGGTTTTTTGTTTACCTCTCGCATCTTTCTCCTCTTTTCCTTTCTAATATCATTTTAAATTTATCATTTACCAATTTCCGCCAAAGGCGGATCAGCCTTTAATTAATGTGGCTGAAGCATTTTAAATTTTTAACTAAATCTTTCTTCTATATCCACATTTTTCACTCTCCCCCCCGATAATATACCAGTGCACAAATAACAACGCAGGTAAACAATAAAATATTGCTAATATTAAACGCCCGCCACACAATATCCTCAGACACTATCCCTGAAGGAAACATCAGAAGCAAACATCCCCATACGCCAAACACCCAGTAAAGACTTATGTCTTTTGATGATTTCCTCTTTACCATCCGCATAATAAGCGGAATGTTCCATAACGGTAACACAATTGCCGCGACTAAAGCTATCTTATGTATCATAGTTCCCTCCATTTTTAACCCTATCTAAATAAATCTTAAAACACATCCGTTCAATATCTACTAAATTTCTAAAAGCGTCTTTAAAATCACTTTGACCAACAGTAAAAAGTCCGTGTCCGTAAACAATGGCTCCTCGCTTATCCTTAACTGCCGGCGGCAATGTTTTACAAAGCCCGTAAAATCCCGTACCCACCTCTCCAGAAACAACGGCAATATCCGATATAAACCGTTTCTTAGGACATTTTATATGACAGTCGCCTCTGGCACCACACTCCCTATCATCACAAACCATTGACATTATAACAGAAAACTTAGGGTGCCCATGCAAAATCGCCTTAACATCTGTGTCTAAAAGAATATCACGGTGAGCAACGTACTCACTCGATGCCGTCACTCCCGCGCAAGAAGATCCGTCTATAGGACAGGGATCAATACATCCTGCTAACTCATCTAATGAACTGGCTGTCTGACTAATGTATATTGTATCACCTAAACGGTAAGATATGTTTCCAAAAAAAGAATCAACCATCCTGCTGTCAACGGTAAACTTAGCCGCTTCTACCATCGCTTTGATTACTTCTTCTTTATCATGAAACGGTCCGCTAAATGACGGGACAAAATTAACTTTCCCTAAAAAATATTCATAAATTTTAACAGCGCCGCGAAAAATTTCCTCCTGCCGGCGGCTAACTTTGTTTTGACGAACATCTTCTAAGTAATCCGTAAAAAACTTAACAAAAAAGGCAAAACATACTGAACTATACACAATAAACGCCTGTTCCACGCTTACTATGCCAAAGGTCACAATACCTTGATCTTTAATAACTATGCTTTTTCTCCTTTTTAACGCCTCGATAATTGTAGGAACAGCTAACTCTGATGTAACCGGAATATCATGTAAAAATGTCCTAGTCTCACAATCTTGAGGGTAAATCGTTGCTATGTTATCCTTTATAAAGTAATTTATTATAGAAAAGTACGGTTCTGCCGACTTAGCGAAAAGAAGACTATTTATAGTTAAGTCCGCGATAACCTCTTCTAAAACACCGCATAACGGAGAATTACGATTCCATATTAATTTATCATCTAACCCGCAAATAAGCGGAACGCCGGTATCGCATAACCCCTGGCTAACTAATTTATCATTATACTTCGTTAATAATTGTTTCATATTTTAACTATATCTCACTAACATTACACAGAACAAGAATCAAAAACAAATTTTCTCGGGAACATAAAAATCCCCTGCGCGGATTTTTACTGGCGCTTCACCCTTAAAAATCCTTCCCTTCGGGAAGGATACCATGCTTTTAAGGGATCAGGGCCTCCCGAATAAAATTATTTTTGATTCTTTATTCAATTTGACAACACATCTCCCAAATTATATATATCCTCTTCACTAAATACTATATACTATTCACTATCCCCAACTCTCTACACTTATCCTCTCTCGGCATGCCATCCTCATCCAACCCCCGAATTTTATAGTACGCTGATCGGGCAGTTAAGAATTCCTGCCGGTTAATAGGATTTACCGTTATACTCTGGCCACTGCTCCCTGACTCTTCGAAAAACCGCCGAGGCAAATCATCATCTTTACTGCTAAACCCACAAGCAGCGTTAAAAATACGTTCATTATAAAAAATTCGTTCTCCCGTTTTAAGTAAATCCTGCGCGCTCACTTTTATTCCTGTTACGCCGTAAAAAGCGCGAGAGTACTCTTCTAAACTTACCGCGAAAAACAAAAATTTACAGGCAGTTAAGGAATCAACTATCGCGTTTAAATCTTCGCTTATTTTTATGATTCGCGCTTTCCCACTAAAGGTAAAGCGGTCTGTCGCCACGGGTTTTCGTAAAATTTCATGAGATATAGGATACGCGCGTAAATGACACCCTCCCCTGGTTGATGTAGCATAAGCCAACGCCATACCATAAGCACCCCTTGGATCGTAAGCGGGAAGTTCTTGCCCTTTTACTGTTATTGAAACGTCCGGCACACCTTTACTTTCGGCATAGCGCCGCGACCCAACCTTTAACTGCCTACCTTGCTGGCGGTTATAGGCTATATCTAGGAGTAACTTACTAATTTGTTTCGGCAAAAGAGTAATTTCATTGATTTCCGCGTAACAGGAAAGCGTCCCCGCAGCAGAAATTGTGTCCATTCCCGTTTCATTACATATGTTATTCGATTTAACTACCGCCGCTATCTCGGTGTTATTTAATAGAGCGCTAAAATGAGACATTGTTTCAAATTCAGGAATTATTGTGTTATCTTTACCTTCCTTTTTACATAATATGTGACAGCCAAAACATCCTTTTTTCTTAGGTTTATACTTTAAAGCGTACTGCCAGGCGTTCATGGTAGGAGCCGCCTCAAAATAGGTAGATTTAAAATTATTTGTCGGCATCATCCTACGAGTATGCATAAGGTCGTATAACGCCGACGTCCCATAATTTGAAATGCCGAACTCCCCCATTAAAATCGGTGATGCCGATGTAAGACGAAAAATTTCTTCTCTTGCTAAATCTAACTCATTCTTATCATAGACTAACGTTTTCGTACTACCTTTAACTTTAACGTACTTTAAATTTTTTGACGCGAAACCTAAGCCTAATCCGCCGCGCCCTGAAAAAAAATGACCGTCAACACTTATACAGGAAAACAACACCCCGTTCTCCGCTGCCGGCCCGATTACAGCAATCGCAGAACCTTCCTCTCCAACTCTACTTATCGCGAAACTAACTTCTTTGCCCTTTAGCGATTGGGCGTCAACAATTTCTATTTGAGAATCAGAAATATGTATCCCACAAAGACTCATTGCTCTTCCAGTAATAACAATACCGTCGAAGCCTGCCCTTTTTATCTGTACACCTAAACTGCCGCCAACTGAACTGTCGCAAATTGTTCCCGTTAACGGCGACTTACTCATTATAGTCATTCTACCTGAAGTAGGCGAGGAAGTGCCAACTAAAGGGCCGGTAAAAAATAATAGCGGCATAACAGCAGCATCGTATGCTTCTTTAATAAAATCTCCTAGATAGTACCCCGCTAAACCTCTACCACCAATATATTTTTTGTATACATCTATGGAAGGATTTTCGACCGTGTATTTTTTTTCGGTAAGATTTATGTGAAGTATTTTGCCTGTCCAACCGTACATTATTGACGTTATAAATATTGAAATATCGTAGAGGCGCCGCTTGCCTGCGCCTGGAACAATGTCTGTATCCGATTATTGATAATTGTATATTATTACGGGCGTAGGCAAGCGACGCCCCTACAATATTATCTGTTCATCCTCTAATTTCCAGGCGGGATCAACAATACAAAGAAACTTTAAATCGCGGTCTCCTATATTCTCAATATACTGCACAGCGAAAGGAGGAATATAAACTACATCCATCGGACCAACCTGCCAAGCCTCTCCATCAATATGCATGAGACCCTTTCCTTCTAGAATATAATAAACTTCACTCGTTTTTAGTTTATGCGGTTTTGTTACCTGCCCCCTCTTTACAATGGCGTGGGCTAAACTATAATTAATTTTTAAATCCTCTTTATCAGGATGTAAATACTCACGAAGAATAGAATCATCTCCAGCGATAAATTGCTGACAATCTTGGAACTTTTTTATATACATAAAAATATAGAAATTAGTAGAAATTCGCTTTGCGAAATTTATAGAAATTTATTGTATTTTAATCTTCAAACAATTAATTTCTATGAATTTCAATAAATCTCTACAAATATCAATTATAGTTATAACTATTAATTATTTTCCCAGTCTTTTATATCTCTCTAATCTAAATACCAGTCCCTATATTCTCTTCACTAAATACTACTTAACGTATGCCTTAATTATCTTCTGTTCAATCACTGGTTTATTAGCCATACGGTCAGTTTTCACATTTTCAATCTTTGTTACAACATCATAACCTACCACAACCTCACCAAAAATAGTGTGTTTACCGTTAAGCCACGGAGTTGGAACAGTTGTAATAAAAAACTGACTACCGTTAGTATTAGGTCCGGCGTTTGCCATAGCTAAAATTCCCGGTTTATCAAATGTTATAGCACTATCGACTTCATCTTCAAAAGGTTGCCCCCAAAGCGAAGCCCCCCCACTACCTGTACCTGTAGGGTCGCCGCCCTGAACCATAAAGCTTTTTATTACTCTATGAAATATAATCCCGTTGTAATACTCTTTATTTATTAACCCCAAAAAGTTTTCACATGTTTTTGGCGCTATTTCCGGTTTCAGCTTTATTTCTATTACTCCTTGATTAGTTTCTAACACCACTATCTGATCTTTATCTTTAGAAAATCCCATTTGCCAGACACATCCTAACATTATCAGTATACTTACTATTAATATAAATTTTTTTCTCATTGCTACGCTCCTTTCTACATCAACGTTTTTCCGTAAATTAACTATTACGCGAAAATACCTTTATCATCTGAATACCCTTTTTGAATATTTAATACTTCAGCCAACTGATCTTCCTTCACAAAACCAAGATCTTTTAATATCTCTCCCAGCATCACGCCTCGGCGCCAATGCACTTTCAAAATATCATCAAGCTGTCCTGAAGAAAGAATCTTCCTATCAACTAAAAGCTGTCCTATCGGCCGATACGTGTTTATAAACTCTTCGTCTTTTTTATAAATATGAGGACCTACACCTTTAAGCTTTACGTCATTTCTGCGGTCTGCCATAAATTTACTACCCCTTATATTTTTTAGGTACTGCTTAATCTCGACAATACGCTCATTTATTTCTATGAAATTTTTAAACTCTGTAGGGTCATTCCTGATTACAACAGCTACAGATACACTCATTAAATCAAGTTTTTTTAACTTATGCGTCCTATCCCTAGCTATTATAAAACCCTGTTTTCTATCTTGACTGTTATAATGAAAGGGAATTATTCTATCAAACATAAGTATAAATTTCTGGCATATTTCTTGCGCTTTCTGGGGCGTAGTCACAAACACAAAATCATCGCCGCCAATGTGCCCAATAAAATCATCCGTATTACTCAATTTTTTTATGGTCTTATAAAGAATATAAGCCGCCTGCATAATCACGCGATCACCTTTTAAATACCCGTAAACATCGTTAAAATACTTAAAACTATCGATATCAATGTACCCAAAAGCAAATGGTATGTTCTTTTTAACTTTTTCATTAACCACATCTTCAATTAACCTTGCTCCCGGTAACCCTGTTAACGGCGTAGCATAAAAACTATACTGAGACCTTTTTATCGCCATCTCTACTCTAACCCTTAAATCAAGCGGATCGGGAGGTTTTATTAAATAATCATCAACCCCCTGTTTAAGGTTCAGCAAATGAGAACGTAACTGTCTTTTATTTATTAGCGTAATCACCGGTATAAACGATGTAGTAAAATCATCTTTGAGTAGCTGACATATATGAAGCTGATTTCGGTCGGCTGAGTAAACGTCGGCGACAATAACATCAGGAGCAATTTTTTTGATAGGAGTTATATCATGCACGGGAGAATCACATAAGAACACTTCATACCCCCACCCGTCAAAGCAAAAATTCAAGACGTCTTTTAAAGATTTATCCGAAGATATGATTAAAATCTTTTTTACTTTATCCATATTTTATTCTACCAGTACCGAAATCAACATTCGACTCAATCTGTTAACTCACTATAAATCTGTTGAATTTTAATACAAAGTCCCTTTATATCCTCGAAGTCAATATCTCATAGAACTTATCATTTCTGTTACAAGATAACACCTTATCTCTGTTTTCTTTATCGACAAAGAACTTTGAAATTTCCGCCATAAACTGTAAATATGGTTTCAACGACTTCACCGGCGATAATGTGAGAATAAATATTTTGGATAATTTTTTATCGAGAGCATCAAAATCCAACCCTTCTTTCTTCAATCCAATAGCGCAAATAGGGCTTTTCACCGCCAAAGATTTCGCGTGCGGCAACGCGATGCCATCCTGCATACCAGTAGACATCGTTTCCTCCCTATCAAGCAAATCACTCAACGCCTGTTTCCGCTTTACCGAAGACAACTGCCCCGCTTTTATTAAAATATCCAGAAGTTCTTCAATAATTGCCTGTTTTGTTACTCCTTTAAGAGCCACTTCAACTGCCAACGGTGAAACAACCTGAGATATTTCTAATTTCTGGGCTGCTACCCCATTTTTAACGCCAAAAATTTTACGACCGATTTTTTCTCTATCAGTAAGTGCCTTTAACTGTTTCATCGTGTGTTCAAGATCAGCTAAAACTTCATAAAAAAGAGTATGAATAAAAATTTCATCTTTAGCTAAACAATCAAACTCTATTTTTTCCGTAGAAGCTTTCATTGTTATAAAAGTATGTTTCTTACGAATTTGGTAAAGATTTTGTTCCATACCCAGCAAGTGAACAAAAAATCCTTCACCCTCAAAATCCATAATTACGTTACCTAAAATAAGTTTCGCTGTTTCAGGATTAGGCATACTATACACAATCTGCTTATATTCTTTGCCCACAGGTTTTTCTCTCCTTAACCCTGACTTATCCGAATCAAACATCTTCGCTAAAAGAGGCGGCGTAAAAAGCGTAGTTATAAACGTCATAACAATAGCGACACTAAACGCTTCATGCTGTAAAAATCCCGCTGAAAGACCAATTCCAGCGATAATTAAAGCCACTTCTCCCCGGGGAATCATTCCTAACCCCACCCTTATAGCTCCTCTTAAATTAAAATTCAAAAAAAGCGCGGGAACACTACATCCTAAAATTTTCCCTAATACAGCAAACACCACATAAATCAGCCCAAAAATAATAATTTTAGAAGATACCATCTCATGAAAATTAACAAGCATGCCCATAACACAAAAAAAGATAGGAACAAAAAATTTGTATAGACTAGATAAATTTTCCTGAATAACAAAAGAAAGATCAGTTTTTGATAAAGACAACCCCATAACGTAGGCCCCAACAATTAAAGCAAGCCCTGACTTCTCAAATACTCCCGCTAAAGCAAGAGCTAAGGCAAAACTCATAACAGCGATGGTGCTCTTATCTTTAAACTTTTTTAAAAAATCGCTTATCTGACTAGAAAAGTATAACCCCACAGCAGTTAATCCCAACCATATGCCAATCGCTTTAAGAGATATCAATCCTACTTCTTTCCAAGCGACATGACCGCTTTTAATAATACCAATAACTATAGCTAAAAGAATAATGCCAAGAACATCATCAATTACCGCCCCCGATAAAATCGTTACTCCTTCAGGGGAATCCATCTTCTTCTTTTCGGAAAGAATCCTAGCGCTAATCCCCACAGAAGTTGCCGTTGATATAACCCCTAGAAACAAAGGTATGGGATGAGTAAATCCGTAATGCGCTCCAAAAACATATTTCGAAAAAATAACTGCCGCTAAATCGCCTAAAATAAAACTAACAAATACACCGCCAACACCTACCACCGATCCAGCTAATGAGAAGCTTAAAAAAGTTTCAATGTTAGTTTCTAATCCAACAAGAAAAAGAAGAACAATAGAAGCTATTGTAGCAAAACTATATAATTCAAACGAAACAGGAAACCCTCCGTTAATCGGAAAAAGGCCATTTGAAAATCCTAGAAATCCTAGAAATCCAATACCTCCTAGTAAATACGGACCAATAATCATTCCCGAAACTAACTCCCCTAAAACCGCGGGAAAATGAAACTTCTCAAAAACTTTTCCGCCTAAATGCGAAGCAAAAATAATCACGCTCAATTGAAAAACTAACATCGCCATTTTATCAACTAAATTCACATTCGTATCCGCGCCGCCAGCGTAAAGGTTAACAAAAGGAATTAGTAAAAAAAGAAATAATATTAAAATTGTAAGTTTTTTCATAGCGGAACTACCATAAATAATAAGATTAGATATCCTAACATATGGATAAAAAAACTGTCGCAAGATACGACAGTCTTTAATTAGATGCTGATGTTATCATTCGACAGCGCCATAATCTTTAAATAATATTAAGAAAATTAAGACCTGTTTTTGGGTCTATTTCTTTTTTTGTACGGACACCTTTTAATTCAAAGACAACAGCTTCCACCCTTAAAAATACTTTCGAATCACGTCGCACACATCCGCATAAAGTTTTTGTTTTCTTACCCATTGTTGTATGGATATGAACCTGAGGCCCTTTATCCCCGCTAAATATCGTTCCAAACCCTAAAACTTCCCATCCGTCTTTAAACTTAACCCAGTTAGGCTTAGACGGAACAACAGCCTTTTTCGGTCCTATTACCAAATCCCCATCCTTAAGCGCGCCTAACAAATGAATAACCGCCGCATTAATTCTCTCTTTCTTAGCAAACTTATCAAACTCTTTAAGAAGGATATCGTTATCATTAAAATGCAATACAAACATCCTTCCAATATGACCTTTTATATAATTCATTACTTAACTCCTTTATAATCCTTAAAAAACATTATCAAAAGTTTAATTACCAATTCTAATAATCTCCAAGATACAAAAGACTTTAACCAAATAATAACCAATCACCAATATCAATAATCAAAAAGATGATTAAAAACAAAAATTCATTTGTTATTGTTTCTTGGTCATTGGAATTTATTTGTATCTTTTTTCTTGATTATTGTATCTTTAACGCCTAAAACTTGGTTATTTTATCGCGGTTTATTACTTAATCTTTTTAACCTCGTACGCAAGAACTATTGCTTCGGCAATATCTTTCATAGAAACACGCCTATCCATACTTGATTTTCTAAGTAAATTATACGCTTGTTCTTCATCTATATTTTGATCCCGCATTAGTATTCCCTTTGCTTTCTCAACCGCTTTTCGAGCCTGTAATTCTTCCTGAATAACCCTAGTTTTAACCATTAATTCGGTATTTTCTATAGCTACCGCGGCTTGATTAGCTACTGCGCTCAACAAATCTATATCGCTTTTAGTAAACTCATACGGCGCGACAGTATAACAGTTAATTACTCCTGATACTTTCTTTTTTATCATCATCGGCACGCTAAGCATTGATACTAATTTTTCTTTTTTAGCTAACTCTTTTTCTTTATATCGTTGGTCCTTAGTTACATCGCTAATAACTATGGGTTTCTTATCTTTCGCTACCAACCCTACGATTCCTTCACCTAACTTTATCTTTCTCTCTCGCAGATAATCTTTACTCATTGCCTGAGTCGCCCTTATTCTTAATTCTTTAGTTTTAGAATCCAGGAGCCACAACGCGCAAATTTTTGCTTTCATAACATTTGCCGTTAACGTAACAATTAACTTAAGCACGTCTTCTAAGTAAAGATCAGAAGTTATCGCTTTACTTATTTTACTTAACGCCGCAATCTGATCTTTATATGACGTCTTTTTCATAACTCTCCTCTTCGCTGAATCCTGTGCGTTATCTATAATATTGGCAAATACGTTACAAGTTCATACTCATGTATGCGTTTTCTATATTCATCCCACTCAATTTTCTTACTCATAATAAGATTATTAAAAATATGATCGCCTAAAATCTCTCTTAAAAACTCACTACTTTCAGCAATCTCAATCGCTTCAATCAAACTTCCCGGTAAACAGCTAATCCCATGCTCATCCATTTCTTCCGGCGTAAGACGATACACATCTCTCTCCATAGGATCTGCTAAGGCATACCCTTCCTCCATCCCTTTAAGTCCCGCTGCCAACATACAGGCGAACGCTAAATAAGGGTTACATGCCGGATCAGGAGACCGAAACTCAATACGCGTAGCTTTTTCTTTCCCAGGTTTATACATAGGAACTCTAACTAACGCACTTCTATTACGGCTCGCCCAACAAATATAAACAGGCGCTTCATACCCAGGAACAAGCCGTTTATAAGAATTCACCCACTGATTACACACGAAAGTTAACTCTTTTGAATGCTTCAAAATACCAGCCATATAAGCTTTTGCGTCATCAGATAAATGATTCTTATCCTCGGGATCAAAAAAAGCGTTATTTTTTCCTCTAAACAAAGATTGATGCGTATGCATCCCTGATCCATTAACTCCATACATCGGTTTAGGCATAAACGTAGCATAAAACCCGTATTTCTGAGCTATCTCTTTTACAACCATTCTATATACCATAACAATGTCTGCCATTGTCGTGGCATCGGCATAACGTAAATCAATCTCATGCTGAGAAGGAGCTACTTCATGATGCGAATACTCTACCTGAATCCCCATTTTTTCCAGCATCAAAATAACTTCACGGCGAACCTGATTTCCCGCATCAAGGGTAGTAATATCAAAATACCCCCCTTCATCTAAAATCTGCGTGGACTTTTCATCTTTAAAAATAAAAAATTCCAGTTCCGGTCCGATATAAAACGTAAACCCTTTTTCTTTCGCTTTATTTAAAATTTTTCGTAATATATACCTCGAATCTCCCTGATAAGGTGTTCCATCTGTATTAAGAATATCGCAAAGCATTCCTGCGACAGCATTTTCTTTCTCGCGATACGGTAAAATAATAAATGTAGTAGGATCCGGCATAGCAATCATATCCGACTCATCTATACGAGCAAACCCTTTAATAGAAGACCCGTCAAACCCCATACCGTCTTCTAAGGCATTTTCCAACTCATTCCGAGTAATAGCAAACCCTTTCATCTGCCCGGTAATATCAGCAAACCACAACCGAATAAACTTCACGTCTTTCTCTTTAGCAACCTTTAAAACTTCATTTTTCGTCAAATTTTTATCATTCATATCATCTCCTTCAAGGTTCAGACAAGCTTGACCCCTTATATTTATAATCGAGCGATTCATGAATCGCCACTACAACATAATCTAATATTGTATTACTCAATTATCCTTACGTCAACTCTCCTTTTTCAGATATTTTTCTATGCTGACTGCAGCGACTTTCCCTTGTTGTATAGCGCTAATAACAGTTGCTGATCCGCTAACAATATCACCTCCGGCAAAGATTTCCGGGATAGACGTCTGAAAATTATCATCAACCTCTATATATCCCCGTTTAGTCAGAACTAATCCCTTAACAGTCTGTATAAAAAGCGGGTTAGCACTTGTCCCTATAGCAAAAACTATTGTATCTAAATTAATTCTGAATTCAGACCCTTCTATAGGAACAGGCGACTTTCTTCCCGAAGAATCTACAAAACCAAGCTTATTTTTAATACATACCGCCCCTACTACATTGCCCTTGCCATCAGATATAATTTGAACCGGCGCGGTAAGAAATTTAAATTCAATGCCTTCTTCTTTAGCATTCTCTACTACTTCTTCTCTAGCGGGAACTTCTTTACGCGTACGCCTGTATATAATAAAAACTTCCTTCGCCCCCAACCGTAACGCGCTGCGCGCGCAATCAAACGCCACATTGCCGGCACCAATAACACCTACCCGCTTACCCACATTAACCGGCGTATGATACTTCGGAAAAAGATACGCTTTCATAAGATTTATACGAGTGAGAAACTCGTTAGCAGAATAAACACCATTTAAATTCTCTCCCTCAATATTTAAAAATAACGGCGCGCCAGCACCAACCCCAATAAAAAAAGCGCTAAATCCATCTCCTCTTAACTGAGTTATAGTTTTTGTTTTCCCAACAAAAAAATTAGCATGAACTTTTACGCCTAAACTTTTTATATAGCTTACTTCGTTATCGATAATATTTTTCGGCAACCGAAACTGCGGTATCCCATACACTAATACGCCTCCCGGTTTATGCAAAGCCTCAAATATCTCAACTGAAAATCCTTTCTTTACCAATTCACCGGCGCATACTAACCCTGCGGGACCGCTTCCTACCACAGCCACCTTCTGTTTATACTTTAAACCGAAGCATGAAGGACGACTGCTCGTTTCACTCGCTCGGACGAAAGACGAGCGACAAAAGATATTTTCTTTATCGTCTTTCATCCTTCGTTCTTCGTCCTTCGTTCTTCGTCCTTCGTTTCTACCGCCATAGTCGGCGGCGAAGCGTTCTAAATACCCTATTTTTATAGGGTTCTTAGTTTTATTTAATACGCAACCACGCTGACAAAGCTCTTCCTGAGGACAAACTCTCCCGCAAACCGCGCCCAGATTGTTTTTCTCTCTTATTTTATTTAACGCCCCACTATACTCTTTATTAACTATCCGCCGTATAAATTCTTTGATATCAATGTTAACTGGACACGCTCTTACACAAGGCGAATTCTTACACTGAAGACATCTTTTTGCTTCAACTAAAGCTTGGCTTTTACTAAATCCTAAGGAAACCTCTTTAAAAGTAGTCTTTCTCTGAACTAAAGATATTTTTTTTATTTTATTCTCTGACATAGTCTGTAGGGTACGGGCCCGCCCGTACCTCTAATTTAATTATTATATTATAATTTTTTAAACGGTTCAGGCAGGCCTGAACCCTACTATTGTTTAAAAATCTTCTTGATTAATTTTTCTTTCTCTAAAAATCTATCCTGCCGTAGCAAAAGTTGATCAAAATCAACACAATGAGCATTAAAATCCGGACCATCAACACAACACAGTTTAGTCTTATTTCCTAGTTTAACCCGACAACTACCACACATTCCTGTTCCATCCAGCATAATAGCGTTTAATGAAACTTTTGTTTTTATGCTATAGACTTTAGTCATTTCGGCGACTTTACGCATCATCACAACAGGACCGACACAATATACTAAGTTAAAATCGCTATTTTTTTTTAAGGTTTCCTTCAAAACATCTGTAATAAACCCTCTCTTTCCAATTGTGCCATCATCTGTAGTAATAAAGGTTTTTTCGCAATAACCCCGAATTTGATCTTTCAATATTAACAGCGATTTAGTCCTAGCTCCTAAAACAGCCGTAATCCGACATCCGTTTTCTGCTAAGGCTTTTACAACAGGATAAACTTCAGCAATACCTACGCCACCACCCACAACTAACACCTTACCGTAATTACTAATGTCTGCTGGATTACCTAAGGGGCCACTTAAAGCATAAAGAGAACGGCCCTTACGCAAAGAACCTAAAAGTTTCGTGGAATATCCTAACTCCTGAAATATTATAGTAACCGCGCCTGTCTTTATATCACTATCAGCGATAGTTAAAGGAATCCTCTCTGACTCCCGCGATACCATAATAATAACAAACTGCCCGGCGCGAAATTGCCCTGCGATCAATGGAGAATAAACTTTTATCTGTACAATCCTCGCATTCTTATCTTTACCAATGATTTGTTTATCGATGATCTTCATAAATTATAAGAGTATAGTGTTTAGAAAAAAATAAATTTGGTTTTAAAGAATTACGTAGGGGCGTCGCTTGTCTACGCCCGTAATAATATAAAATCATCAACAATTGGATGACCATATCATTATGCTAAATCATATTTATGGTCTAATCATAATTAATAATCGGGCGCAGACAAGCGACGCCCCTACAATTATTATCTCTTTATTCACCCCTTTGCAAGAAAAAAACCATAAATTCCCATACATTACTAATATTCTATCCCTTGGCGGGCTAAAATTCCTTTATCAAAAGGATGTTTTACTTTATTAATACAACTCACGTAATCAGCTAACTTAATTAAATCATCCGACGCAGTTCTGCCTGTTAAAATAAACTCTATGCCCTTACTTTTTTTTATCAGCCGTTTTAAAATAGCCTTTGAACAAACTTTACCTCTAACTGAATTAAGAATTTCATCTAAAACTATTACATCAAACTTTCCTTCATCAATATATTTTTCTATTTTTAATAAAGCTTGAAACGTTGATGCTTTCATTTTTTTCAAGTCAAACTTCTTGCCTTTTTTCAAAAACATTGGGTGAACCTGTCCGCTAAACCGTTCAACCGAAATAGATGACTTCACCCCTCTAATAAACTCAACCTCTCCACTAACAGCATCTTTACCTTTTAAAAACTGGCTAATATACACGTTCTTCTTAAACCCTGCCGCTCGTAGAGCCAAACCAAAAGCCGCCGTAGTTTTACCTTTACCGTCGCCTATATAAAAATGCACCATGATTAAATAGTTTTAGGTTATATGTTTTAAGTTATAAGTTAGAGATAAAAATTTCATTTATAAGATTATAAGATAACTTGAGCTAATTTTACTAACCCCGCAGTCACGAATGTCACAAAAATCCCCGCTAATAAAACACCTAAAGAAATAGCTAAAATTGCTTTTCGTATTCTAAAGTTAAATAGCGTCGCCGCTACACTTCCCGTCCAAGCGCCTGTTCCAGGACAAGGAATTGACACAAAAAAAACTAACCCCCAAAACCCGTACTTTTCTACTATTTTGGATTTTTTTTCTACTCTCTTAAACCACCATTTAAAAATCTTATCTATTATTTTTATCCGTTCCAATCTAGCTAACCCCCATCTAAAAAATAGCAGTAACGGACAAATCGGTAAAAGGTTGCCCAACAAAGCGAACACAAAAATTTTACCGATTGCCATTCCTTTAGCAACACCAATAGGAATAGCTCCTCTTAATTCGACTACCGGCGACGCCGAAACCAAAAAAACCAATAACTCATTACTTATATCCATATTCTCCTAACAGTAATTTGAAATCCATGGGCATTGATCAATTAACCGTTACTAACCGACCATTTTAAAATGCTAATTGCTAATTTTTACTATTCGTTTCCCTTATATAACGCTAAAATAAACTTTACAAACCGTATTGTATCTAGCAAAGGGCTTATCTTACTTCTTTGGTTCTTAAAATAAATGCTCTTTATAGGAATACTATCTATGATAAAGCCGCATCTGGCGGCTTTTATAAGAATCTCTGATTCTATTTCAAATTTGTCTGTCTTTATTCTTATCTCTTCTAATACATCTCTTTTGATCAAGCGAAACCCGCATTGAGTATCAGGAATCTTCTGTTGTGCTATCTTAGAAATGAACCAAGACATAACTTGATTAGTAAAAACTCTTAGCTTAGGCATATCGCAAGGATTACCCATTCTATCCCCCACAACAAAAGAAAGTCCTTCTTTAGCCTTACTTAAAAAACCGTCTAAATCTGAAGAACAATGCTGACCATCAGCATCCATAGTAATAATGTAATCAAATTTTTCGTTTACCAAAAGATAATCTATTGCTTTCTTTAAAGCTCTTCCTTTACCAAGATTATCTTTATTTCTAATCACTATATCGGCCTCTCCGTTGACAATATCAAAAGTGTTATCTTTAGACCCATCATCAATAACAATCGCTGATAACTCCTTCTTTTTGATATTTCCCAACAATTGACTTAAGGGCATTATAGGAGTAACCCTTTGCCCTTTCATATCATACCCTTCATTATACGCGGGAATCACTACCCAAATCTTCATAATAATATGCCTTCAACTTTCTGCTATCAGCTATCAGCTTTGACCCAATATTTTTCAAACATATACCACTGATCAGGGTAATTGCTTAAATACCTCTCTACTACAGTAACATAATTTTTTATTATTGCCGCTAGTTGAACATCCTCAGGTACAGATTTCTTTCTATCAGAACTTTCCCAAATGGGTTTCTCAAAAATAAAACGGTAAAACTTCTTGTTTTCCCGAACAAAGAAAGTGGGCACGATGGTCGCACCTGTTTTCATCGCAAAATAGAACGCGCCTCTAGGTATATTTGCTATTTTAGAACACATCTCAGTTTTTACTCCGGCGTTACCGCTAAAATCTTTATCACCAAGAAAAGCAATCATATTACCCTGTCTCAAAATAGAAAAACACTGTTTCACTCTAACCCCTGTAGAAATAACCCCCATACCGACTCTGCGCCGTTGCTGATTAAAAAAATCATTTGTCCGTTTATCTTTATGCGGTAAGGTAACAGCATATATGGGATATCCTAGGAGAGCGCCTACCGCGCCGCCTAACTCATAATTACCTAAATGAGCGCTAAGAGAAATAACACCTTTTTTCTTAGCCAAACTTTCCTCAAGAAAATGGGCACCTTCTACTTTTACATATTTTCTAATAAAATTTTGATCTAGCTTTGAATACCTAAAAAAATCCACTAGATAATATGCGAAATTAATAAACACCTTCCGCGCGTAAAAGTTTAGTTCTTCTGCCTTTACAAGGGGAGCTATATTATACTTAACTGATTCTCTGTCCTTTTTAGAAAGATAAAAATAAACCGTGGCAACAACTTTCGCGAAAAAATAGCATAAGCATCGAGGGCAAGTAACACAAACTATTTTACCCAAAACAAAAAGATAATACATATATATAATAGACGTTGATAGAGATTTGCTCACTACGTTCGCGAAATTGATTGAAATTCATAGAAATTAGTTGCAACTAAAAAACTATCTGTTTAAAGATTCATACTCAATAAATTTCTATCAATCTCGCAAGCGTAAGCGAGCTAATTTCAATTAATATCTCTTCAAGATTGTTCAGTTATTTCCCCTAAAATTAAGTCTACTATCCGTAAAGAAGAATCAATAAATGAATTTTCTCGCGCTTTTTCCTTAAGCGAATAAATCTTGCTTTTATCCCGTAGCATTTCTTTGACAACAGCTGCTATCAAAGCCGTATTCTCTACTTTCACAACCGCTCCCCGACGAAGAAGATAATTTACATTTCTTTCTTCCTGACCAGGAATAGGATTAATAATAATTATCCCTAAACTTTTAGCCAAAGCTTCCGACACCGTTATGCCGCCTGCTTTAGTAATAATTATATCGGCAAAATTCATGATTTTATGAACAAAATCAATATAGCCAAAACAAAAAATTGGTTTTTTAAAATCTTTTTTGTTCTTCTCAAACCAATTATAAAGCATCTTGTTCCTGCCGCACACCACAATGATTTGAAATTTACTATCCAAAGAATCAAGCTGCTGGGCTATCTTTTTTATAGGGCCGATACCTAAGCCTCCCCCCATAATCAATACTGAATCTAAATCTTTATTGCAATTTAGCCGGTTAGCAACATCTTCTCGGGAATAAGCATTTAGGAACTTTACTGATATAGGAATTCCTAAAACTTTTATTTTTTCTTCATCAACCCCTTCTTTAACTAAAATATTTTTCGCCTCTTGACACGCGACAACATATTTATCTATACAGGAATGAATCCAAAACCGATGAGGATAATAATCCGTAACTACAGCTATAAGCGGAATTTTCAACCCAAATTTTTGCTTAAAATCAGCTACTAAACCACAAGGAAAAGCTTGTGTAGCGACAAAACAAGTTGGATTAAAACTATCGATAAGGCGTGATAATTTACCAAAAGTCATTCTATTGACTAATGTCCGGCAAGGCGTAAGTGATTTTATTACTCGTTTACGATCATAAATGCCTCCCCATAAGTTAGGGATATGTTTTATTACTATAGTATATAAAAAATCAACGAATTTCTCCCAATAAGGATAAAAATAACCGAATCCATTTATACTGAGAACTTTCGCGTCAGAATTTTTATATCGAAAAGCTTCTTTGATGTTCTCTGCCGCCTTACTGTGACCGCCAAAATCAGAAATATAAAAAATAAGTATTCGTTTCACTGTTAATATTTATAAGCTTTAAGAAAAGCATTTACTACCGCAGGAAGAAATTGTTTCCCTTTATTCTTCTTGATTTCTCTAACCGCGTCCATAGGCGCAACAGCGTCTCTATATGACCGTCCCACTGTCATCGCGTCAAAAGTATCAGCAATAGCTATGATGGCCGCGATAAGAGGTATTTGTTTACCTTTTAACCGACAAGGATAACCTTGACCGTCAGGCCTTTCGTGATGATGTTTAACGCCTAACAAAACCTCACTAAATTCTTCAATATGATTTAAAATACCTACTCCTGTCAAAGGATGCTTCTCTATAATTTTACGCTCCCTTTGCGTTAATGGTCCTTTCTTATTAAGAATTTTCTCTGAAATACCAATTTTACCGATATCATGTAATAATGCCGAAACTCTTAAATCTTCTTTAAACTTCTCCTCATTGAATATTCTTTTGTCTTCTTTCAAATGTTCAACGATAACAAGGCAATGTTTCATAACTCTTTCCGTATGACCAACAGTATATTTATCTTTAGCTTCAATGCTGGAAGTTAAAGCTGATACAGTCTGAAGAAACAGACGTTTATTAATCTGCAGTTGCTTATTAAGGTCCTCGACCAACCAAGCATTTTTTATAGCCATGACAATGTTGGAAACAAGCACAGTTAGAAACCCGATTTCTTCCTCTCCAAATCCCTCAAGATTAACCTTATTACCTAAAAATAAAACGAAAATTAAATCCTTCCGAAAAAATCCAGGAATACAAATTTGGGCCTGATATAACGAAAGGTTATTTTTAAGCTCAACAATAAACTCTCTAAACGCTAGATCATTTTTCACTTTCGGTAATTCAAATAACTTATCTATTTCCCTTAAAAGAATAATGTCAGAAGAAAACTCTCCCTTCTTATCTAAGAAATACCTTATTAAAACATTATTTCTACTTATCTTTACAAATCCGGAAGGAATTTTAAAATCGGAATTCCCATGCGAAACTTTCAACACATATTCATCACGCTCCTTATCATAAAGAAAAATTCCCGCGTGTTTTACTTTACTATTACTTACAATAATGCGTAAAATCAACTTAATAAGTGTATCCGCGCTTTGAACAAGCGTCGTTTGTCTCGCCGCGTTTTCTAAGCTTTTTCTATAGGATGATTTCATGCCTCAACATCCTCCGCAAAACTCCAAACTCAGAAAAAAAAAGCTACACCTAATTGAATGAATAATTGATACTTTTATGACCTTATACCTCTTGCAATTAACACTATTTACTTACATTAATAAGCGCCTTTCGCGACTCATAAAGATTTAGAGATAAACCAGACCAAACTATATATGATTAGTGCTAAAGAATATACTTTTCTATTTTACTACTCAACTCACCCAAATCTAAAGGTTTCGTTATATAATCAATCGCTCCTAACTGTTTAGCTTTTTCTTGGAATTCCTTATCATCTCGCCCCGTAATCATAATAATTTTTGAAGCAGAATCTATTGCTCTTAACTCTTTCAATACGGTCATTCCATCTTTACCCGGCATTTGAATATCTAAAAACACGCAATCAGGATTATGCTTATTGTAAAAATCAAAAGCCTGCATACCCTCACTGGCTTTTACAACCGTGATATCAAATCTATTTAAAAACCGCTCTAAAAAATCCGTAATCTCCTTTTCATCATCAACAACTAAAACTCTTTTCTTCATCATCCCTGCCTCCTTTCCTAAGTTGTCTAGGTGATAAAACTAACGATGCCGCCTAAAACTGTCCTACTCAGATTAAATCTTGATAACATTGATTGATAATATTAGTCTTTAATCAGTGAAATCAGGCTCTGATGATATTATACGACAGCGCCAATTAATTGAATATATCACAATTACTCTACGGGGTAAATATAATTTAGCACCCCCCCTAGAAATACTCTTTATAAACCTTTAAAAACCTTTCCCAAAAAGACTCTTGTTTTCTACAATATTCCAACTCTAAAAAACGATGCATCCCATATTTCAAACAACCAAAAGAAGAAGATACACTTTTATTATGCCCTGTGGGAGAAAAAACTTTTACCTGATAAGGAATAAAATCTTTAAGAAAACTATAAAAACCTTCCTTAGCATTCAACCTACCCACAAAAGAAAGGATAAAGCTCTCTATTCCCACTTTCTGTTTTATCTTTTCCAGCATAAAATTAACTTCTCCTTTTATATATTCCCTAACAAATGAATTTACCGCTTGCGTACTTAAATTTGTATAGGTGTTTGATTTTTTAATGCTTATTTCCTTATAATAAGGTACATTTTTAAAAGAAATATACCTCGCGAAAACCTCGTTTGCTAATACCGGAGAAAGCAGAAACCTTTTCTCTATCGCCGCAATGATTTTCTTCGAGCCAAAATCAAATTCCTTTCCAAACTCAAGCGCGCCAGCCCTACAAACAACAAAATGACTATTATCATAGCCAATGTTAATCACACAGAAAATATCTTTGTCATTTTTCCTTATATATCCTTCAGGAAAAGAAGCGGTAAAACTACTGGCATCAGAAGAAACAAATCCGCCAAACCTTCTATCTACATTATCAAAAATATCTTCTACCTCCCTATGCAATTTATCTTTAACCCATACTAACAAAGATTTTAGTTTTATTTTTTTCGCGGGAACTCCTATCGGCAAAGTTGGATAGAGTTTGCCTTCTATCTCACAACCTAAAACAAAATTGTGGATACAAAAATCATCCCAATCTAAAAATATATCGGCAATATGTTTCTTAGCCATAATCAAATCGGGAGGATTAATTTTTTTCCTTTTTTTAAAAGGCACGACATCCTCAACTACCCGTTTTTTTTCTAACTGTCTCGGTAAATTGAGGAAAACATCATCTACCTTAATCGATAATCTTTTTTCCTCAACCATTATTGACTTATTTAATCTTTCAGAGTTTTTTTTAAAATAATCCAAAAACCCATCATCACAAATAGCCCCAACTTCTATCTCCTTTAAAAAATTAATTCGTCCCCGGTTTACCGCCGCGAAAGAAATAAAAACATTATCCCTATCTATATCTATCCCACAAATCCCTTTCATAATAGTTCGTAGTTCATAGTTGGGAGTGCATATAATATTTTATCTTTTGTATCCCAAATAAACCTTATTATATCGTAAATCTATATATTTAACCTCGGAAAGAGTTCCCTGTAACCTCTCCTTTAAAACATTGTCAAAAAGATATAGTTTACGTTTAAAGTTATCCTTACCGACAATCACTTCCACCTGATTTGACGTGTTATCATTATTATCGCTAACAACAAAATACATCGCCTCCGGATGTGCTGCGTTAATTAATTCCACAGAAAAACCATCAAAAAACTGTTCTGATTTCAATACTTTCATTAAGCTAAAAACATAATCTATCCTTTTATCTATATACCTATCTCCTTTTTTCAACGGCTTATCATAACCGCCTAAATCAGCAGAAACAACACCTTCTATTGGTTCATCATCTCCCTCGCTAAGAATAATAGCTCCGTCATCTACTGGATAAAACTTTTCTTTTCGTATCTGAATAAAGGGCACTCTTTTTTCCATCTCTACATTCAAGGAATCAGGAAATTCTTTACGAACATGAATATTCTTACATTCAGGGTAAACCTTAACAAGCTCAGCGTAAATCTTTCTGATATCTAAAGTAAACAACGATTGCCCCATAATTTTATTATTAATGCTATTAGTTAAATACTCCTGAGCCTTTATTTTTTTCACGCGAAAAAGATCAGAATCATATATAGTTTTTCCTAAATAAATAATTCCTGTTAAAAACAAAATCAACAAAAATGATATCCAAACATACTTACTGTTCACATTAAAATCATCTTTATTCCATTTAAACTTAAAATACTTACGTCTTTTTTTATATTTTCTTCGCTTGTATTTTCTCATGTAATCCTAACCTCACTATTTTTAGAATTAGATCATCAAACTCCATGCCGCGACACCTCGCGCAAACAGGTAAAAGACTATGTGAAGTTAACCCTGGAATCGAATTAACTTCCAAAACAACCGGATTGTTTTTTTTATCTAATATAAAATCGACCCTGGAAAAATGACGACATCCTAAAGCTACGTGCGCTGCCAACCCTATTTCCTGAATCTTTTTAGAAACGCTTTTTTCTAAATGAAAATCTGTTTCTATCTTAACTAATCCATCACTATATTTAGCGCCGAAATCAAAATATTCTTTTATAGGAATAATTTCAACCACCCCTAAAGCTCTATTTTCTAAAATACCAACAGTAAATTCTCTTCCTTCAATATACTTCTCCAAAAATATCTCATTGTGTAAAAAGCCTGATAAGTTAATATTCTCTTTCAATTGACTCCGATTTCTCACAACCGAAATTCCTAAACTCGACCCGCCATAAACAGGTTTTATTAGGAGAGGATACTCAACACCTTGAGGCAAATCTTCCCACAAATAATAAGGCGCTGTGAATATACCGTTTCGCGAAAATATCTCCTTAGACGCAATTTTATCCAGTGCTAAGGAACTTGCCCGCGGGCCTGAGCCTGTATAGGGAATTTCTAGATCCTCTAAAATCTTCTGTATCTGACCATCCTCCCCAAACTCTCCATGTAAAGCAATAAAAGCAAAATCTATATCGCTAACATTAATAAGCTTGTTAACCTCCTTTACGTCAGAGGTAAAAATATCTATATAAACTGCCCTTACTCCGCTTCTTTCTAATGATTTAAAAACTTCTTCCGCGGACGCTTTCGATACCTGCCTCTCTGGCGAAACACCTCCAGCCAACACCCCAACCTTAATATCTCCCAAATCCGAATTATCCATATATTTATATTACTCACGCTTTACTCAGGCATTGTGAAAAGTTTACTTAAATTCCAAATAACAATTTCCAAATTACAAATAAATCCCAATATTCAATAACCAAAATTACAAACGATATAAAAACATTGATGTTTTGGTCATTTGGTAATTTGAATTTGGAAATTATTTGTTATTTGGTGCTTGGAATTTGTAATTTTCATTTTAAATTTTCTTACGTCCATCTATGAATTTCTTCTTCTAAAACAACGTTGTATTTTTCATGAACCTTTTCTTTAATCATTTTAATCAAACACTCTACATCCTTAAATCCCGCGCCGCCCAAATTAACAATAAAATTAGCATGTCTTTCGGAAACTGCCGCGTTGTTTTTTCTAACGCCCTTTAACCCACATCCTTCAATTAACGCTCCGCTAAAAACGCCGCCAGGAAGATTCTTAAAAACGCACCCACAACTAGGATAATCGTAATCTCCCCTAATACGCCTTTCCTTTAAAAAATTTTTAGCTTTCTCCTTTAAATTGAAGCCATTTTCAAACTTAAACCAAACACTTAAAATAATACGATTCGCGAATGATGACTTCCTATAAGCAAACTTCATCTCATCTTTTTCCACAATACTAATGCTTCCTTCCTTGTCCATACATCTAACCCTTTCTACCACAGAAGAAATTTCTCGTCCAAAGGAAGAAGCATTCATACACACCATACCACCTACACTAGCCGGAATGCCTACTAAATTTTCCACCCCTTCTAACTCATTTTCAACCGCGTATTTAACCAACTTCAAAAATGAAGTAGCCGCGCCAACCTCAACTAAGGAAAAATCTCTTTTTATATAATCAAATTCTTCTCCCAATTTTATTACCGGCTTACTTAGCCGCTCATCCGAAGCTAAAATATTTGATCCCTTTCCTAAAAGATAAAACAATCCGCCGGTTTCCTTAACCAGTTTAGACAAATCCTGTTCTGTGTTGACAATAAAAAATCGGCTAACTCTGCCACCTATTTTGATAGAGGTATAATCTTTTAATTTAACGACTCTCTTAACAATTAAACGCTGAGTATCTTCAACAACAACCATACTCACCTCCTTACTAGCTTTTACTTCTGTCAAAAATAAACAATAGACAAAACCCAAATTACAAACAATACACAATACCGAATATACAATACACTAACGAGAATATTATGAATTTATAAATCTTTTTATCTTTTTTCTTCATTTGTTTATTGTTATTTGTTTGTAATTTATTTATTGTATATTGTTTATTTTAATTCCATCTGCCTCTCTTATCCTTTTAAACTCCTCAATAACACCCTCCATTAACACATTGATGTCACCTGCCCCTATCCCTAAACATAGATCTCCTTCTTTTAAAAAATACGGAACTTGGCGCGCTAACATCGATGAAGGAATATATCTCACTCTCCCGTCAAAATTTTTCGATATCTTATCCTTAAGCGCATCTATGCTCATATTATAATTTTCTTTTTCAGAAGCAGAATAAATATCCGTTATTATAAGTTCATCTACTGAATCAAAACAACGGGAAAACTCTTCATAAAGCAACTTTAAACGAGAAAACCGATGCGGCTGGCAAATAACAACTAGTCGTTTAGGATTCAAATATCTTGCGGCCCTCACTACAGACTTAATTTCCGTAGGATGATGAGCATAATCATCCACAAATACTACACCGCCTAGACGCGCTTTTATCTGAAACCGCCGTTTAGTTCCCTTAAAATTTTCAAGCATACTGCTAACCCTTTCTAAATCTTCACCAATATAATGAAAAAGGCTGAAAGCAGCTAAAACATTAGCAACGTTGTTTTCTCCCAACAAATGAGTACTTACTGGTGTAATAAATTCATCATCTATATATAAATCAAACTCACTCCTAGCTGCCCCGACTCTAAAATTCTCAGCTCTAACTTTACTATTTTCACCCAACCCAAAACTCTCGCCCCCCACCTGCGAAAGAATTTCCCGAACAAAAGGATCTCCTTCCCACCCAAACACTTTCTCCTTTGTCTGATACGCAAATTTCAAAAAGCTATCCCGTAAACTGCCAATTGTTTTATAGTAATCTAAATGTTCATAATCAATATTAGTGATTATTGAAACCCATGGACTATAATATAAAAAACTACCATCGCTTTCATCGGTTTCTATAACAAAATAGTCTTTGCCCCACCAAGCATTTTGTAAAAAGTTTAAAGGAAGCCCACCAACAAACATAGCAGGCTGATAGCCCAAAGATGTTAATAAGTATCCGATTAAAGACGTTGTTGTGGTTTTACCATGGCTGCCGGCCACAGCAATTATTTTTTTGTCCCAAGAAAGAAGCCCCAATAATTCAGCTCGCTTTAATACTGTGATATCGCGTCTCCTAGCTTCTATAATTTCAGGATTATCTTCTTTTATTGCCGAAGAATACCCTATAAGATTTATATCGTCAGTTATGTTCTCTGTTCTATGACCGATAGATACTTTAATTCCTTTTTCCTGAATCATTTCTAGATACGGTGAAACACCAATATCAGATCCGCTGACATTAAACCCTTTATCTTTAAGAAGATGAGCTAACCCGCTCATCCCTACACCGCCAATACCTATAAGATATATATTTTTTACTCCTGATAAAATCTTTTCCATTTGGTTTCAAAGTCCTCCCAACCTCTTATCGAATAGACAGCTTTAGATACCGCATCCTCACAATCATAGCCTCTTCTCAAGAAATACATAAGGCGATAAAGATTATCCTGGCTGTATTTTTTGATTATAAAATAAACTATGGAAAACGCCTCAGAATAAAACAAGTTGACATAATCTTTCGGTTGACTTCCCAACGTCAAAGCTGTTACCTTATTTAAATCGGTTAGTTTTATGTAACTATTTTCTGCTATTGCTCTTTCTATTAACGTAAAGTCTCTTCTGGGACGAGAATCATCAGAATACTTATCTTCCATATATAACGAAACTGCTTCATCCAACCAAAGAGGAAATTTTCCTAAACCAACATACTCTCTAAAAATTATATGGGTTAACTCATGAATAAGAATAGCGGCAAAATTTTCCTGATCAGGATAGGTATAAATTACCTTATCTTGATAATTCACACAGGCCGTCGCCCAAATCGGACACCTAAACTTACTCGAATACTCCTCTTTATCTTTAGCAATAAAAATCTTAGCCCGATTAGCCCAAAGCCACGCCTCATCTCTTACTAACCTAAACTCCTGAGTAATAACCCTGTAATATTTCTCGCATATGTCTTTTACTTCACTAACATAGCTATATTCTACATTTTCATGATAGTTAATAACAAAATGATCGGATTTTAAAAGCCTATCCGTCTTAGGCTCGGCAAAGCTTACACCTAAAACTATAAAGCTAAACACTCCTACTAAAAAAGATAATCTTACCATACTTAAACACCTAATAACGAGCGAAAGTTTATTCCTTAACAGTTACTAATTGCCTCTCCTAATATTTAGAAGGTCAAATAAAAAACCTTTCGATTAGGACCAAATATCGTTATAAAAATCCCGCGCTTTAACACCTAAACGTATCTTCCCTAAATTATCCTTTACCGTCTTTCTTAATTGCCTATCCTGAATTAATCTTTCAACCGTTTGCTTAAACTCATCAAACGAAAAATTTTCTTGAAGAAAAACATACGCCGCCTGCCTTTGGCTAAAATAATAAGCATTTTTCCTCTGATGCCGGCCACCGCTAGGATAAGGAATTAAAATCGATGGTAACTTATAATACGCGATTTCACCTAAAGTAGACGCTCCCGATCTACAAATTACTAAATCAGCAACACTGTAAAGGGTCTCCATTGAATAATAAAAATCCTTTACAAAAGCTTTCTTATCTATTTTATTATATAATTGGCTAATTTGAAAGTAATCTCTTTTACCCGTAAGATGGATTATATTATAATCTAATTTAGAAGCCTCAATAAACGCAATAAAACTCTTATTTATAAAAGAAGCTCCCTGACTACCTCCGAAACATAAAATAACCGGTTTAGCGTCAAACCCTAAAGCTTTACGGGCCTCATCTTTATTAATTATCTTAATATTATCCCTCAACGGTATCCCAACAACCTTAACCTTATTTTCCCCCCCCCTACTTCCTTTGTATCGAGAAACCTCTATCGAAGAAAATCCGCATAAAACTTTACGGACAAAAAAAGAAAGAACTTTATTTGCTCTGCCAAAAATAATATTAGGCTCATAGATAGCCGTATCCAACCTTACTATCGCGCTAAACAAAACCAAAAAAAAGCTGTCTCTCCCGCCAAAACCAATAACTTGTTTCGGTCTTATAGCCAAAAGAATCCATACCGCTTCTACCGCGCGCCAAATACTTTCAAACACTATATTACGATAAGAAAAGCTCCTACCATAAACTTTAAACTCCTTTTCTTGCAGGTAAGATTTTAAAGACGCCGCGGTAACAAAGAAATAAACATCTTTTTGATGTTTACGCAACTGCTCTCCTAAAGCAACCGCGGGAAACACATGCCCACCACTTCTTTCACATACTAATAATGTCTTGTTCCCGCTTCTTACATTATGTTTCTTACATCTTACTTCTTGCATCTTACTTCTTCTCCACGTGACGCGTTAAAAAACAATCCTAAAAGGATATAATGTGATATCAAATTACTTCCACCATAACTTATAAAGGGTAAAGGCAAACCTGTTATCGGCAATAAACCACAACTGACTCCAACATTTATTACCACTTCCAACGAAAAAATAAAAACTACTCCCCACAAAATTCCTCGCTTAAAACGATTCTCCATACCAACAGCAATACTTCCCATCTTATATAGGATAACAAAAAAAACATAAAGAACTAATAATGCTCCCCATAAACCAAACTCCTCAGCAATAATAGAGAAAATAAAATCGGTATGCGCCGCGGGAAGAAAAAACAGTTTTTGACAACTTGACCCAAATCCTACACCGAAAATACCTCCTTCACCATAAGCAATTTGAGACTGGATCGACTGAAACCCTGCCCCTTGAGGGTCAGCGAAAGGATCACAATAAGCAAGTATTCTTTTAAATCGATAAGGATAAAACTTTATAAGAAAAAACGACGCGATTACCCCAAAAACAATAATTAAAACCAAATGTTTACGTTTCGCGCCATAAAGAAACAAATAAATAAATGTCCACATCACTAAAAAAAGCGCCGTTCCCAAATCGGGCTGCAACAACAACAATATACAAATTCCTCCCAAGACAATGCCCAAAGGCACCAAGCCCGCCTTAAAATTTTTAATTAGGCCATCTTTACGACTGAAATAATCAGCGCAGTATAACAGAAAAGCAACTTTAAGCAATTCCGAAGGCTGAAAATTAAAACCGAGAAAATAAAACCATCTTTTTGAACCACCCACTTTTTTACCAATAAAAATAATTAGGATAAGAAAAAAAATAATAGAAATTAAAAACTCTTTATTATGCTTTCTTAATAACTCTAAATCCAAAAATAACATTGAAAAAAAAACACTTAACCCAACAAGAAAAAAAATAAACTGTTTTTTAAAAAAATAGGACGCATCGGCTAAATTTTTATAGGCATATAAACTAGAAGACTCATACACCATTAATGTTCCAAACAACGTTAATGCCACTATAGCCATAAAAATAAGTTTTCGTTCTTTTTTTATTACTTTCATTCAATAATTTTATTATCTATTTACTCTATCCGCTATACGCTATGCGCTAAAGATTATTTACTATTTCAATGAATCTATTCCCTCTATCAACATAATCAGTGAACATATCATAACTTGAACACATCGGAGATAAAAGAATGACATCAGAAGCCGTAGCCTCCTGAAAAGACTTATTCACACTATCTCTTAACGAAGTAAAAACTTCGGTTTTAACATACGGGCTGATTTCATTTTTAATTTTTACCGAGGCTTCTCCGAAGAGAAACACTTTTTTCACTTTATCTAAATGAGGAATAATCTCTGAGAAATCCAATCCTTTATCTTTACCTCCGGCAATGAGCAACACAGAAGACGTCACATTACTAAGAGCCCAAACAGTTGAAGTAGGATTTGTAGCTTTAGAATCATTGATGAAATCTATCTGCCGCAGGCGCCTTACAAACTGCATCCGGTGA
>Ga0180007_10001539_pt1 | contig 30953 bp, 27 predicted proteins | sample MM_PC_MetaG_FD_121122 | JGI IMG/M metagenome (GOLD analysis project Ga0180007, IMG submission 121122) | Groundwater microbial communities from the Aspo Hard Rock Laboratory (HRL) deep subsurface site, Sweden - MM_PC_MetaG | ecosystem: Environmental > Aquatic > Deep subsurface > Groundwater... | reverse complement strand
TCCGCTTCCCGGATGGAATTACAGAATGCCGGTAAAGAATCTTTATTTGAGCAGCGCCAGCGGACATCCCGGAACCGGAGTTATAGGTGGAGGCCGCGCAGCAGTTCAGGCAGTAATGGAAGACCTTGGAATTGATTTTGAAAAGGTAGCAGCAAAGAAATCATAACTACTCGGTGCAAACCGTATAAGAAATAATAGATTGCCATGCGGGAATAACATCCCGCGTGGCATATCTGCTGGTATATGGCTGATACAGGCAGGCCGATTTAACAAGCAAGAGTATCCTGATTGAAGAGGGAGAATAGCAGTCATGAAGATGTACAGTAAAGAAGGAGTCGAGATGATGGATATGTTATCCATGTCTCGCGAAGGTGAGAACCTGGTAGTTAAAGGAAAAATGATGGGCGCAATGCTTGCTACCATATATGTAAAACCTAAAGATCTCTGGCAGTCTTTAGGCCTGTTGTCTTTTTCAATTATTGTTTATATGCCTGTAATGCTGGTAAAAGGTTTTTTAGCAAACAAAAAAGATAAATAATTACCGGATGTATTAATAAAATATTAAACTATTTTTTAAGTAGAGAAAAAGGAGGAGCATATGAGATTAAAAGATAAAGTTGCCATTGTAACCGGTGGGGCTGTAGGTATCGGCAGGGAAATGGCTGTTGCTATGGCTAAAGAAGGCGCTGATATCGTAGTAATAGATGTTGCCGATAATATGGATGATGTTATTAAAGCGGTTGCGGCAGCCGGTCGTAAATGTTTGGCAATAAAAGCAGATATTACAAAAAGAACTGAAATACAGGCAGCGATTGACAAGGCTGTAGCTGAATTGGGGAAAATTGATATTCTTGTAAATAACGCAGCTATTTATCCTTTCGCTCCTTTTCTGGAAACTACAGATGAACTATGGCACCAAACTCTTGAAGTAGGATTGTACGGTACATTTCTTTGCAGCCAGATTGCTGCAAGAGAAATGGTAAAAAAAGGCTATGGCAAGATAATCAATATCGCATCAACACAGGGTATTCTTGGGATTCCTCTTACTGCTTCCTATACTGCTGTAAAAGGTGCTGTTATAGCGCTGACCAGAGAAATGGCCACGGAATTAAGCCCTGCAGGAATAAATGTAAATTGCCTTGCACCGGGTTTGACCCTGACCGATCATGCCAAGTCGGCAATGCCGCCTGAAGTAATGGCTTTTATGGGAGCAGCAGTTCCGATTAAAAGACTTGCAGATCCTTCGGATTATAATGGTATTATAATTTTCTTGGCATCAGATGAATCAAAATATTCAACAGGAGCCACATTCTGCGTAGATGGCGGAATCGGCAGCACTATGCTTCCTGGCCTTCCTCCAGGCTGATGAAAATGGGATGAAAGTTGTAGTCTTATCGTTATTTTATGCTGATATAATGATTTCAATAATTAAATAACAAATGACAAAATTATAGGCCAAAGTCATAGATAATTGACTTTGGCCTTCTTGTTTTTATAATAAGTCCAGCGATAAATTTAATTTACTTACAGCCTTAATAATTATCGCTGAATTGTTGTATGCTTTCAGGACTTATTTGCTATATATCATAGTAAAGCATAAATTCATGCGGATGTGGGCGAAGTCTTACCGGATTAATTTCATGCTTAGTTTTATATTCAACCCAGTTATCTATTACATCCTGAGTGAAAACGCCGCCTTTCAACAAGAATTCCTTATCTTCCTTTAATGCACTTAATGCCTCATCAAGAGAGCCGGGAGCTGTCGGGATATTTGCAAGTTCTTCCGGCGGAAGATCGTATATGTTCTTGTCAAGAGGATCTCCCGGATGGATCTTATTTTCAATTCCGTCTAATACAGCCATCAGAATTGCAGAAAAAGCAAGATATCCGTTACAGGACGGATCAGGAGTTCTGAATTCAATCCGTTTTGCTTTTGGAGATGTTGAGTACATGGGAATACGGACAGAAGCGCTTCTGTTTCTGCTTGAATATGCAAGATTTACTGGTGCTTCAAATCCGGGAACAAGTCTTTTATAAGAATTTGTTGTAGGATTGGTAAATGCACAAAGAGCTTTGCAGTGTTTTAAGATTCCACCAATGGCATAAAGCGCTTCTTGAGATACGCCTGCATATTTATCACCGGCAAAAAGTGTATTGCCGTCTTTCCATATACTTACATGTACGTGCATCCCGGAGCCATTATCTTCAAAAAGCGGTTTTGGCATAAATGTAACTGTATGGCCGTTTCTGTAGGCCACATTTTTCAGCACATATTTAAACCACATCAACTGATCTCCCATTAAAGTAAGAGGCTTAAACCGCATATCAATCTCGGCCTGTCCTGCTGTGGCCACTTCATGATGCTGGCATTCCATTTCTATTCCAAGCTCTTCAAGGGTGAGCATCATTTCAGTTCGAAGATCCTGAAATTTATCCATGGGCGGAACGGGAAAATAACCTTCTTTATGCCTTGGTTTATATCCTAAATTCGGGCATTCATCCCTGCCTGTATTCCAAATTGCTTCTTCTGAATCAATTATATAAAAAGCACTGTTTTTCTGTGAATCAAAACGTATATCATCAAAAATAAAAAATTCAGCTTCAGGACCAAAAAACGCAGTATCACCAATACCGGTTGTTTTAAGATAAGCTTCCGCTTTTTTAGCAATATATCTTGGATCACGTGAATAAGGTTCCCTTGTTATAGGATCTACAATATTGCATATCAATACAAGTGTTGGTACTTCATAAAACGGATCAATTTGAGCTGTTGCGGGATCAGGAATAACAAGCATATCACTTGCATTTATAGGCTGCCATCCTCTTATGCTTGAAGCATCAAACCCGAAACCGTCTTCAAAACTTGATTCATCCAGTTCGCTCAAGGGAACTGTAAAATGTTGCCAATGACTTGGAAAATCAACAAACCGTAAATCTACAACCTTTGCACCTTTTTCTTTTGCAAAATTTAATACCTCTTTTGGATTCATGATACATCTCCTTCAATAAAATTTATTATTTTGTTAATCAGGATTAAAAAATATTAATAAAGCACCAACCCTAAAATTGATTAAATAATCATCATACCAATATGTTATATAGCAATATATTGCATTTTAATGTTGGCATAAATAAGACGTACTAATCATAAAGCATTTCTATAATTGTTTTTTAAATAAGAAACTTAGAGGATGCGTGTGTACTCAAACAAATTAATCAAACAGATTATACCGGATCTATAAAGCGTCCTTTCCCTTTTCGCCCGTTCTAACCCTTACAGCTCCTTCAATCGGAATCACAAAAATCTTTCCGTCTCCTAATTTCCCTGTATTTGCAGCCTTGATGATTGTCTCAACCACATTACTCGCCATTGCAGCTTCAACAACAATTTCAATTTTTATCTTGGGAATAAAGTCAACTACATATTCGGCTCCGCGATAAATTTCCTTATGGCCCTTCTGCCGGCCGTATCCTTTAACTTCAGATACCGTCATACCGTGAACCCCGATTTCATTAAGGGCTTCTTTAACATCATCCAGCTTAAAAGGCTTTATTATAGCTTCAATCTTTTTCATATTCCCACACCCTCCATATTCTTTATTTTCACATTGTATATCCAACTTCATTATGTAAATTCACATCAAGACCCTGTATTTCTTCTTCCTCAGTTACCCTGAGGCCAACAATATAATTTATTATCTTAACAATCACAATAGTAACTATCACTGAATAGGTGATAGCAGCTGCTATGCCAATTGCCTGTATCAAAACCAGTTTCGGATTTCCATAAAAAAGACCATCAGCGCCTGCCGGGTTAATTGCCTTTGATGCAAAAAGACCTGTTGCAAAAGCTCCCCATACACCGCCTATCCCATGTACTGCTACCACATCAAGTGCATCATCATATCCGAATTTGCTTTTAAGAGACATCGCTAAACAGCATATAATTCCTGCAACCAGACCTATAGATATCGCGGAAACCGGTCCCACAAAACCGGCTGCCGGAGTAATTGCAACTAGTCCTGCAAGCGCACCTGAAGCAGCTCCAAGAGTAGTAGGTTTTCCATGATATATCCACTCCACCATTATCCATGAAACCGCTGCTGCTCCTGCTGAAAGCTGAGTTGTAATAAGCGCCATTGAAGCAAGCCCTCCGGCCGACAACGAACTGCCGGCATTAAATCCAAACCATCCGAACCAGAGAATCCCTGTCCCAAGAAGCGTCATTGTAAGATTATGAGGCATTATGGCATCCTTTCCCCAACCTTTACGCTTTCCTATCATAAATGCAACAACCAGGGCTGCTGCTCCTGAATTTATATGAATTACAGTTCCCCCCGCAAAGTCAAGGGCTCCAAGTTTTCCAAGCCAACCGCCACCCCATACCCAATGACAGACAGGAAAGTAAACAAAAGTTGTCCAAAGAACTGTAAAAATAATAAACGCCGAAAATTTCATTCTTTCTGCATAAGCACCTGTTATCAACGCTGGTGTTATAATTGCAAACATCAGTTGGAAGGCACAAAACAAAATGTGCGGTATACTATCGGAATAGGGGCCGGGAGAAAATCCAACCCCATTTAGAAAAGCCCAATCGAAATTACCTATAAAACCATGAATATCAGGCCCAAAAGCAAGCGAATAACCATAAAAAACCCATATTATAGAAACTATTCCTAAGCTGATAAAACATTGAAGTATTATAGAAAGAACATTTTTTGATCGGACAAGCCCTCCGTAAAACAGACCCAATCCGGGAGTCATAAACATAACAAGCATTGTTGAGACAAGCATAAAAGCCGTATCACCCGAATTTATCATGATTCAAACCTCCGTTAAACTTTTCTCGCCAATAATCCATGGCGGATTTACACATTGATTTACAGTTATTCAGATAACACAGAAGAAAATATAAAGCTGAATAGCTACAGTTATATTTCAACAAAGCTTTATAAAACCGTTTTTGTAATTACCTCTGATATTGCAGCTTTGATTGAAGATACCTGGTCTTCTGAATCAACTTTTTGCCCATCAAAATCAATCACATAAAAAACATCAACAACCTGGTCTATTTTTGTTGCGATTTTTGCAAGTTTTATATCCAAACTGCACGAAAACAACGCATTTGTAATTTTGTATAAAAGCCCGGGGAAATCATATGAAAATACCTCTATAATTGTAAAAAAACTTGAACTGTTGTTATCTATATTTATTTTATGCATCTTACCTGTCAAATGCGGTTTAGGATAAGATATCTCTAAGAGCTTTTCTTTGATAGCAGAGGTAAGCTCCAATTTGCCGGAAAGTGCCGATTCAAGAGTTACTTTGGCTTTCGCCCATTTATTTTCCTCAAATATCTGATCGGCCGGCGGCTTAAGTGTGAAAATATCAAGAGCGATACCGTTTTTCCATGTGTTGATTCTTGCATCTAATATATCAAGACCGTTTAAAGTATAAACTCCGGCTATTTTGGAAAAAAGGCCGGGCCTGTCTTTGGCGCAGATAGTAACAATTCTTGTATCTGATTCTAAATGACTTTCTATTTTCCAGACAAATTCGGATGTACCAAGAGTACTATAGAGTCTGTAATGTTCTAAGAGCTCATGGTCCGGTGTGGACAGAAGATATCTTGGCGAAAGAGCTTTTATGTGATTTTCAACATCATGTTCGGTCTTTGCGGATCGAATAGAATTTAATAATCTTTGCTTTTTGCTTTCAATAAGTCCAAAAGCTTCGCTTGATGCCAGCTCTCCTTTTTCCATTATGTTTAGTACTTTTAAAAAAAATTCTCTTAATAAAGAAAAAGTCCAGTTGTTCCAGGCCTTGTGTCCTGTGGCTATGGAATCTGCAACGGTAAGAAGATAAAGCATCTTTAAAAGTTCAGTGTCTTTGATCAGCCCGGCACAGAAAACAGCGGTTTCTTCATCATTAATATCTCTTCTTGTAGCAGTCTTTATAAGCGTAAGATGTTCTTGAGTAAGAAATGCAACCGTATCTATCTTATCCTGTTTGAATTTCATCCTGGCAAGAATCGCCTGTACGATTTTCGCGCCGCGTTTGGAATGCCCGCCCCCTGATTCTCCTTTTCCGATATCATGCAAAAGAGCTGCCCATAAAAGCAGTTTTTTGTTTTTCAATTCCTGGTATAAATTACCACATAGCCAGTCTCCGGTTATGTCATCTTTGGTGCCGAAATGTTTAATAGTTCGAACAGTACGTAAAGAATGTCTGTCAACGGGATAAATATGATATTCATTAAACTGGATTATGTTTACTATTCCTTTAATCTCCGGAATGAAATGTTCAAGAAAGCCCGTGTTTAACATTTCTGTAAGAACATTAAATGAAGCAGGTGCTGAAACAAGAATCTTTTCAAAAGACCTGATAACCGAACCCGAAGATCTGAAAGTGTCATCTATAAGGTATCCAAATTCTTTTACCAGTCTTTTGGATTCAGCGCTTAATGGAATTTTAAGATTAGTACTTTCCTCAAATATTTTTATCAACAACTCAGGATCAGCCAGTATTTTTTCGGACGAAGTAAAATTAAGTGATCCTCTTTGTGTTACTTCAAGACCATCTGCTTTTGTTTGTTTTAAAAGCTTTCTTTTGCGTAGCAGCTTTTTATCATAGCCGAATTCATAGAGAAACATCTTAAGCTGCTGTTTTATAAATTCCATTTTGCCGTGAAGTTCTCCTAAAAATCTCTCCACAGGCTTATGGCCGTTTTCCAGCTTGAATTTTAATGCATTGGCCAATTTTGTCTGGTATTCAAAATACAACTGGTCACATTTTCTCGCTGCAAGGCGGTGCAGTCGGTTTCTTACATGCCATACAAAAGAAAGGCATTCCGAAAGATCATTGAACTCATTGTGGGATAGGTAACCATAGTATTCAAGATCTCTTGGTTTTTTAATATCGGAGATAATACGCGCTATCCAGAGAATGGTATGATAATCTCTTAGCCCCCCTTGACCTTCCTTTATATTGGGCTCAAGCATATAAGCTGAATCACCGAAACGCTGATGGCGTAATGAATTGCTTTCAACAAGCCACTTGATAATACACCTGGAGTCTTTCTTAAGAATTTTGTTATGAAGCTGTTCCATAAGTCTTGAATACAGAAATGACATCCCGCATACAAAACGAGCATCCAGCATCGATGTAAGTACCTGATAATCACTTCCGCCAAGGCTGATGCATTCTTTCAAAGAACGTGTTGCATAGCCAACCTCAAGGCCAATATCCCATAAAGGATATACAACCTCCTTTATAAGCTTTTCGGTATGTTCAGGAATTTTGTTTTCGAAAAGGAAAAGAAGATCAACATCTGAAAAAAGGCATTGTTCTTCACGGCCGTAACCGCCAAGAGCAATTATTGCAAAAGGGTTCCCAGCAATCGCCATAACAGGCCCTATTTTACTTTTTTCAAAACTTTCGAAAAAATAATTATCCATAAGTCTCGAATGCTTTTCGAGAAACACCGGCGAATATTCTTTCAGAGATTCCGAATAAAGCTTTTCTCTTTCCCGCCGCAATGTCTCTGCTGCATTTTCGTACTTGATATTGATTCTATGCAAATTTTCCTTGGCGCCTATAATCATAAATAATTTTTCCTTTTCGTTAACTTAAAAAGCAACAGCCATGCCAAAATTTTACAGATAAGATATAATTGATATATTATATGGTTATGCATATATAAGCATCCATATGAAATATTTATATGAACAATAATGTAATATTATATTACAAATTTGTAACTGAAATGGGATTTTATATGATAGATATTACCAGATTATTATTGATATGGCATTATTATTTTAATACCGGCACAGAATATCCTGGCAAAACGCATATTTTCAAGTCGTACATACCAAAACCCTTTCAGAAAAAAGGAAAGGAGGCTCTTGATTTATTATAAGCAGTAAACTAAAATGCCTGTCATGTCTGAATGCAAACATAATATACTTGTGCTGCTACCGCAAAAAAGCAACCGGATCAGATGCGTTCATTGCCATTTGACGCTAAAGACTGATGAACTTGAGGATGGATACTGTCCGGAATGTTTTGAGGCACAAGGTAAAAAACATTATGATTTTGAAGAAGTAAAGTCTCCAGAAAATGCCAAAACCATCTATCGGTGTGATGGCTGCGGTATTATGATTGAATGCGATTAATCCCTTTTCACTGTTCGATATGAACGAAAAGGCAATTCGGGTTGAAGATATCTTTGATATGACTTGCAACTATTACGATAACGACATTGCTGACATACAAAAGTGTGTTTTTTGGGATTTCCCTTTTTGGGGCAAAGAATATATTTTCCTTCCTTATTTATTGTCATTCACATTATTCCTTAAAGAGCGGCCAGTAACCTTTCATGAATATTTTCAAAACCTCCGTTTGACATTATAAGGATAAGATCGCCTGATTTTGCTGTTTTTACAAGAAAATCAATTATGGATTGCGTGTTGTTGAAAAAATAAGCGTCTTTTCCCTTTATCTTAAGATCCTCTACCAGTTTTTCGGAAGAAAATCTTTCATCAAAAGGTATCTTTTCAAGAAGAGGTGGTTTGCTTATACAAATGATATCAGCATCATCAAATGACAGTGGATATACATCCTGAAAAACCTTTCGCATGCTTGAATTTGTTCTAGGCTCAAATACAGCAATCAGCCGCCCTTTAGGGTAAAAAGGTTTTAGAGCTTTCACTGTTTCTTTTACGGCAGTTGGATGATGGGCAAAATCATCCATTACCGTAATGCCTTGTTTTTCTCCGCGCACTTCCTGCCTTCTTTTTATTCCCTCAAATGTTTCAAGAGCTTCATATATTGTATCAACCGGGATATAGAGACTATCGGCAGCAGCAATTACCGAAAGAGCATTTAACAAATTATGCTCCCCTACAAGTTTTGTTTTAAATGTCCCGAAAGTCTTTTCTTTTTTCATTACCTCAAAAAACGTCCAGGGCGATTCAATTTTAAATGAACCAAGCTTCCAATCGGAAGCGCTGTTTTTCCCGTACTGCTCTACTCTGCAATTACTTTTCCCTAAAAGGGATTTGATATTATCATCAGTATCAAATGATATAAGCCTGCTATCCGGAGATATCTTTTCTATCATTTTGCCGAAAGTTTCTTTCACATGATCAAGATCTCTGAATATATCGGCATGATCAAATTCTATACTTGTAAGGATTGCTATTAACGGGTCAAAATGAAGAAACTTGGGCCCTTTATCGAAAAAAGCGGTGTCATATTCATCGCCTTCCACAACAAAATACTTCCCTTTCCCTATCCTGTAATTGCTGTTAAAGTTTTTTGTAATGCCACCTATCATAAAGGATGGATCAAGACCTGCTTTGTAAAGCACCCATGCCAGTATGGATGTTGTTGTTGTTTTTCCATGAGTACCTGTAACAATGAGGCTGTTTTTACCTTCTGCTGCAAACCGGTTTAAGGCCTGGGGCATGGAACAGTAATATAAACCCATTTCTGCCATTTTGACTGCTTCGGGATTTTCTCTTCTAACCGCATTTCCTACAATAACAAGATCAGGTTTATAAGAAAGATTATCGGAGCTAAAACCCTGCATAAGAGCAATTCCTTTTTCTGCAAGAAAATCGCTCATAGGAGGATATATCTTATCGTCAGAACCTGTTATTTCATAGCCCAAGTCTTTGAGCATGCATGCAAGCGCTCCCATTCCGGTTCCGCATACAGCAATTAAATGAATTTTTTTTATTTTTTCGGGAATTTTATTTTTATATAAATCCGGCAATTCAAATAATCCTTTAAACAAAATATTTACCTTAAAGATAAGGTAGGAATTTAATTCACCCCGTCCGGTTGATATAACTTCTTTTAATCAGTCTCTGTTCTAACCTAAGAAATATTTTTCCAGAAGTCTTTAGCCTCTTGCTTGGCAGTATTTGTCTTTAAATCATAATTGTTTGTTCCGGGAATGCTACCTCCAAGGCGCTGGATTCTTTCTTCAAGCGGAGGATGAGTTGAAAAAAGATAAATCAGACTTTTTCCTGACAGCGGATTTACAATAAACATATGAGCTGTTGAAGGATTTGCATCCATAGGAAGCTTTCTGGAATAGGCATCGAGTTTTGTGAGAGCTCCTGCAAGTCCGTTTGAATTACCGGCGATAACCGCTCCTGTGGAATCTGCCAAAAATTCTCTGGAGCGCGATATTGCCATCTGTATAATCGCAGCTGCAACAGGAGCCACAATCGACATGAGTATAAGCGAGATAAAGCCACCTCCATGATTGCTGTCATCACTTCTATGGCCGCCGAAGATAGCTGCAAACCGGGCCATATTGGCAAGCACCATAACAGCACCTGCAAGTGTTGCCGCAATAGAGCTTATCAGGATATCTCTGTTTTTTATGTGTGATAGTTCATGAGCAATAACACCTTCAAGCTCTTCTTTATTCATCAGATTAACAAGGCCTTTTGTAACAGCAACAACCGCATGCTCGGGATCTCTTCCTGTGGCAAAAGCATTCGGCGATTCTTCGGGTATTAAATAAACCTTCGGCATCGGCAGTCCGGCACGAGCCGTAAGCTTTTTTACTATCTCATATACAAGAGGCACATCACTTGAGGTAACTTGCCTTGCCTTATACATCTTTAATACAATCTTATCGGAAAACCAGTAGCTGATAAAATTTATTGCTGCTGCAAGGATAAGTGCTATAACCATTCCATGCACACCCCCCATTATCTGACCAATCCAGATAATAAATGCCGTCAATACGGCAAGCAACACTACGGTTCTTACGTTATTTCCCATAGCTGATAATCCTTCAAATAGTGTACTCAGGTTGCCATACCAATGGTTCACAATTCATAGTTCACAGTTGGTTGTCTTGAACCCTTAAACCGTGGACCTTGAACCCTTGAGCCCTGAACCCTGAACCCGATCAGTTTTATTTTTCTTTTGATTGCAACATTGCCTTAGCTGCCATGTTAATAGTTTGTTCTATATCATCTTCGCTGTGAGAATATGAAACAAACAACGCCTCAAACTGTGAAGGGGCAAGATAAATTCCATTATCAAGCATCTTTTTATAATAAGCCGCAAACATCTTAAGATCGCTTTTTTTTGCGCTTTCAAAATCAATAACCTTATCTTCCGTAAAAAACATGCCAAGCATGGAGCCTGATCTTGCAACAGATACTTTTATTCCCGCTTTTTCTGCAGCTTCCACAAGTCCATTAGCAAGCATTTCCGAATTGGCGTTTAATGATTCATAAAAACCGGGTTTTTTAAGCTCGGTTAAAGTTGCTATACCTGCGGCCATGGCAAGAGGATTGCCTGACAGTGTGCCGGCCTGGTAAACCGGCCCCTGGGGAGCAATATGTTCCATTATCTCACGTTTTCCGCCATATGCCCCTACAGGAAGACCTCCTCCGATAATTTTCCCAAGGCATGTCAAATCAGGCACAACTCCATACACGGACTGCGCACCACCGTAAGCAACCCTGAAACCGGTCATTACTTCATCAAATATTAAAAGACTGCTGTATTTTATGGTAAGCTTTCTTAAGGCTTCTAAAAATCCATCGCAAGGAAGCACAAGTCCCATATTTCCGGCAACAGGTTCTACTATTATGCAGGCAACTTGCGAGCCGTATTTTTCCATAGCTTCTTCAACACTTTTAATATCATTAAAAGGAAGGGATAATGTTGATGAAACAAAAGATTCCGGGACTCCGGGACTTCCGGGAATTCCAAGAGTGGCAACGCCTGATCCGGCTTCAACAAGCAGTGCATCGGAATGACCGTGATAACAACCGTCAAACTTTATAATCATATCTCTTCCGGTAAAACCCCTTGCAAGCCTGATAGCACTCATTGTGGCTTCGGTTCCGGAATTAACCATCCGCACCATTTCTACAGAAGGTACGGCATCAATAATCATTTCTGCAAGTTTAATTTCTAAAATGGTAGGCGCTCCGAAACTGGTTCCGTTTTTTAGAGCCAAATTTATCGCAGAAACAACAGCATGATGTCTGTGGCCAAGAATCATAGGCCCCCATGAACCGATATAATCTATATATTCGTTTCCATCTTCATCAAAAATTCTTGCCCCATCGGCCCGGCTTATGAAAACCGGCTCCGATCCGACGGATTTGCATGCACGTACCGGACTGTTCACACCACCTGGGATTAATTTTTTTGCCTTATCAAAAAGCTTTTTGGAATATTCTCTTTTCAAAATATATTTTCATCCTTTTAAGGTCTGTTAAATTTTTAATTTAATAATATGGTAATATAAGTTATGTTCAGCTTATAGTCAAAATATTAAAGCATGACAGCTTTATAAAAAGAGCCAGTTTCAAAAGTATAATAATATTTTTTTCAAAGCCGTCAATTATATATCATAGAACCATAAAGCAAAAACAGGGCATTAAAATGCAATACGGAAAATACGGTTTTAAATGCTGTTTTGAAAGCGATGCAATACTACCTCCATATAAAGGCTCAACATTTCGGGGAATTTTCGGACATGCCTTAAAAAAGGTGGTTTGTGCGTTAAAAAGACAGGAGTGCGAAGATTGTCTTTTAAAAGAACGCTGTATATACACTCTTGTTTTTGAGACAAAGCATGCAGTAAAAGTTCCGGACGGACTGAGGATTTCCACGCCTCCCAATCCTTTTGTGATAGAACCTCCCATATCAAATGAAACCATGTATAAAAAAGGCTCGTCATTTGATTTTAATCTTCTGTTATTTGGAAATGTAAACAACAGCCTCGCCTATTTTATTTATGCTTTTGATCAGATAGGAAATACCGGCATCGGAAAAAGAATCGGGGAGAACAGAGGTGTTTTTTGTCTTAAAGAAGTAAAAGACAATAACGGCATAATCTATTCGGATAAAGACCGCTCACTTGTTAAATCCGAAGAAGCGGAAGAATTAATATTAAAGGATCATGCCGGAAATGATGGTTCAGTTTTTCGTATAAAACTTGTTCTTGAAACACCGCTAAGATTAAAATTTGAAAATCATCTCAAAGCCGACCTTCCCTTCCATGTTCTTGTACGCGCCATGTTAAGAAGAATTTCTTCTCTTTATACTTTTTATGATAACGGTGAACCTCCTCTTGACTATCGCGGTCTTGTTGAAAGAGCAAAAAATATCCGGATTGTAGAAGAAGATCTTTCATGGTTCGACTGGAAGCGTTACTCCAATCGGCAGGATCAGAAAATGCTCATGGGAGGAATCGCAGGTTCAATCACATATGAAGGCAGGATTGCAGAATATCTGCATCTAATTGAATTTTGTGAGAAAGTGCATATAGGCAAACAAACCACGTTCGGGCTTGGAAAGATAGGAATTGAAATTTAGAATGTGTCAGGTATAAGTATAGGGTGTAAAGTGTTAGGTGTTAAGTGTTAAGTTAAATCAACAAACAACACGATAATTTTCATGGCAAAATTGCAAAAATTAACTTATACTGGCAACCATGAATAAAGAACAAAAAATAATCAAATATTGGTCTGCGGCTTCTAAACAGGATTTTGAAACCGCAGAAATTCTTTTTGAGAATATGAGGTATCATCATGCGTTGTTTTTCTGTCACTTGAGTATAGAAAAAATTCTAAAAGCAATAATTGTGAAAAAAACACAAGAAGCGCCTCCTCTTCTGCACGATCTGGTTCGCTTGGCAGAAAAAGCAGTAATTGAATTGTCCGATAAAAAAAAGAATGAACTTGCGGAGATCAGTATTTTTAATATCGAAGCAAGATATGATGATTATAAATTCAGTTTCTATAAAAAGGCTAATAAAAGATTTACTGCAAAATATGTTAATAAAACGAGAAAGATTTTAATATGGTTAAACAAAAACCTTTAGGCAAAAAAGAGATTGATTCAATCAATAAATATAAAAAGCTCCTTAAGCAAAAAGGGATTAAAGTGTCAAAAGTAATCCTTTTTGGATCTCATGCAAAAGGAACGGCTAACCTGGAAAGCGATCTTGATTTAGCAGTAATTTCTTCACAGTTCGGACAAGACAATTTAAAAGAAATGATGCTTCTGCGTAAACTGGCTCTTGAGATAGATTCGCACATCGAGCCTTTACCTTTTTCTCCTCAAGATCTTGATGACCGATACAGCACACTTGTACAGGAAATTAAAAAATACGGAGTGACTATTTAGCTCATAATAAAAATTATGCATTTTAAAACCGTTTTGGCCGGATTCGAACTTAAGGGTAATCAGAATTATTAGAACGGGAGAAGTTTCTCGGATGATGAGGTTCATATTTTATAACACTTAACGCTTCGTCTCCCTCACGCCTGCGGCATACCTCACATATAACCTTTTTCAAATAATCCTGTTGCTTTAATAAAAACAAAGTGGTAGCCAATTTCCTGTCCTATTGCTCATTTTATTGTTTGTGTTTTCCGGAATAAGTAATCCCTTATCTCTTTTTAGTTTATACTCTCAGAAGGATTTAATATGACTGGATATAATAAAGCCCCGTACTTCAGGTAATTGAAGTACGGGGCTTTTTGTTTTCAGGATGAAATATTGAAATGAAAAATATACTTCTATCAGTAGTAGAATTGAGTCCGCAGGTAATTACGGAAACCTTGTATACTCTGCATCAAAACGGCCGTGAGGTGCATGCCTTGCATGTAATAACCACACGAAACGGAAGAGATATAGTTTTTGCTGATCTTCTAGTATGATAGATAAGAATATAATGGAAATTGTGTTATGATATCAACCGAAAAGAAGTTTCTTGCAACAATTAAACGGGGAGAGTCGGCGACAGTAGAGTTCAAATTGACTTTTGACCGTGAAACTGTTGAAACCCTTTGCGCCTTTGCCAACACCCGTGGAGGCATCGTTTTTATTGGCGTTTCTAATACAGGCGAAATCACCGGTGTTAAGATCGGTAAAGAGACTGTCCAGAACTGGGTCAATCAGGTTAAGCTGAGCACTTCAAACACTCTTATCCCGGATGTTGATGTCATTCCCTTTAAAGACAAAATGGTTGTTTCTTTATCTATATCGGAATATCCAATTAAACCTGTGGCATGCAAAGGAAGATATTTCAAGCGAGTCAAAAATGCCAATCACCAGATGAACATAACAGAAGTTGTGAATGAACATCTCAAAACATTCAATGTAAGTTGGGATTATTACATAGACGAATTTCATTCGGAAAAAGACATCTCTTTACAAAAGGTACAGATTTTCATTGACCGCATTAACCGATCCCGTGAGATTCCGGTTCTCGATAATCCGATAAAGGTTTTGCACAAATTCGAGCTTTTAAAAGATGGAAGAATTACACGCGCCGCTTTTTTTCTCTTCATGGCCGGCGAATCAAGTCTGAGCAGTATTGAACTTGGTCGTTTCCAGACACCCACTATTATCAAGGACGGTGCGAGGCTTAAAACGGATCTTTTTACCGAAGTGGATGGCACAATGGACTTTATCAAAAAGCATATAAATAAAGCCTATATTATTACAGGCAAGCCGCAAAGAGAAGAACGCTGGGACTATCCGCTCGATGCCCTGCGTGAAATTGTTGTCAATGCCATTGTACATCGCGATTATTCCAGCTCATCAGATTCGGTCGTTAAAATATATGATAATCAAATAGAATTTTTCAACCCCGGCGGGCTTCCTGAAGGACTTACCGTGGGAAAACTTCTTAAAGGAGAATATATCTCAGTTATCCGAAACAGAAAGATTGCAGATATGTTTAAGGAAGTCGGGTTGATAGAAAAATATGGTACAGGCATCCGCCGGATCCTTACAGGATTTAGAAACTATGGGTTGCCGGAACCCCGCTTTGAGGAATTTAGCGGCGGCTTCAGGGTTACGATTTATAAGCAGGCTGGTCAGGTAGCTCCTGCAGGATTTACCGACCAAGCCGAGGATGAAGTTACCGCACAAGTTACCGCACAAGTTACCGCACAAGTTTTGAACTATTGTCAAGAACCTCGAAAAGCATCTGAAATTATGGAGTTGCTTGAACTAAAACATTGGAAAACATTTCAAAAAAACTATCTTAATCCGCTGCTCGAAGCTGAATTAATTGAGCGAACAATTCCAGACAAACCCCGAAGCAGCAAGCAGAAATACCGGCGGACAGAAAAAGGGCGAATGTTTTTGAATAAGGCTGGAAGGAGTGAGAATTGAGATATGCGGCTTACGTTGGGTGTTCCGCTTTTCTTTAAAACCTTATTGAGTTAACTCATACAAAATCGAAATGAAAAATATACTGCTTTCAGTTGTTGGTTTAAGCACGCAGGTAATTACCGAGACCTTGTATGCTCTGCATCAAAACGGCCGTGAGGTGCATGCCTTGCATGTAATAACCACACGAAACGGAAGAGATATAGTTTTTGCTGATCTTCTGGCCGGAGGCAATGGTTATTATCATAAATATTTAAGTGAATACGAGATTGACCCTGATACCATTGATTTCGGTTATGAAAATATCCATGTAATCAGCGACAGTCATGGTGTTGAAATAGATGACATTATCAGCGAATCGGATAATGAGTATCTTTTACAACAATGTTTTGAGCTTGCATTTAAATTCACGAGAGAATCTGAAACAGCGGTATTTTTTTCAATAGCAGGTGGCAGAAAAACTATGAGCGCCTGCCTTACGCTTGCTGCGCAATTTTATGGAAGGCCGCAGGACAGGTTGTATCATGTACTGGTTTCCCCGGAATTTGAAAGCAACCGTAATTTCTATTTTCCTCCGAAACATTCCGAAGAAATTGAACTAAAAGATAAAAACGGGCAGGTATATTACAAGAGTACAAAGTATGCACAGATAAATCTTATTTCCGTTCCCTTCATATCTATAAGGGAAAAACTGTCAAAGGATTTTCTCAAAGAGCCCAAATCTCCCGGAGCGCTTATGCTTTCATTGATAAAAGAAGATGAAACAAAGCTCACGGTAAGCCTAAAATCAAAGAAGATATTATATAAAAACCTGGAACAGGACATTATGCCTGCCCATCTTGCTCTTTATGCCTTTTTTGCCTTGCGTAAAAATGAATGTCAGAAAAAAAGCTGCGGTGCATGCAGAGATTGTTTCGTGGATATTCAGACAATATTTAATAATCAAAACAGGATTACTGAAATATACAAAAAACTTTGCAAAACCAGACCGATTGAGGAAATGAGCGACAGCGGCATTACCGGCCTGGATAATAATAATTTCAACTCTTTTAAGTCAAAGATAAGAAAAACCCTACTCAACAAATTTGGCCCATACGCTTTAAAAGATATTGAAATAGCATCCATCGGGCAAAGGCCGGGAGTAAAGTACGGAATTTTGATGGATAAGGATAAAATGGAGTTTGTGTGTTGAAATGAACATAAATATAGACCGTTTCCCTTCGGATTTTATGTTTACACTTACAAAAGACGAATTTTCAAACTTGAAGTTCCATTTTGGAATATCAAGTTTGAACAGAAACTGGAAGGGCACGATGAGCAGATTCAAATTATTTTTCAGGCAATTAAAGAACTAATGACGCCTCCGGAAAAACCGAAGCGTAAAATAGGTTTTGCCATAAAAGAAAAACAACGAACGTACAGCAAGATTAAACAATGACTTTGAGACCTCTGCGGGCTCTGCGAGAAATTTAAAATTCACAATAAAAGAAAAGATTCGTGGATATGGTAAGTAATGGCAATGTTGCAGCAGTTGAAAAGAAAATAAGCTTTCTGTAATTTAGAACAAATATTGTTAGATCGATATGATACAGGAAATCGAAAAGAATATGTTTGCGGATAAAATTTTATCGGAGGGTGATTATGGATGAAACTGTTTTAAAAATAGCAATGGGAGGTCTGCTTCATGATATAGGAAAGTTCATGCAACGGGCAGAACTTGAAAAAGACTTTGTCGAAATCAAAAATAATTATGACGGTTTTTGTCCTATTTTAGACGGGGGGCGACATGGCTACCTGCATGCCGCTCATGCCGCTTATTTTATTGAAGAATTGATACCCGAAAACATCATTGATAAAACCGATAAGGCAGAACTATATAACGCTGCCCGCCATCATAAAAACCCTTCCGGTGATATTTATCGCGAGGCAGACCATCTTTCAGCAGGTATGGAGAGATATGAAGACGAAAAGGACTCAGATAACTACAAGAAGGTTCGTCTCCATTCAATTTTCGATGCGGTTGAACTCCAATATGCTATCCATGACAAAGAGAACCGATTAAACAGCAGATGGCGATATAGTCTGACAGAACTTTCATCAAATAAGACTGAAGAGTTGTACCCCGTCATGATTGACGATAAAGGCAAAGTGGTTGACGACGGTTTTTCATATAAAAATCAATGGAGCAATTTTAGTAAAGACCTATCAATAATAAATCGTCATGTCGATAAGACATCTTATTTTAATGATCTTTACTGGCTTCTTGAAAAATATACATGGTGCATTCCAAGCGCTACCAACGCGTTCCCTGATATTCCGCTTTTTGATCACCTCAAAACAACTGCTGCCATAGCTTCATGCTTTTATTTTACAAACCAGGAAAACATCAAAAAAAAGCCACATTTTATTCTTTATGGAGGCGATCTTTCAGGCATCCAGGACTATATTTTCAGAATCAGTAGTTCCCAGGGAATAGGCGGCATTTCAAAACGATTAAGAGGCAGGTCATTTTATATTGCCATGCTGACTGAGATATTTTCACGTTATGCCATTAATACCCTAAATTTGACGGTAGCAAATGTCAACTTTTGCGGCGGCGGCAATTTTGAGATTCTTTTGCCGAACACCCAGGCTGTGGTCGACTTTCTCTACCAATTGACAATAGAAATAAATGAATGGCTTGTTAAAGAATTTCATGGCTCGCTTGGGTATGTGGATGCAAGCGTGGAAATGACCAGGGAAGACTTGAGGGACAACTATGGTGAAAAAAAAGATGCCCTTTCAGATAAATTACAAGGGGCCAAACTGAAAAAAAGCTATACGCACCTTGATGAGGGTTCATTTTGGGTTGATAGAATGGAGCTTGCGGGAAAAATATCTGTATGCCCATCCTGTAATCTTAAATTAATTCGGGACAATGAAAAAATTTGTGAACTATGCCAGCAGGACAAGGATATTGGGTCGTTTTTACCAAAAACTGAATATCTTGCGTTTTCGCAATCAGAAATACGCAAACAAGAGAGTTGCAAAACCATAAACTTCGGCAAATTCGGTACTGTGATTTTGTTGGGCGAAAATTCAGATCCATTGGCGTTATCTGAAAACTCGCAGACCATGTATGCGCTTTCAGAACATGAAACCGGGGTTATTGGCCGTTATTTTATTGCTCAAACACTCCCTACGGCAAAAGATCAGATCGGGCCGCTTGAAACAGAGAAAGACGATAGTAACGAAGGAATAGTTTATCCCGGCCAGACTCTTTCGTTTTCAACACTTGCGGATATGGCGGAAGGTGACAAACGCATTGGGATACTCAAAATGGACGTGGACAATCTCGGACTGATCTTCTCCCTGGGTCTGGATACGCCGCCAACAGAAAAAGAAAAGGGCAAAAACCTTCGATCCATTTCCCGCTTGTCAACCCTTAGCCGCCAAATGTCATTTTTCTTCACTGCACATATTGATGAGCTTTGTCGCCAGGTTTTTGGAAAATGGCAGAATGACAAAAATAACAAATGGCCGTATAAAAAAGATGTTTCAAGCATTTTTTATCTGATTTTTGCTGGTGGTGATGACCTTGTTATTGTAGGTCCCTGGGACAGGATTATTGAACTTGCCCGAAAAGTACGAAAAGCGTTTAAAGATTTTACCTGTCATAATCCGAACATATCACTATCAGCAGGGATTTATATCTGTAAACCCAAATTCCCCATCAGTATTGCAGCGGGTAAGGCGGAAGAAGCCTTGAAACAATCAAAAGTTAAGGGAAGAAATCGGATAACGATTATGGAGGAAACCTTTGTCTGGGACAAAGAAGACGAAAGAAGTAGAGTATATCAGAAAGAACTGAGAAGCAGATATCCGGGGGCCCTGTTTGATGAGGCTGAACTTCATAGTGAAAACATTTATCTGACCGGGAAATCAAAAAAACTAAATATAAAAACATTAACCTTTGAAGAACTGTCAAAGTTTGCCGAGCAGCTTCAGGCATATTATGAAGGCAAGAGCATATCCAGGCATTTCATTTTCAGGCTTTTGAAAGCAAGGGAGGAGTTTTTCACGATGGAATATAACTCTGTTAAACATGATCTAGTGGAAGATCATAATTACATGTTCTTACCTCACCTTCTGCATAATATCGAAAGAAATACCTCAGGCGATGCGAAAAGAGAATTGAAAGGAAGTCTTGTAACAACGGCTGAAGCCCAAACATATATAAGGCAGGCTTATTATCCTTGTAAGTCTGTTTTGATGAAAACTAAAAAGTAAGCGAAAGGGGATGATTATGAGTGAAATACAACAATTCCTATTAGATAACACAAAAAACTTTAGAGACGTGCAAATCATTGAATTTGCGCCGCCAGAGAAATGGGCTCACCGTATTGCCAAAGAACTTTATAAAGACATGAAAACCACTCAACTCAGAAAAGTTTTTACTAAAATCAAAACCCTTGAGATTAAAGTAAAAGGTCAAAAGCCGGATGATAAGTTTAACGAACCGGATTTGTATATGCTAATCCCTCATCTTGCATATGCAAAAGGACGAAAACTTATACCGCCTGTTTTTTATGACATGATGAAAACGATCATCGGTGATGGGAAAAACGGTAAAATTAAAACCGTTGAAGATTTCAGAAGATTTGTTGATTTTATGACAGCTATCATTGCGTATCATAAAGAAGTGTCCACAGCAAAGGGGGGAAACAAACATGACTGATTTGAAAGTTAAAAAACCGGAATTCGATTTTATCGGCAAATATATTATTACGGCAGACATAATGTTAAAAACCGGCCTTCACATCGGTGGCACTGAAGAAGGTTTTGATATTGGCGGGATTGATAATCCGGTTATTAAAGATAAGGTTACTGGTGTGCCTTATATTCCCGGGTCGTCCTTGAAAGGTAAAATGCGAAGTTTAATAGAATGGGCGTACAACAAAGTTCAAATTGATCCTGTTAAGGAAAAAGATGAAAGCGGGAAGGAAAAGATAATAAGTTGGACAGGCAAGCTTTGTAGTGACCCTAACGAACCTATTGGCGTTGTTTTTGGCGTTCCGGCAGAAAACCATAGAGATGACCTTCCCGGCCCAACACGACTTGCCGTGAGAGATGCATATCCTGACGAGAATCAAATTAAAAAATGGCAAGACGCCATGGGAGAAAAAATTTACACCGAGGCGAAGACCGAAAACGCAATTGACAGGCTGACATCTGCTGCTAATCCAAGAAGCATGGAGCGTGTTCCGGGAGATTCAATTTTTAAGGCTGAGTTTGTCTATGATGTATATAATTTAAAGAAAGATGTAACAAACCTGAAACTTCTTTTTGAAGGCATGATGCTCCTTGAGGATTCCTACCTCGGAGGAGGTGGTACACGAGGTTCAGGAAAAGTAGAATTTGGAAATATCCAGATAACGGCCAGAGATAAAAATTACTATCTTGGCATAAAAGACAAGGATACGTTGTTAGTCAAGCAGAACGGGCATAAGAAACCCAAGGATATTTCAGATAAATTTAATACAATTTTTCCCGTAACTGAGGGGTGATTATGAAAGAATTTATCATACACCTTGCTCCCCGTTCAAACTATGAGATCACGCTCCATTCGGATACCCTGTTTGGTGCCATTTGTTGGGGAATACGGATGCTTTTTGGCGAGGTAAGGCTCGTTCAGTTGCTTGAAGAATTTAAAAATTTTCCACCTTTTTTGATGTCTTCCGCCTTTCCCTGTATGTTTGACGGCAAAGATTATAAATATTTTCTGCCAAAGCCTATGTTGAAGCCACTCACTATCAAAAACTTGGATCAGCTTTCTAAAAAGGCAAAAAGTGAAAAAGCAACCTATCATTCAAACAAGTTTCATACGATTGAAATTGCAGGGAAATACAAACAATTTAAAAGGATCAAATTCGTTGGGATTTCTAGCTTCAAAAAAGCATTAGAAAAGCCCGATGAATCTGATCTTTTTACTGATTACATGGAAGGTTTTGTATCGGAGCCCCGCTATTGTAATACTGAAACCACCCAGAAAAACAGCATAGACAGGCTGACCCACTCAACAACAGGTTCGGGCAATACGTTTTATGTGCCGGAAATCGCTTACAGGGAAAAATACGGGCTGTATTTTCTCCTGAAAACCAAAAACATCGACGAATACATCAAACCTGTTTTGCTTTTTCTTGAAGATTCCGGCGTAGGCCCTAACGCCCGGACAGGTAAAAACTGGTTCAAGGCTGAAATCTCTGAAAAAACGCTGTTTGATGGGAATAATAGCCATACAGGTGATTCTTTTATAACTCTGTCCCGCTATATCAAGAATGAACCCATCAATAAAGAGGCTTCATTTTATCAGATTGCCTCTGTCAGGTCAAAGGTTGAATCACGGCTTGAATTCGCTGGCGAAGATGTCTGGAAACACAGGGTATCATATTTTACCGCAGGTTCAGTGATAACCCCGGATAATAAGGCGGATCATTATGGCGGCCTTGTCCCTGTCAAATCCATTGGTGGAAAAACCATTTATCAATATGGCTATGCCTACCCTGTTTGGATAAACCATGGAGGGAAAAATGAACTATAAATTGAAGGTGCTATCGCCATTACATATCGGGTGTGGGGAAGAATACAATGCATTATCCTACCTTATGGATCCCAGAAAAAATCCACCTCAACTAAGTATATTAAATGAAGATTTGATTTTTGAAATGCTTAAAGATGGGCAGATTAAAAGTTTTGTTGCATGGCTTGAAAATGAAAGATTCCCTAATCTGTTTTATTTTTTCAAAAATGTCCTTAGAGACACCAACTTTTCCTTACAGAATAAATTGCGTCAAAAGGCCATATACACAATTCCAAATTATGCCGGTCATGAGAAATTAAGAGATATTAAATCCTTTATAAAGGAAATGAATCATCCGTACATTCCCGGCACTGAAATTAAGGGCGCTATTCGAACGGCTGTACTTTACTGTTCTTTACTTGATAATGAGGAATTGTTTGTATGGCTTAAGGATCGGTTCAATCAATTCCAAAGGAACAATGCAGATAAAATTAATGAGGTTAAAAACAAAACAAAGCCAAACACAAAAATCAAAAACGAGCTTGTAAAAGAAATGGCAAGAATAGAATCTGCTTTTCAAGAGCAAGTTCTTTGCTGCAAGCCCAAAGACGCAAAATATGATGTTATGAAATATTTGCAGATTTCTGACAGTGAACTGCTGAATGCGGACAAATCTCTTGCAGTAAGCTATGTCAAGCCATTTAATATTAATAATATTTTCTCGGTGTTTTATGAATATATCAAACCAGGAACAGAAATCGGTTTATCAACACTTGCATTGGAAAACGAAAAATCGCTAAAAACCAAGCTTGATAATATGGGTTTTACTGACAAACAAAAAAAAATTGTTTCAGGAATTGATGCCATTTTCAACTCTTGTTGTCGATTTTCTAATGACCTGCTTGATGAGGAAATTTCGTTTTTCAGCAAGCAGGATAATAAAAAATTTCAAAGCTTAGAAGGCAAACTGCGAATTATTAACCACTTAAATGAGATTAAATCCCAGAACAAACCAGAATCTCCTGTTCTGAGAATCGGCAAGGATGAAGGATACAACAGCCTGACAGTTGGGCTTGCAGTAAAAAAAACGGACTCAGATCTATATGAAAACGTTCTTATCCATGCCACAAAAAACAAAAGCTATGATTCCAATCATGGTGGCCCCATGCCGAAATCCCGGAAAATTGTTTATTGGAACGGAGAAGAAACGACGGCTGGATGGGTGCAACTTATCCCGGAAAATATTTCAGAATCTCAAACGAATATTAAAAACAATTCCGATAATCAAGCAGGACAAGGGTATAAACCTGCTACATCTGAAGATCTTTCAAAACTACAAGGAATGTTTAATGTTAAGGTGAAACGTAAATGAAAACTTATATTTGCACTTGCGGCACATCAATTGCCACAAAACGAAGAATCAATCTTGAGCGTTTTGATGATGTTCCTATATCAAAGTATGATGAAGTAAAAGATGAAATTGAGGCAACCAAGGAACGAATATCGGAAGAACTAAGCGGCATCAAATTGCCCCATGAACTTGATGATACATCGGCAGAAATAAAAAGTCTGGTAAAAATGGGACTCGATAAAAATGATATTATTATACTAATAAGCTCGGATACTATTGATGGAAAATTGTGTGCAGAATCAGTTCGTGATTTTCTTGTTGAAAATAAACTGAGTTCCGAAACTTCTATAAAAATAAAGGAAATTGTTGGGCTTCAAGCAACAGATGGTTTGAAATTTCAAAAAGAAGGTTTGAAAAATCTTCTGGATTATTTGGTCTCTCTCGAACATCAGGATATTATCTTCAACCCTACTGGAGGATACAAAAGCATAGTGCCTTATCTTGCGCTTATGGGCATGCTTTTTAACAAACCTGTTAAATATATCCATGAAAATTCCGATGATATCCTGACACTCACTGGTATTCCCATTATCCTTGATGACAACCTGATATTGTGCATTGAAACAAAGCTGCAAAAAATAGAAAAGGAAACAAGCATTCCTATCAAAGAATGGCAGGGAGGTGTAGATTATAATGAGCGAAGGTTTGATTGTCTTGTTGAAATAGATAACGGACAGGTAACATTAAGTGGAATTGGCTTTTTATTTTGGGAAAGATTTAAACAGGATTATCCAAAAGAGCTCGAACGTGATTTACGCCTGGTATCTGAAAAAGAAAATAAGCTCTTAGCTCAAGGCATAGATCATCATGGGCTTGATAGAATTAAACCTATCGCAAGAGAATTGTTGGAATCACCTTTTGTTTGTGGTGTTCCGAATAGCTGCAATAACCAACCTAAGAGCAGAGTTAGCATAAAGGCTTTAGCTCCTTTGGAAGCAAAAGTACACCTGCAAAGAGAAAGTAGTAGTATTTGTATGGTAACCGATATCCGCTCCGATGCCGGATATTCTTTTCTGATTAAAACCACAGCACGTGACGATGATGAAAATAAACAAATTGCTGAAATTTTAAACAGAAAATATTTTAAATCATAATTTTATATTTTGCTCAGACCTTTAAAGCCCATATGGGCAAATGCCTTAAGCACAGCAAAGCAAAAACTAAACTTGGACCGTTTCTGGGATAAAAGCAGTTCAGGTTGATCATTCCAGCACCCATGATGGTACTATTGAAGAAAAAGGCTGTTGCAGCAAAAGTTAAAGCAGAACTAATAGGCGGGAAAGAATATCGGATTGTTGAAATATCTGAGTAAACCAAGGCGGTGAAGAATATATTGCATTGACAATGCAATATATTATACGATATAGTTCATTGCAAATGCAATATTTTTGGAGTCTGTTTTGGAAAAGGAAAAACTAAAAGAACTGATCATAGAGCACAAGGAGCGGTTTCTTGCCGGAAAGGATCTTATACGCCGGGAATTGCAGGATGACATTGGCTCTTATCTTTCTCAGCGTGAAATAATTGTTTTTACCGGCGTCCGGCGGTGTGGCAAATCATCCCTTATGCGACTGATATGCACTGATCTTTTAAAATCAGACGATGTTTCTGAAAAAAATGTTTTTTATATGAATTTTGAGGATGAGCGTCTGGTCTCCTTCACTGTACGGGACTTTGAATCTCTGTATGAAACATTTATTGAAATAGAAAATCCGGAGGGTCGCAAATACCTCTTTCTTGACGAAATACAGAATGTTCCTGGATGGGAAAAATGGCTGAACCGGCTTTATGAATTTGAAGATGTAAAGATATTTGTTACAGGGTCAAATGCCTCTCTGCTTAGCTCGGAAACTGCTACAGCCCTTACCGGCAGAAACAGGCAGATTGTTGTATGGCCATTTTCATTTCGCGAATTTTTGAGGATGAGAGGATGTTCATATGATTCAAAAAGCGCATATAAAAGGGAAAAAAGAGCAAAGATCAAAAAGTTTTTGCGGGAATATATGAAACTGGGCGGGTTTCCTGAAGTCCTAAAAACAAACGATGTGACACTTCTTGAACAATATTACAGAGATATTATTTATAGGGACGTCATTTCCCGCTATACCATTAAAAACATCAGGGAGATTAAGGAGTTGGCCTTATATCTGGCGGCGAATCCGGCAACTATTCAGAGCTACAGGAATCTTGTGGATATTATCGGGGGGCGTAGCATTAATACGGTCAAAAATTATATTTCGGCTTTAAATGACGTTTATTTGTTCTTTTTTTCGGATGTTTTCGATTATTCGGTGAAGCGGCAGATATATAATCCTTCAAAAACTTATATTGTGGATACTGCTATGGCCGATGCTGTTAGTTTCAAGTTTTCAAAAAATACCGGGCACTGGTATGAAAACCTGGTTTTCCTTGAATTGAAGCGGCAAAATAAAGAGATATATTACGGCAGGTCCTGCAAAGGTAAAGAAGTTGACTTTATTATAAAGGAAGGCTTACGGGTCACGGAAGCAATTCAGGTCTGCGCATCGCTTTCGGATGAAAAAACATTACAGCGGGAAACTCAGGCAATGATGGAAGTCTGCAAAGAACTCGAGAAAGGTCGCAACGTGGATAATGTGCAGCCTTTGCAGATGACAATCATCTCCGAAGATGATGAACGCATTATTGAAACAGAGCGTGGTCAAGTCAGAATTATTCCGTTGTGGAAATGGCTGACCAGCGAAAAAGAATAACGAAATTTAGGAGAATTTATGGCTAAAGCAATGATAATTACAGTTGGTGGAACACCTGCTCCTATCATAAAATCCATATGTGAATACAAACCTGAGTTCGTTTCGTTTTTTGCATCCCAAAACACCAGCGATCTTGTTAAAACAATTAAAGACGAAGCATTAAAGAACGGGGTGGTTTTCAAAAGTGAACTAACGCTTTCAGATGATGTGAATGATCTTTTCCACTGTCATAAAAAAGCTGATAAAGCAGTTAAAAGAGCGCTTAGTAAAGGCTATGCCAAAGAAGAAGTTATAGTCGATTATACCGGCGGCACAAAAAATATGTCTGTTTCTCTTGCACTGGCCGCAATTACTCATGGTTTCTGCTTTTCATATGTGGGAGGAAAAGAAAGGACAAAAAACGGAGTTGGAATAGTAGTCAATGGACATGAAGAAGTTCATAAATGCATAAATCCATGGGATTTCCTTGCTATAGAAGAAAAGAAAAAAATAGCTCTTCTATTTAATCAGTATCAGTTCAAAGCGGCTAAAGAGTTAATTGACGACCTTTACGAAAAGAATATTAAAAATAAACTGCTTTTTAAAAGTCTCGGCATAATGGTTGATGGGTATTATAATTGGGATTTGTTCAGACATGATATCGCAATTGATCGTTTTAAACGGGCAAGAATTGATGATATCAAACAAAATGATGATTTGAAGGTACAAAAGTTTGCGCGTGAAACTGAAGAAAGATTGATATTTCTTAGAGATACTGTCTCAGCGGGTGGCAATGGCAAAAAACCATGTCACTCCTATATGCTTGATCTTTATTCAAACGCCGAAAGGCGGTTTGAGGAAGGGAAAACTGATGATGCCATATTAAGAATTTACCGAATTGTTGAAATGGGGGCTCAGGAACAACTTTTGAACAAATATGAAATTAGTGTTTCCGATGTTAAGGAAGAAAAACTACCAGAAAGCATTAGAGAAGAATTTATAAATATGCATAAACCTCAGCGTGATAATAAAATTAAAATCTCTCTTACCGCCGCATTTAATCTGCTCGATAGTTTAGGAGATTCACTAGGCAAAACTTTTAGCAATAAGAAAAGATCTTTTCTTGATATTCAAAGTTCAAGAAATTACTCTTATCTTGCACATGGTTTTAAATCTTCAAAGGAAGATACATATATTAAACTTCGCGATTTCGTGCTTTCACTGGAATTATTCAAGCACGAGGATGCCCCGATTTTTCCAAAGATGGAGCTGTAACTCAGGGGCATTTATTGCTCTTTGAAAATTTAAAAAGGTCATAGCTAAAAACGGCAACGTTGCAATGTTTGTATAATCACGGATTGCCTCCTATGTTCAGACAAAATAAATACGGGAGGCAACTCATGATCGCATACATAAAAACTCAGGGTTCAAGAATTGTAAAAGAAGGCAGGCATCTGCTTGTTAAGCAGGGTACAGCGGTTTTCAATACTCTTTTTACATACAAGCTAAAGCAACTTCTCGTTTTCGGCAATATTGAGATATCACACAGGGCATTGGCACAACTGATGCGAAATAATATAGATGTGGTATTTCTCACGCAAAACGGAAGATATCTTGGAAGGCTTGCTCCTGTTGAATCGAAAAACGTATATCTTCGCAAAAAGCAATATAACATGATAGATGATTCTCAATTCGGTCTTCGCATGTCAAAAAACATTGTTGCCGGAAAGCTTTCCAACATGGCAACTCTTCTTATGCGTATAAAACGCACACGTAATCAGAAAGATGCCGGAAACAAGGCTAAAAGTATTATGGACCTGATGCAAAGGCTTAATGAGTCCGGTAATGTGGATACAGTGCGCGGTTACGAGGGACGGGGAAGCGCCATTTACTTTGAAGGTTTAAGGTATGGGTTTATCGGAGATATCGGATTTACAAGAAGAGTAAGACGACCGCCTACAGATCCTGTGAACTCCGTTCTTTCTTTGCTTTATACTTTTTTGATGAATCGTGTTTATGCTGCGGTTCGTATTGCAGCGCTTGATCCCTATCCCGGCTTTCTCCATTCGTTAGATTACGGGCGCTATTCACTTGTGCTTGATCTTATGGAAGAATTTCGCAGCATAATTGCAGACACTCTTACGCTTTCTCTTTTTAATCTGAATATTCTGCAAAAGAATGATTTTTTCATTGAAAAACAAAATGAAAACGTTTTGGAAAACCCGGAAGAAAAAACTATTGCAGATGTCTCGGCAGACCCAATCGGATTAATTAACATGCATGAAGATCCATCCGATTGCTTTGATATCCCGGAGCAGAGAATTGAAAAAGAAGCAGCAAACCCGTTTCAGATTACAGGCAAATATCCTGTTAAGCTTCACCCGGATGCTTTTAAACGAATTATCGAAGCCTTTGAAAAAAAACTCGGTACCGAATTTTTTCATCCATCTGCACAAAGGCAGCTTTCCTATTCGGATGCAATAATTTTTCAGGCCGGACAATATCGCAAAGTAATCGAGGGGGAGGCTGGAGAATATCAGCCGATACTATTAAAATGATTGTACTTGTTACATATGACATCACAAATCCGAAACGCTTGGTAAGATTGCATAAATTTCTTAAAGAGTTCGGACTGAATACCCAGAAATCGGTTTTTGAATGTGATATTGATGCGGAAGGGCTGAAGAAAATCAGGCATTATTGTAAAGAGAAGCTCGATTTGTCGAGTGATTCTGTGCGTATATATAAAATATGTTCCGGATGCCTCAAAAAAGTGGTTCTGTCGGGTATAGGTTTGAAAGTCACACAGCTTGAATATATGGTGATTTGAAATGAACATGATAGTCGCATACGATATTGCTGATGAAAAAAGGCTTGCCAGGGTTGCAAAAATCATAAAGGATTATGGCATTCGGGTTCAAAAATCCATATTTGAGCTTGAAATTGATTCCAATACTTTTGCAGAAATGAAAAGCCGCGTGGAAAAGCAAATTGTGCCTGAAGAAGATGGTGTTAAATATTTTCCTGTTTGTGAGAAATGCGCGGGTACTCTTGAAATAATCGGCGAAGGGATTTTCATTGATCCTGACAAAGAATTTTATGTTTTGTAAACAGGTTTGCAGACCCTGATGAATAAAATATGGTTTTTTATAACCACCCGTTTTGCTTGAATATTTTAATTTAATACAAAAACAGGTCTGCGAAAAATTTATTATAATAACTATTTCATAATCTTATAACATATTCAGGAAGTATTTTAAGGAGGTGATTGCTATAAAATCTCTATTTCGTTCGGAGGTCTGCGGATTTGCAACATTAAGTCCTCAAAATAATAAGCTATTGGAGAGTCGCGGAAGAAATTGACCTGACATAAGAAGGGATTGCGACCCGCCGCAGCTGTTTAATAATGCACTCGGTATATTCACGAAGAAATTGACCTGACATAAGAAGGGATTGCGACTCATAGAAACGTGTAGGAGCGCTTTTCTTTGGAATAGGAAGAAATTGACCTGACATAAGAAGGGATTGCGACCTCTTTAGTTTCGTTACATATGAAGGACTTCGATTTATGGAAGAAATTGACCTGACATAAGAAGGGATTGCGACTCAACCGAAACATTAATAATGCCAGTTATGGGTATTGAAGAAATTGACCTGACATAAGAAGGGATTGCGACTTAATATTTTTTACTTTTGAAATGTATCTCAACGGTATGCCGAAGAAATTGACCTGACATAAGAAGGGATTGCGACTTCATACGCGCTCTTGTTGTTACAGTTTGCCAGCCTCCACGAAGAAATTGACCTGACATAAGAAGGGATTGCGACTGTATTTAAATACCAAATTGATTTACGCTGTTGGGAAGAAATTGACCTGACATAAGAAGGGATTGCGACGGCAGGATTTTTATAATATCGTTCGCCTTCTTCTGCGAAGAAATTGACCTGACATAAGAAGGGATTACCGCCGAAGGCGGAGTGTTAGGTGTAAAGTGTAAGGTGTTAGGAAACTTTTGTGACAACTATTAAATTACTCCAGGTTTAAAAATACTTAACACTTAACACATAAAACTTAACACTCCTGCCGAAGGCT